>Ga0210389_10003506_pt1 | contig 12244 bp, 9 predicted proteins | sample IncBWH28OmetaG_FD_160127 | JGI IMG/M metagenome (GOLD analysis project Ga0210389, IMG submission 160127) | Forest soil microbial communities from Barre Woods Harvard Forest LTER site, Petersham, Massachusetts, United States - Inc-BW-H-28-O ... | reverse complement strand
GGAACGTGAAGCCACTCACGGTAATGAGCGCCTGGGACGCCCAAGTCGGCAAAGTGAGACGTACGACGGTTTCGTACTTCTTTAGGAAGGCGTCGACTCATCCGTTCAGACCTCATGGCCTAGGGGCTGCCCTAGGCGTTTGGTTAATCCTGGTCTGGCAACCCCGCTGTCCTTCGGTTGTCTAACCGGAGGATCGGTGGCTTTGCGTCCTCATCTTTCAATGAGTATGCCCATGTAACCGGCGGTAATATGCTGCCCATGTCCGCCGACGCAATAAGTTAGAACGGTTTTCTGTGCCCAAACGTTATCTAGTTCTCATCTCGCGCATTTGTGCAGCTTTAGTTGGCCTAATAGCGCTGGTCGTCTTCGCCAATGTCTGTGCTTATGTTTACTTGAGGCCCGCCCTACCGGACGTGGCCAGCCTTCGGGAGGTCCAGTTGCAGGTCCCACTGCGGATCTATACGCGGGACGGCAAGCTAATCCAGTCGATCGGGGAGCAGCGCCGCATACCGGTGCGCTACGACCAGTTGCCCCCGAAGCTGATTCAGGCCTTCCTGGCGACCGAAGACGACCGGTTCTTCCGCCATCATGGCGTGGATTTTCAGGGTATTTTGCGGGCGGCGGTGGCTGATTTACGGGCCGGCGGCATCCGCCAGGGCGCCAGCACCATCACCATGCAGGTGTCGCGCGACATGTTCCTGACCCCGCGCCGGGATCTGAAGCGGAAAATGAGCGAAATCTACATCTCCCTGCTCATGGAGGCCGAATTCACCAAGGAGGAGATCTTCTCGCTCTACGTCAACAAGATCTTCCTGGGCCAACGGGCCTATGGCGTCGCCGCCGCCGCCGAGGTCTATTTCGGGAAGAGTCTGGACCAGCTGACCATTGGCGAAATGGCCACGCTGGCCGGGCTGCCGACCGCGCCTTCGACACGAAATCCCGTGGCCAACCCCGAGGCTGCCAGGCAGCAGCGCGCCCATGTTTTGGGCCGCATGCTGGAACTTGGCTACATCAGCCAGGCTGAGTACGAGCAGGCCAAGGTGAGCCCCATGGAGTCACGCCTGCACGGCGCCTCGATCGAAGTCGACGCACCCTATTTGGCGGAAATGGTGCGCAACGACATGCAGAACAAGTACGGGGATGCGGTCTACACGGCCGGCTACAAGGTCTACACCACCCTGGATTCGCGCCTGCAGGCGGCAGCCACGGTGGCGCTGCGAACCGGCCTGCTGGAATACGACATGCGCCACGGCTACCGCGGGGCGAGCACCAAGGTCGACATGTCGAAGCTCGTTACGCCGGCCCAGTTCGACGCGCAGCTGGAGGAATTTCCCATCATCGGCGGCCTGAAGCCCGCGATCGTGCAGCAGGTCGATGCCCGGAGCGCCAAGATCTACGTGAAGGACCTGGGAGTCGTCACGCTGCCCTGGGAAAAGCTGGTCTGGGCCCGGCGTCAGCTGCCCGAAGAGAAGGTCGACCGCGCGCCGTCCCAAGCCTCGGAAATCTTCAGCCGCGGCGACGTGATCTATACCGTGGGCCGCACGCCCGAATCGCTGCTGTTCGTGCAGGTGCCTGAAGCCCAGAGTGCGCTGGTGTCGGTCGATCCCAAGGACGGCGCGATCGTGGCCCTGGTGGGCGGATTTGATTTCTTCCAGAGCAAGTTCAATCGGGTCACCCAAGCCCGGCGGCAGCCCGGTTCGGGCTTCAAGCCCTTCGTTTATGCGGCCGCCTTCGACAAGGGATTCACACCGGCCAGCGTGATGTTGGACGCGCCCGTGGTCATCGACGAGGAGGGCAAAGAGCAGGCCTGGCGGCCTCATGAAGACACGGACCGCTTCTATGGGCCGGAGCGCTTGCGGGACGCGCTGGTGCGCTCTCACAATCTGGTCTCGGTACGTCTGATGCGTGCCATCGGCGTCCAGTACGCCCGCGACTATGTGACCCGCTTCGGCTTCGATAAATCGCAACTGCCCGACGACCTGACGCTGGCCTTGGGAACCGCGGAATTGAGCCCACTGCAGGTGGCGATCGGCTACTCGACCTTCGCCAACGGCGGCTTCAAGGTCAGCTCCTATTACGTCGATCGAGTCGAGGATGCGAACGGCAAGGCGCTGCAGCAGGCCAGCCCGGCGATCGCCTGCGCCCAATGCGGTCGTTCCAGCGACGGTCCCAGCCCAAGAAGTGGGGCCGGCGGCGGCCGCACCGCCTCGCTGGATGAAGCCTCGCACGACGGTAAGACTCTGATTCCCGTGAAGAATCTGGCGCCCCAGGTACTTCGGCCGCAGATAGCCTATCTGCTCGCCGACATGATGGCGGACGTGATCAAACGCGGCACGGGCCAGCGCGCCCGCACGCTCAATCGCGACGACATCGCCGGCAAGACCGGCACCAGCAACGATTTCCACGACGCCTGGTTCAATGGCTTCAACGGCGACATCGTCACCACGGTTTGGACCGGATTCGACCAGGACCGCACCCTGGGCGAGGGCGAGCAGGGCGCGCGCGTCTCGGTCCCGACCTGGACCTATTTCATGAAACAGGCGCTGGAGGGCACCGCCAGGCACGGCGTGCCCATCCCTGACGGGATCGTCAGCGTGCGCATCTCGCCCAAGACCGGATTGCTCGCGAGTTCCGATGACCCGAACGGCATCATGGAAAAATTCATCGAGGGGAACTTGCCCAAGGCCGAACTATACGAAGGCCAGAACCCGAACCCGGAAGGCGATAAACCGATATTCTAGTGAGCGATGCCGACTTTTGAGATTGCCGATGCCTAAGAAGTTTTCGCAGCGTGCAGAAGATCTACGCCGGGCTCTCGCGCAGGAGGCCGCAAGGATCATGGCCGAGCACGGCATTGAGGATTTTTTGCAGGCCAAGCGCAAAGCGGCCGACCGTCTCGGCGTCAACGATGTCTCGGTGCTGCCGAAAAACATCGAAATCGAGGACGCGCTGCGCGCGCATCAGCGCCTCTTTGGACGCGACACCCATGATCACACGCTTAGGGAACAGCGGCGCATCGCACTCGACACCATGCGGATTTTGGCGGAGTTTCAACCCCGCCTCGTGGGGTCCGTGCTCACCGGGACGGCGACAAATTACAGCGACATCAATCTACATTTGTTTGCCGATGCTTCCGAGTCGGTCGCGATCCGGCTTCTGGAAATCGGCGTACCGCATGAGTTCTATGAGCGGCGCGTCAAGATGGATGCGGAGCGCAGCGTGAACTACCCGGCGTTGCGGTTCGAGGCCAACGGCCGCACGGTCGATGCGACGGTGTTTCCGATCGACGGCATCCGCCAATCGCCTTATTCACCGGTCGATGGGCGGCCCATGAAGCGCGCCGACACACGCGAAGTATCGGAACTGGTCGACGCCAACTAGTACTTCGTCACTGTGAAATTGAGCGGTACGGATGGCCGGGGCCGTTCACGATGAATGCTCAATCCCACAGTGCTGTCGCCGGCATGTGATATTGATCGGCACGAGTTCCCCTAACGAGCGCTCACGAACCGGTCAAAATCACTGGGTCGACTTCGCCTGCCACACCGCCAGCATGTCCGGCGAACCCTGCGCCCGCACGCCGTTGTCGGTCAAGATGTCGTCCGTGGCTCCGGCGAGCGCCGGGCGCGAGAAAACCAGGGCCTCCCCGCCCTTACTGCCGAACTCGAGCGTGACGAAGGGATCCTTGAGGTCTCGCAGCAACGCCACCAAGTGGGGGAGGCTCTTCACCGGCGTGCCGTTCAGCGAGTACACCACCGAACCGGCTGGGTTCGAATAGCCGTTCGCGAGTTTGTGCGGAAAGAACGGCGAGGAAATGATCACCAGTTCCTGCAGGTCATCGCTGGGGGGATCGAACGAGCGGGTCAGCAGCGGACTCTTCACGTAGGCCAAAACCCGCAGCAGGTTGGCGTTGTTTTCGAACGCATTCAAGAATTGCCGCGTCGCGCGCGAAAAGACCATCGGTCCATAAACGAAGTAGGACGGATATTCGCCGTGCAGGTCGGACACCAGCGTCGGGTACTCGGCCGACACCGGCAGCTCGATCTTCACCGGCTTGCCCGCGCGCACCAGCGTGAGCGGCAGCTTGCCGTCCTTCGCCACCTTCTGAATCATGTAGCCGAAACTCACCCGCAAATCCTTGTCGATCTTGACCATGCCTTGATTGTCGATGGGCGTGTCGCCGATCCGCGTGATCACGTCCCACTCCTTGAGTGGATACGAGGCGTCGGCTTTGTCGGGGCGATGCACCACCATGCCTTCCACGCTCTTGTCCAGCTTCAGGTATTCGCGCAGCGCCGGATTCTCCAAAGTCTGCAGGTCGTCGTGCATGCTGGCCTTGCCCACATAATGGCCGCCGGCAATGTCCTTCAGGAAAAGATCCACTTCCTCGTTCGGAATGATGTAGCCGATGTTCTGGCTGTCGCCGCCCAGCCGGCTGAACGCAAGGCCGATCATTTTGTCGCCGGCGATGGCCGGACCGCCGCTGTTGCCGGGATTGATGGCCGCATCGATCTGAATGCGCAGGCCCGATACCGGATAGTTGTAAGAAGCGAACTCGATGCGCGACACGATGCCCTTGGTGATGGACAGCGATGAACCGCCGGTCGGAAAGCCATAGGCAAGCACGGGATCCTTGATTTGCGGCAGCTTGCTCGCGCGCGCCACCGGCGGATGGGTGTCGAAGAAACTTGGGTCATCGAGCTGCAACACCGCCAGGTCGATGCCGGGGGCGATGGCGAGCACGGACGCCGACAGTTTGTCGCCGGCCGCATTCGCTTGAATCTGCACCTGGCTGGCGTAGAGCACGGCGTGCGCGTTGGTCAGGATGCGCTTGCCCTCGATGACCACGCCCGAGGCGGTGGCTTCGCTGGGCGCCTGTTTGGTCCAGGGCTTGAAAGGATCCGGATAGCGCATGGTCGAGAAAATCTTGACCACCGAGTTTTCCAGAGCCGGTGCTTCAGTTTGATCGGCCGCATGCGTTGCAGAGAACGCAGTGCCGGTGAACAAAGCGCCTGCCGCCAACAAAATCATCCGCGTGTAACTTGCCATGTAAATCTATTGCGTCCTTATTTCGTGCGTTTTATTTACCGTCGACTGAAAATGCCAGCAGCGTGTTGCCTGAATTGATGTACACGCTGCCATTCACGATGGTCGCGCCGCCGTAATCCAACGGGCCGCCGGTGGCGCGCACGCCGTTTTGCGTTTGAAATGCCTTCGCCGTATCGAAATCCCACAGAATTTTACCGTCGATGGTCGAATAGGCACGCAGATGCCCGTCCATCGATCCGGAGAAGACACCACCCGGCATCACCGTGACGGCTTGCGATTGCCCATGCGAACAAGATCCTTCGGTCCAGGAGCAGGCCGGCGCCGGGGCCTTCGTGTGCCAACGCGCGATACCGGTTTTCGGATCGAGCGCCCATAGGCTGCCGCCGGGATTGAGGGGCTGCGCCAAGGCGCCGGACACGGCGACAAATAAACTGCGGTGATCCGCCGCCGTGCCCCAAGCGACCCCGCCGGCGCCGTCGGCATCCGCACCCAGCCGGTTTTGCCACAGGATCTCGCCGCCATGGTCGGGATCGAGTCCATAGACCACACCCGATATCTGTCCGGCCAAAATGACTTCATTGCCGCTTGCCAGGGTCCGCAATACCGGTGGACTGGTAAAACTCCCGGCAGCCGGTTGACCCATCACGTTGAGCTGCTTTACCCATCGCAGCTTGCCGTCGCTCAAAGCGAACGCGGCCACGGCGTCGGTGAGCGATTGTTCGACTCCGGTCGTGGAAGGGCCAGTGCCCACGTACAGCACGCCGCGCTTCGGATCGATGGTGGGCGAGGAGGCGATGGCGGCGCCCGCAGGTCCGAACTCCTGCACGCCGGCGCTGTTCTTGCGCGTGGGTTGCGGCTCCTCCAGCACGGTATAGCTCTTCCACAGGACGCGGCCGCTGGCGATGTCGATGGAGGAGATGCTGCCGCGAAAGGTGCAGCAGCTATAGTTGGGATTCGCGGAATTCTTGTCCTCTTTCGACCCCACCGCGACATACAGCCGCTCCTGGTACAAGGTGGGCGCGCCGAGGATGCGCGCCGTCGGGTGCGTATCGACCTGCGTCTTCCATAGCAGCGTGCCTTTCTGCGCGTCGAGGGCATACACGGCACCGGTGTCGTCGCCGAAGAATGCGGCGCTGGGCGCCTTGATGACGTCCAGATGCGCCAGCGTGCGCTTCAACTTTCGCGGTATCACCGCCCGCTTCGCCTGGCCCAGCTCGCCGATTGAAACGGCCGTGCGGCTGCCGGCGGGTGCGTCATAGGTCCAATAGGTGCAGCCGATCTTGGCGTCCAGCGCGTAGACGCGGCCCGACGAGCTCGTCACGAACAATCGGCCGTCGACCATGGTGGGCTGGCCGAATTCCGCTCCGCCCTGAAACCCAAAGGCCCACTTCAAGCCAAGTTTCGGCACGTCCATCGCCCGAATCGCCGGTTCCGGCTGGTAACGGGTATTGGAAAGGTCCCGGCCCCAGCCGTTCCATTGCACGCTGCCGACCGCCACGGGATCCGCGCGCGCGGCGCAAAGATTTTTTTCGGGTACCAATGCGAGAGGGACCTGCGCAGGGAGCGGTGTCGGCGCCTGCGCCTGTGGCTGACTCTGCGCCTGCGTTTGTGCCGGGGTTTGTGCCTGCGTCGGCGGCGCGCCCGGCGCTTCCTGGGCCGCGGCGGCAACGCTCACGGCCAGAACCGAGAGCGGGGCGCAATTCAAAACCAGACGTAATGCCCGCACGACTTAGCGCTTTTCGATCGGCTGGTAGTCTCGTTTGGTGGGGCCCGTATAGAGCTGGCGCGGGCGGCCGATTCTCATGTGCGGATCGGAGACCATTTCGCACCAATGCGCCACCCACCCGGCCGTGCGCGCAATCGCGAACATGACCGTAAACATGGAGCGCGGGATTCCCAAAGCGCTGTAAATGATGCCGGAATAAAAGTCGACGTTGGGGTAGAGCTTGCGCGACACGAAGTAGTCGTCTTTCAGCGCGATTTCCTCCAATTTGAGCGACAGATCGAACATCGGGTTATTGCCCTTGCCCATTTTCTCCAGCACCCGATAGCACATGTTGCGGATGATCTTCGCGCGCGGATCGAAGTTCTTGTAGACGCGGTGGCCGAATCCCATGAGCCGCACACTGTCGTTCTTGTCCTTCACCCTGCCCAAGAATTTGTCGATGTTCGCCACCGAACCGATGCTGTCCAGCATGTCGAGCACGGCTTCGTTCGCGCCGCCGTGCGCCGGCCCCCACAAGGCGGACACGCCGGCGGAAATGGCGGCGTAAGGATTCGCGCCGGTGCTGCCGGCGAGCCGCACCGTCGAGGTGCTGGCGTTCTGTTCATGGTCGGCGTGCAGGATGAACAAAAGATCGAGCGCTTCGGCGGCGACCGGATCGATCTCATAGGGCTCACAGGGAACCCCAAAAAACATGTTGAGCATGTTCGCGCAGTAGCGCAGATCGTTGCGCGGGTAGATGAACGGTTGCCCCAGCGTGTGCTTGTACGCGGCGGCAGCGATCGTCGGCAGTTTCGCGATGATCCGGTGCGCAAATATTTCCCGATGCCGCGGATCGCCGATGTGCGTCGTGTCGTGATAGAACGCGGCCATCGATGCCACCACCGCGGATACCATCGCCATCGGATGCGCGTCGTGATGGAATCCGCGGAAAAACCCCAGCAATTCTTCATTGATCATGGTGTGCCGCATGATCGAATTGGTGAACGCGTCGAGCTCAGTCTTGGTCGGCAGTGTGCCGTTGATGAGCAGCGTGGCGACTTCGAGAAAGCTCGACTTCTCCGCCAGCTGCTCCACGGGATAGCCCCGGTACAAGAGCACGCCCGCATCGCCGTCGATATAGGTGATTTTGCTTTCCGTGCTGGCCGTGGCCATGAAACCGGGGTCGAAGGTGAAGACGCCCTGGTCCTTGGTCAGATTCGAAATGTCGAGCACATCGGGGCCGATCGTCCCGGAGATCGCATTTAGCAGGCTGGTCTTTCCGGTGGTGAGGTTCTTGAGTTCGTATTTCGTGCTCATTCGCTGTATCCGACGGCTGTGTTTCGATTGTTTCAGGCCGCAGCCTTGCACGGCCGTACATCGGAATCAAGCGCATACGTCGCCGAAGCGAGAACCTCGTCGCGAGTTCGCGCGCGAGTCCGCTTTCGCATCTCAAAGATGCGCGGCGTGATCGCCGCGCGCGAGTGAACCGGCCCGCTTTGAGAGAAACGTGCTGGCGGTTAGGGTTTTGCCGCGGTCGCAGGTTTTGCGGGCGCGGTTGCGTACTTCTTGCGGAACTTATCGACGCGGCCGCCGGTGTCCACAATTTTCTGCTTGCCGGTGTAGAACGGATGGCAGTTCGAACACACTTCAACCTGCAAGTCTTGACCGATGGTTGAACGCGTCTCGAAAGTGTTCCCGCAGGTACACGTGACGGTGATCTGTTTGTATTCGGGATGGATGCCGGCTTTCATGAGAACCTCGTATGACTGTTGCGGCAGAATCGAAGCGCTATCTTGAAGAGACCGCATCGCCACGCCTTGGACCCTTATTTGCTGGCGGATCTTAAGGAATCAATGCCAAAAACAGGGCCGGGCATGATATGCGCAGGGCCGCTTGCCGACAAGCGCTTTCCATTGCACATATTTGTCCACAATAACTGTGGATAAGTCTGTGGATGGCATCCAGCCAAAGCGACTCATACGGCGCAAATTCGCATAATTGTTAATTTGGTCAAAAAATAGACAGGCTACTTTGCCTTTGTTATTCAACAGCTTACAACATGCATCTGACCTACTGCAGGTGCAATGTGCTGTAGGTCTCACTTTGTGCGAGACCCGGCGGCCGATGTGTATAAGCCTAAGCGAGGAAACTTTGCTGAAGATCATTGAGGAAGCGCCGTCCGAGTTCGGTGGGACGCCAGCCCTTCTCTGAAGGTTCGAGTAGTCCTCGGGTACGCGCCCGCGCCATCTTGGGATCGAGGTGGGCAAGCTCGAGTCCGGTGCGTGCGAGGTAGCAATCGCTGCTAAATCCATCGTTTAGGCGCAGCGCGTTCAGCATGAACTCAAACGGCAGGTCCGCGGCGGCAATGTAGCCGCTCTCCCCCGCAAAGGGGGCCCCAGCGGGAAGGGCCCGCGCGGAAAGGGCCGCGCGGCTGATCTTTGCCTGGTAGTCCCGCGGCTGCTTGGGCTTGACGGTGCGCAGGATCTTCTGCGGCAATTCCAAACTCACCTTGCCGTGCGCGCCGGCACCGATGCCCACATAGTCGCCGAACAGCCAATAGTTCAAGTTGTGCCGGCATCGCGCTCCCGGTTTGGCGTAGGCCGACACTTCGTATTGCGCGTAGCCGGCTTCCGCCAGGAGCTTCTGGCCCACAAGCTGTATATCCCAGGCCGCCTCCTCATCAGGCAGCGCCGGGGGCCGGGAGTGAAACACCGTACCGGGCTCGAGCGTGAGCTGATAGTAGGAAATGTGCGCAGGCTGAAGCGAGCACGCGATCGTCACGTCGTTGGCCGCCTGCTCCAATGTCTGCTGCGGCAGCGCGTACATGAGATCGAGATTGAAATTATCGAGTTTCGCGCACCGGAGTTCCTCCACCGCCCGGTGCGTGTCGTCGGCCGAGTGAATGCGCCCCAACACTTTGAGCGCCCCCGCGTCGAAACTTTGCGCGCCCAAGGAGACCCGATTGATGCCGGCCTCCGCATAGCCTGAGAATTTACCGCGCTCAATCGTCCCGGGGTTCGCTTCCAGCGTGATTTCAGCATCGTCGGCGAAGTCAATCCGCGTTTTGAGCGCCGCGAGCAGGCGTGCGAATTCGGAGGGGGCGAACAGGCTCGGCGTGCCGCCGCCGAAAAATACCGTATCGATCCTGCGTCCCTCGAGGCGCGGCAATTCCGCGTCGAAATCCAATATCAAGGCGTCGATATAGCCGGCATCGGGCTGACCCGACTTCAGCTGGTGAGAATTGAAATCGCAATAGGGGCATTTGCGCACGCACCAGGGCATGTGCACATACAGCGCCAGCGATGCATCCATCATGCGCGCCCCTCCGGATCGCGTGAGGCCAACTGCTCGCGCAGCGCCCGCATCGCCTTGCCGCGATGGCTCAAGCGATTTTTTTCCGCCGGCGGCAATTCCGCGGCGGTCTTGGCGAGTTCGGGCAGCCAAAAGTACGGATCGTAGCCAAAGCCGCCTCCTCCGCGCGGCGCATCCAAAATGAATCCTTGCCAATCAGCCTCCGCGACCAGCGGCGCACCATCCTGCGCGCTTTCGACGAACACCAGCGCGCACCGATAGCGCGCACGCCGCCGTTCCTGCGCCACGCCCTCGAGCGCACTCATCAGCTTCGCGTTGTTCGCCGCGTCGTCCGCATCCAATCCTGCATAGCGGGCCGAATAGATGCCCGGGGCGCCGGCCAGAGCATCCACTTCGAGGCCTGAATCGTCCGCGACTGCCGCGGATCCGCTCAAGTTCGCGGCATGGCGCGCCTTGAGCAGGGCGTTTTCCAGAAAGGTCACGCCCGTTTCCTGCGGTGACGGAAGGCCCAATTCCCCCGAGCTGGTCAAGTCGAAGGGCAATCCGGCGAGCAGGGAACGAAATTCGCGCAGCTTCCCTGAATTCGCGGTGGCAATGACCAATCGCTTAAGGCTCACCCGGAATGCTCACACAGGCTCCGGGGCGCGGGCGCTGAGTTGCGCGGCATGCAATTGTGCAATGCCATGGGCGGCAAGGTCCAACAACTGGTCGAGTTCATGGCGGCGAAACGCATGTCCCTCCGCCGTGCCCTGGACTTCGACGAATGCACCGCCGCTGTTCATCACCACGTTCATATCGGTTTCAGCGTTCGAGTCCTCGGCATAGTCCAGATCAAGCACCGGGGTGCCGCGATAGATGCCGACCGACACGGCGGCGACCTGGCCATGCAAAGGGTTCGCTGCGACGGCGCGTTTCTTGAGCAGGGTGTCGATGGCATCCGCCAGGGCCACGAAGCCGCCGGTGATCGCGGCGGTGCGTGTTCCGCCGTCGGCCTGCAGCACATCGCAGTCGATGGTCACCGTGCGTTCGCCCAAACCCTTCAGGTCGACCACGGCCCGCAAGGCCCGGCCGATCAGGCGCTGAATTTCCTGCGTGCGGCCGCTTTGCTTGCCGCGCGCGGCCTCGCGCGCGGAGCGCGTATGGGTGGCACGCGGCAGCATGCCGTATTCGGCGGTCACCCAACCCTGGCTCGTGCCGCGCAGGAAGCCGGGCACGGAGTCTTCAATGCTGGCGGTGCAAAGAACGCGCGTTAAGCCGAAACTCACCAGCACCGAGCCCTCCGCATGCTGGGTATAGCCGCGTTCGAACTTCAATTCGCGCAATTGATTCGCGGCGCGCCCGCTCGGCCGGATGATCACGCCGCCTTCCAGCGAAGCGCTGCAGCGCTCGTGTTGTCGCTGTAGGGCGCGGATGCCTCCACCGCCTGGTTTCCCAACTCGTTGAGCGAATCTCGCAGAGGCTTAGGCTGGCTCTGGGCAAAGCGCACGAAATCCTGATCCTTCAAATTGGCCCACAATCCATCCGTGCACAACAGCAGTACATCGCCCGGCTTGAGCTTGCGCCGCGACGAAATGGTCATTTCCGGCAGGGCAGCATCGCCGCCGAGACAGCATTCGACATAGTTTCGCATCGGGTGGCCGTGCACTTCGGCCTCGGTGATCAAGCCTTCGCGCAGCAGCACTTCAACATGACTGTGATCGCGCGTTCGCTCCAGCACCTGCGTCTGGCGCAATTGATAGATGCGGCTGTCGCCGACATGAGCCCAATAGGCTGCCGAATCCTGCACCAGGCATACCGCGCAAGTCGCCCGAGGACGCGCCTCCGCGCTCAAGGCCGAGCCGAGCTTCACGACTTCTTCGTGCGCCTTGCCCAACGCCAAGTGCAGAAAGGACATGGGATCGAAAATCGGGTGGGGGCTCTGCCAAAACGCCTCGAGCATGGTCGACAACGCCGTTTCCGCCGCGCGCGCGCCATCCGCATGGCCGCCCATGCCGTCGATCACCACCAGGAGCACGGCCTGCTCCGCGGCCGCAATCGCGACCCGGTCCTGGTTTTCTTCGCGGTGCCCGATGAGGCTTACGTCCGCGGTTTCGATCTGCAATGCCTGCTCCTCGTCTGCTAAGCTTGCGAACCACCGATTATGGCCGATTTTAGCGACGACCCCCATGATTCGTAGCA
>Ga0210389_10003505_pt1 | contig 12244 bp, 12 predicted proteins | sample IncBWH28OmetaG_FD_160127 | JGI IMG/M metagenome (GOLD analysis project Ga0210389, IMG submission 160127) | Forest soil microbial communities from Barre Woods Harvard Forest LTER site, Petersham, Massachusetts, United States - Inc-BW-H-28-O ... | reverse complement strand
ACCTGGTCCGGCTTTCGCTAAATGGCAATGGTTTGCGCAATTCTGGTACTGCGGCGCTGCCCCATGATCGTGTGAATTCCGCAGCGAATAGGCTGCGGAATTCACTCGATCATGAAAACTCCGTGGGCATGCCACGCCCTGCGCGCGCCAGCCCGCGCACTACTCTCACGGTCACCACGCACCATTAAGTTAACGGCATTTGCGCGCCACTGACCTGACCGCCTTTACCTGTTCGCGGTTTAGTGCGGGAAGCCGTGCTTGGGCCAGCTCACCACCGTGATGTAGCCCGCCGATTCCGGCTTGGCGCTGCCTGGGGCGTAGTCGTAGACCGTGTGGGTCTGCAGGTTCATGACGAAGACGTCGACGATCGCGTCCGTCGTCGGGTCGAGCCAGGTGATGTAGACCTGGTCGTCGCTGATCGGGAGCGCCACGTAGTCCTCGGCCGGGAACTTCACGCCGACGTTCGGGCCGGCGATCGGGGTGCCGAGGACCGTGCCGTTGGAGTAGACCTGCTGGAAGGTGTTGCCGGTGTTGCGGCCGAGTGTGTACTTGGCGTTGACCACGAAGCCCTTGAGGTTGAGCCGGTTCAGGCTCACCGGGGCGTTGTGGTGCGCCGGGCTGGCACTGGCGCTTGCCGTCGTGGCCGCGACGGCCGCACCGCCGCCGAGCAGTGCCACGGCCACGGTGGCGGCGGCAAGGCGAACTCGCTTCGTTGCGAACATTTCCTGCTCCCTCTCTCCTCGCGGGGAAATGTCGCACGAGCGTAGACCGGGCCAGGGCGCCCCGCTACTGGGGCAGCCGCAGTATTTCCACCGACTTCTCGCGCATCTCGACCTTGCGGACCTTGCCGGTGACGGTCATCGGGAACTCGTCGGTGATGTGCACGTACCGCGGAATCTTGTAGTGGGCGAGCTTACCGGTGCAGAAATCACGCAGTGATTCCGCTGTGATGGGTGCGGCGCCCGCGCGGAGCCTGATCCAGGCCATGAGCTCCTCGCCGTACCTGGCGTCGGGCACGCCGATCACCTGGGCGTCCAGGATGTCGGGGTGGGTGTAGAGGAACTCCTCCACCTCGCGCGGGTAGATGTTCTCGCCGCCCCGGATGACCATGTCCTTGATCCGCCCGGTGATCGACAGGTAGCCGTCGTCGTCCATCACCGCCAGGTCGCCGGTGTGCATCCAGCGGGCCGCGTCGATGACCTCGCTGGTCTTGTCGGGCTGGCGCCAGTAGCCGAGCATGACGCTGTAGCCCCTGGTGCACAGCTCGCCGGGGGCGCCACGCGGGACGGTCAGGCCGGTTGCGGGGTCGACGACCTTGACCTCGATGTGCGGGCCGACGCGTCCGACGGTGGCGACCCGCCGCTCGACCGAGTCGTCGACCCGGGTCTGCGTCGACACGGGAGACGTCTCCGTCATGCCGTAGGCGATGCTCACCTCGGACATGCCCATCCGGTCGATGACCTGCTTCATCACCTCGACCGGGCAGGGCGAGCCCGCCATGATGCCGGTCCTGAGGCTGGACAGGTCGCAGGTCTCGATGCCGGGGACCGACAACTCGGCGATGAACATCGTGGGGACGCCGTAAAGGCTCGTGCAGCGCTCGTCCTGTACCGCCTTGAGCGTCTGCACCGGGTCGAAAACCGGAGCCGGGATGATCATGGCCGCGCCGTGGCTGGTCGCGGCCAGGTTGCCCATCACCATGCCGAAGCAGTGGTAGAAGGGGACGGGAATGCAGATCCTGTCCTCTTCGGTGTAATGGCACAGCTCGCCGACGAAGAAGCCGTTGTTGAGGATGTTGTGGTGGCTAAGCGTGGCGCCCTTCGGGAAGCCCGTTGTGCCCGAGGTGTACTGGATGTTGATGGGGTCGTCGGTGGAGAGCTGAATGCTTTCCAGGGCGGCGTTACGGATGGAAATATCGGCGTATTTCCCCGTTTCGAGCAGTTCGCGCCAGGCGCCGGAGTCGAGGAGGACGACCTGCTCCAGGTCCGCGCAGCGCGGCCTCACTTCGGCGATCATGGCGGCGTAGTCGGAGGTCTTCAGCCGCTGGGCGGCGATCAGCAGCTTGCAACCCGACTGGTTGAGCACGAACTCAAGCTCGCTGGTGCGGTAGGCGGGGTTGATGTTGACCAGGATCGCGCCGATCTTGGCGGAGGCGTACTGGGTGACGATCCACTCGGACCGGTTGGGCGACCAGATGCCGACCCGGTCGCCCTTGGCGATGCCCAGGCCGAGCAGGGCGTAGGCGAGGGCATCGACCTCGTCCTTCAGCTCCGCGTAGGTGAACCGCAGCCCGGCGGGGACGTCGACCAGGGCGAGGCGGTCGGGGAACCTGGTGGCCGTGCGGTCGAAGTTCGCGCCGATCGTGTCGCCGAGCAGCGGCGTGTCGCTCGTCGCGGACGTGTAGCTGAGCTCAGGGCCCATGGTTGTCCCCCGTTCCCCTCCGGTGAGGCTGGTCGCCACCAGCATTGCCGGCCGTGGCCAGGTTGAACAAGGCCGCGGGGGCCACGGCGGTATGCCCGCGCCCCCATGGTCACCCGGCGCGGGCGCGGGCGCGGAGGGCGCCGGCGGCGGCGGTGCCCCAGATGAGGACCGCGACGCCGTACAGGCCAAGCGGGGCCGCGGCCCGCGGGCCGAATGCGGCCGCGGCCAGGGCGGCCGCGATCGCGAAGTCGCGCATCGAGGTGGTCAGGAGCAGCGCCGCTCGCGCCGGCCGGCTGGAGCGCGCGCCGAGGAGGCGGCCGATGACGGCCGTGGCCGCGAGAAACAGCGCCAAGGCCCCGGCGACGGCGGCGTAACTAACGGTGAGGTGGACCTCGGCGGCGACGAGGGCGACCAGGGCCGCGACCGCGGCGAGCGCGGTGCGGGCGGCGGCCGTCTCCGCACGGCCCGTCGCGAGGGCGCGGGAAACCGGGCTGGCCAGGGACCGCAGGGCGATGCCGACCGCAAGCGGGAGCGCGACGACCACGGCCAGGTTCGCGATGACACCCGCCGGGGAGAAGCTGGCCCGGCCGGCCTCCAGGGTCAGGATCGGGGCGGCGAGCACGACCGTCGCCAGCGTAGAGCCGATCAGCACCCCCGCCGCGACGGCGGCCTCGCCGCCGGCCAGGGCGGTCGTGGCGACCGACGCGATCTCGCACGGGGCCAGGCCGATCACCAGGACGCCGTCGCGGAGCGGGCCGGCCGGCACCAGGCGGGCGACCGCCCACGACAGCGCGGGGAGCACGGTGACGCCGACGAGGACCGCGGCGAGGACGTGCCGCCAGGCCGCCGCGAGGCGGCGCAGCGCTCGCGGGTCGATGGTGACCGCGGTCGCGAAGACCAGGATGACGAGCAGCACGTTAATGCCCTGGCGGGCCGCCAGCCAGGCGAGGGGCCGCTGGACGGTGAGGCCGATGACCGCCGCGGCCAGGACCGCGGCGAGTTCCGGGTACGCCGACAGCCGCTTCCTCGCCGCCGACAGCGTTGCGATCACGGGGCGATCATGCCAGGTCTTGCGGAAACTCCCGAATCCGCCCGATGACTTGTTTGTAAAAAGCCCATCACTCAGAACGGGTGCGTGCTTCGCGCAGCCGTGCACCGTTGCCGCTACACGGTCAGCGGGACGCCGTGCGGCTTCGCTAGCCGGCCACCAGGGTGCTGAACAGGCGGTCCAGGTCCGCGCCCGGGTCGCTGGTTATCCCGGCGTGGACGGGGCCCGGCTGGACGATCGCCGACCGCGGCGCGGTCAGCCAGCGGAACCGCTCGCCGAGGCTCTGCTCGGCGAGCGGCCCCTCGGTGCAGGCCCGATCGAACGCGCTGAGCGCGCCGCGGACGGCCGCGACGTCCGCGCCGGGGTCGAGCGCCTTGAGGCGGTTCTCGTTCAGCTCGATCCGCGCCCTCAGGTAGCGGAACGACTTGGAGTAGAGGAGCACGCCGACGTTGATCGACTCGCCGCGGTCGATCCTTGGGACGACGCGGATCAGGGCGTACTCGAAGATCTCGCTCACAGCCGGATGACCTCCGGAACCAAGGGCGCGCGGTTGAGCAACTGGTCGATGTAGGCGTCCGCGCCGCGCTCGCCGAACCACTCGGGCGGCACGTCGCCCGTGACCCGTTCCAGGGTTGCCGCCGTTACCAGCGGGGCTAGCCTCTCATGGGCCTGCTTGAGCCTGGTGGCCCTGTCCCTGACGACGTGCTGCCGCGCGTCGAAGGGCTTGTCCAGCGCCGCTCGCGACCAGTCGTGGTGGAAGTAGAGCGCGGCCCCGTGGTCGATCAGCCAGACGTCACCGTGCCAGACCAGCAGGTTGGGGTTGCGCCAGGTGCGGTCGACGTTCTGGATCAGCGCGTCGAACCAGAGCAGCTCGCTGGCGAAGTCCTCGTCCACGGTCCAGCCAAGCGGGTCGAACCCGGCGGAGCCAGGCAGGAAGTCGACGGCGAGGTTGAGGCCGGCGCTGGCCCGGAGCAGGTCCTGGATCTCCTCATCGGGCTCGCTCGCGGCGATCCTCGGGTCCAGGTCGGCCAGGGCGAGCTCCGGCGTCCGCAGGCCGAGCGCGCGGGCGAGCTCACCCGCGATGATCTCCGCGACGAGCGCGAGCGGCCCCTGGCCCGCGCCGCGGAATTTGAGCACGTAGGTGCCGAGGTTGTCGGCCTCCACGAGACCAGGCAGGCTGCCGCCCTCGCGCAGCGGGGCCAGGTAGCTGGTGACCGTGACACGTTCAAGCACGCGCGTCAGCGTATCGCCCAGTCCCCGTGTGCCGTTGGGCCGGCTGGAGCCGGCCCAACGGCACACGGGGAGGACAAGCCGCCGGGCCCGGTGGCGGACAATGGTCTCGTGGATGAATCAGAGCTGCCCGTGCGGCTGGCGGGACGGGTGATCGCGATCGATCCGGCGCAGCGGGTGCTGCTCTTCTTCTACGACGACATGCCGCCCAAGGGGAAGCACTGGAGCACGCCGGGCGGCGGCGTCGAAGCCGGCGAGGACTTTGCCGCCGCCGCCCGCAGGGAGCTATTCGAGGAGACCGGCTGGGCCGACGTGCCCGTGTCGTCCGAGGAGCTGCTCGTCGACTCCAACGTGCAGTGGTCGAACCTGAACGGGAAGCTGACGCTCTGCCTGCAGCATGACCACTACTTCGCCGGCCATGTCCCGGAGGAAGAGCGGCCGCTTGGGCCGGTGGCGGCGATGCACGCCTCCGACGGCATCGTGTCCCACCGCTGGTGGTCCCTGGCCGAGCTCGACGAGACCGCCGAGGATGTCTACCCGCCGGGACTCGCGGACCTGGTCCGGCGCCTCCGTTAACTGTTAACGGTATCGTTAACAGTTAACTAGGCGGGCCCGAGGGCGGGCCGGGGCGGGCCCGAGGGCGGGCCGGGGCGGGCCGGAGGGCGGGCCGGGGCGGGCCGGGGCGGGCCGGGGCGGGCCGGAGGGCGGGCGGGCCGGGTCGGGGTCACTTGCCCGCCAGCTCGTAGACGAGCTGCTTGGCGTTGACCGTGCCGACGCCGGTGACCAGGTCGTAGCCCTGGCCGGCCGGGTAGCCCGCGACCGTGACCGGCTTCCGGCCGGCGCCCTGGGCGAAGGAGACGGTGTTGCTGCCCGAGGTCACGTCCACGATCCCCGGGGCATGCTCCGCCGCAAGCCGGTAGAGGGCCGGGTTGATCTGGCCGAGCGGGTGGCCGGCGACCTGGTCGGCGAGCGCCACGATGGCGGCGAACTCCGGGGTCGCCTCGCTCGTGCCGCAGGTCAGCGACCAGCCCGCCTGGCCCGGCTGATAGCTGCTGTAGACGCTCACCGACCCGTCGCAGGCCGCGCTCATCGCGATGTCAGGCACGCCGCGCCGCGCGCCGGTGACGGCCGCGACGCTGTCCTGGTAAGGCGGGCGGGCGAAGAACCGCGACGTGCCGCCGCCGCTGGCCGCCGGGCTCGGGTCTGTCGAGCCCTCGCCGTACAGGGTCCACGCCCGGTCGTAGGTGTCGTTCCAGGCCACCGACGTGTACCCGGCGCCGTGCTGGCGCAGCTGGGTGCCGCCGACCGCCGTGACGAGGGGGTCGCTGTCCGGCCAGGAGGTGACGCGGCTCGTGTAGTAGTTCACCTGATCGGAGCGGTAGTCGGTGGCGCCAGCGTCGCCTGAGGCGGCGAGGACGGTCACGTGCGCGCTGTCGGCGTCCTTGTACGCGCCGCGCAGCGGGTCGAGCTGCGCGTAGTCGGTGAACGTCTGCTCGGTCGCGCTGAATGACTGGCTGATCACCCCGACCTGGTAGTGGGCGAGGGCGTACTCCTCGGCCCGCACGATCTGCGGGAAGCCGGTGACCCCCTCGGTCTCCGAGACCGGGGTCTCGACCAGCAGGATGTTCGCGCCAGGCGCGAGGGCGTGCGCGTACTCCACGTCGAGCGTGGTCTCCCCCGCCCAGCCGCCCATGTCCGAGTCGCCCGGGTTGAACGGCGGTATCTTGCCGGCCGGCGCGATGATCGTGAACTTGGGCGGGGCGGGATAGGCGAACTGCCGGTCGAACGCGGCGAGGTCGGCCCTGATCGTCGGCGAGCCGAACGAGTCGACGATCATGATCGTCACGCTCGTGCCCGTGATCCCCTTCGCGTACAGCGGCGGCAGCTGATAGGCGGCCCTGAGCTGATTGGGATCGAAGCAGGCGATGCCGTCGAGCTGCTCGCAGTCCGCCGTCGAGGCCGGTGCCTGCGTCGCTGCGCCTGGCAGCCTGATCGCGTCGGGGCGCACCGTCACCAGGGCCGTGGACGGGCCAAGGGCGGAGGACGGCGGGGCGGGCGAGGCCGCGCTGACGGTGGCAGTGCCCACTGCGGCCGAGGCGGCCAGCGCGGCCGCCGTTACCGCCGTAAGGCAAGCGGCGAGGCTGATCCTGGCACTGTGTCTCCAGGAACCAATGTGTCTCCAGGAACCACTCGGCCGCCAAGAACCTCTGGGCCTGCATGAACCGTAGTCGCGCACCTCTGGTTACTACCCAAGAGTTACCGGATACCAGCCGTCCGGGCTACCCGGGTGCGGCTGGAAGTCGTAGCGGACCGCGTCGTGGGCCAGCGCGACGAGTGTCACCGAGGTCGTGCCGTAGATCCGGCCGTCGGGCAGGTCACGACGGACGATGATGGCCGCGGGGTCGTCCGGGTCGAGGCCGTCGCCGGCCGCCAGGGTGAGCCAGTCGCCCCAGGCCTCGGCGACGGGCAGCGCCGGGTCCGCGGGCGGGCGCGCGGCGGCGAACTTGTCGGCGAAATGAGCGGCCTTCGGCTCGGCGGCGGGGTCACCGGGTTCTACCGGGTAGGCGTGCCCGGCGTTGGTGAACAAGTGCGTGCCAGGGGCGAGGTCGCGGACGACCGGGCGCACTGCGGGCGCCGCGGGATCGACACCGGTCCAGGTCAGCGCGGTTACCGAGTCCGGGGTGGCGCAGATCAGGTGGAAGGGGTCATACGCGGCGAGCGCGTCCAGGTCGCCCGCGAGCCGGCTGAGCATGCCGGGCCCTTCGGCTGCGGCGCGCAGCGAGAGGTCTCCCCTGCTGCGGCGGCGTGCGGGGTCTGCGAGGAGGCCGCGGCCGTTCAGCAGGCAGGCGACGCGCGGGATCCCGGGGTGGACGGCCAGCCACGTGCCGCCGGCCTGCTCGTCGATCCCGCCGATCAGCGGCGATCCCGGCCAGTGCCGGGCGGGCGGGCGCCAGGGGCGGCTAGTCAGCTCGTCCCTGATGCCGAGCAGGCGCAGCGGAACCCGCTCGCCCGGCGCAAGGCTGACGACAACGGTGCACACGCAACAAGCATGACACTTGTAACGCGCCCTATGACTCCCCGGGCTCGTCGACGCCGAGGTGCCGCATGATCGCCCCCATGTTCCGGTGAATGCGAGTGGCGTGCTCCTTGAGCCCGGCGACGTCGTCCTTCATGCCGACGAACTCGCTCTTGAGGACCGAGACGTCAGATGTGGCGATCCCCACGCCCAGGCTGACGGTCGCCAGGCGCGACGAGAGCTGGCTCATGTCCAGCCTGAACGCGGTTACGTTCTGCTTGACGTCTGCCATGTCCGACTTGAGGCCCGCGACGTCCGCCTTGACCTCCGTCATGTCCGACTTCAAGCCAGCAACATCGGTCTTAAGGCCGGCGACATCCGACTTCAAGCCAGCAACATCGGTCTTAAGTCCGGCCACGTCCGCTTTGACGAGCGCCATGTCTGTCTTGAGGCCAGTGACGTCCGTCTTCAGGACCGACACATCCGCCTTCAGGCCGATGACGTTCTTCCTGAGAACGGTCGTCTCCTGCCTGAGGCCGACGACGTTCCGCTTGAGGCCAGCAACATCCCGCTTGATGCCTGCGACATTCCGGTCAATCCGAACGAGGTCGACTGGGACGGCGGCCATGAGTGAGTACAAGTCGCCCACTTGGGTGCCGAGCTGCTCGACATCCTTCTTGACCTCGGACCGCAGGACCGCCATATCCGACTTGACGACGATCACGTCGGCCCTAAGGCCCTTGAGGAGCTGCTTGGTCTCCATGGCCCTTGAGTCTGCCACGTCCATGCGGACGCGGAGGGTGGCTACGTCTGATTTGAGTTCTTCGAGGGGAGTGGTCATGCGGTTACGGTAGCGAGCCGATCCGACAATGGGCCGCGTTCGGCGCGTCATTGGAATTTCGCTTTCAGCGTAATTTTTGGCAAACTATTGCCATGACGTCTGGTGAGCTGGTAAAAAGCGGTCCCGATGGAGAGTAAGGCGAAGTCGTTCGGAATATTGGCTGAGGCTTTTCGAATTGGCAACGTTGCCATTTTGAGCGGCGCCGGGCTGTCGACGGAGTCAGGCATTCCCGACTACCGCGGGCCAAGCGGGCAAGCGCGGCGAACCGCGCAGCCGATGACCTATCAGGAGTTCACCGGGTCGGCCGCGGCCCGGCAGCGCTACTGGGCGCGGTCGCACCTCGGGTGGCGGCACGTCACCGGGGCGGCGCCGAACGCCGGGCACCGAGCCGTCGCCGCGCTCGAGCGGGCCGGGCTGGTCTCCGGTGTCATCACGCAGAACGTGGACGGGCTGCACCAGGCGGCGGGTGCCGCGGCCGTGACCGAGCTGCACGGGTCGCTGCACCAGGTGGTGTGCCTGTCGTGCTGGTCGCGGTCGCCGCGCGAGGAACTTGACGCGCGCCTGCGCGCGGCGAACCCGGAGTGGACCACCGCGGGGTTCGAGCCCGCGGTGAATCCTGATGGGGACGTGGCGCTTGAGGAGACCGGCGGGTTCACCGTGGTGGACTGCCTCGCGTGCGGCGGGCTGCTCAAGCCGGACGTGGTGTTCTTCGGGGAGAACGTGCCCAAGCCCCGGGTCGAGTCGTGCTTCTCGCTGGTGTCCTCGTCGTCGGCCCTGGTGGTGCTCGGGTCGTCGTTGACGGTTATGTCGGGGCTCCGGTACGTTCGGCGTGCTTCGTCGCTCGGGATTCCCGTGGTGATCGTGAACCAGGGCGCGACGCGCGGGGACCCGCTGGCGACCGCCACGCTCGACGCGCCGCTCGGCAGCACGCTGAACGCTCTCGTACGGGGACTGGGGCTGGCCGGCTCGCGGCAGGATGGTTCACTCTCGCCGGCCTAGGGAACAGGACCTGGTCGTGGAATCCGCGTTAGAAGGAGATGCCTGCCTGCGCCTTCGCCACCGTCGTCCTTAGCTCGGTCAGGAACATGCGGGAGCGGTCGGGGGTGTAGCGGACCGACGGAGCGGAGACCGACAGGGCGGCCACCGGGTCGCCGGTTTTGTCCCTGAGGCACAGGCCGATGGCGCAGACGCCCGATTCCGACTCCTGGATGTTCTCCGCGTAACCCTGGTCGCGGACCAGGCGGAGCTCGTTGACCAGGGAACGGCGCTCGGCCGCGGTCATTCCCTCGGGCGGGCGGCCGGCCGCGCCGCGGAGCAGGGCAGTGAGCTGGACGTCGGGGAGCTCGGCGAGCAGCGCCTTGCCGCCCGAGGTCTTCCACGCCGGCAGGACCGTGCCCTGCCGGTCACCCACCCGCAGGACCTGCGCGGACTCCACGGTGTGGAGGAAGCGCGTCTGGGTGCCGAGCCGGACCACCAGGTTGATCGTCTCCGCCACCTGGTCGCAGAGCGCCTCCATGTGCGGGCGCATCGCCTGGCGCAGCCGCTGCGCCGGCTCGCCGCGCAGCGGCTCCGCGGCGATCGCCGGGCCTGGCCGGTAGGAGCGGTCCTCGGCCTGGACGGCGAAGTCACGGTAAACAAGCATGGCGAGCATCCGGTGCGCCGTCGACCGCGCGATGCCGAGCTCGGCGGCCACGTCGGACACGCGGACCTGACCGGAATCGCGCAACATCTGCAAAATGCGCAAGGCGTTGTCGACAGAATCGATCGAATACGGCGGCTTGTTCTTCACAACAGAATTTTAAGGGAAATCCCGGTGATTGACTTCTACACTGCTGTAACCGGCGCGTGCTGATCCGTGACCGGTGGGAGCGGATTCAGTCCCGTGGATGGGAGTGAGCGCGGTGGAGATCGTCGTCATCGGCGGCGGAGTCGGCGGGCTCACGGCCGCGCTGGCGCTCGCCCTCGGCGGCCACCGGATTCAGGTGCTCGAGCGAGCGCCCCGGTTCGCTCAGGCGGGTCCCGGCCTGCGCCTCGCGCCGAACGCGACCGCCGTGCTCGCCCGGCTCGGCCTCCTCGACCAGGTGCTCGACCTTGGCTCGCGGCCCCGCCGGGCGCTGCTCCGCGACCTGGGCAGCGGCGCCGAGCTCGCCGAGCTTGACCTCGGCGCCCCCTTAACTGCCCGCTACGGGACGCCGTACGTCGTCGTCGGCCGCGCCGACCTGCTCTCCCTGCTCGCTGACGCGTGCGCCGACGCGGACGTCGAGCTCCGCCCTGGCCGCGAGGCCACCTCGGTCGACCAGTCTTCCTTCGCTTCTTCCATCATGGGCGGCGCGGTCGTGACCTGTGTCGACGGGCGAATGTACGCCGCCGACGTGGTGTTGGCGGCCGACGGCGCGGAGTCGGCCGCCCGCGCGCTGCTCGGCGGCGGTGAACCAGCGGGCGACGGCTGGGCCGCCTACCGCGGCACCGTCCCCGTGGACGCGCTCGCCGCTGACGAGGCAGACGACGAGGTGGTCGCCTGGACCGGGCCCGACGCGCACTTCACCCGCTACCCGATCCGCGTCGGCGAAGCCTATGAGCAGGTCGCCGTCTTCCGAAGCCACCTGTATCCCCTGGTCGGCGCCGCATCCCCGGGCGGCGCCGGCCAGGGCCCCCGGCCCGCGGCCCTTGACTGGGGCGGGCCGGAAGAGCTCGACGAGGCGTTCTCCTGGGCCGCGGAGCCGGTGCGCGCCGCAGTGCGCCTGCTGCGCAGGGACCATTGCTGGCGGATGCTTGACCAGGTACCGCCGCCCTTGTGGGCGGACGGCCGGGTCGCGCTGCTCGGCGACGCGGTGCACCCGATGCCCGCCTACCTCGCCCAGGGGGCCTGCCAGGCCATCGAGGACGCCGACGCGCTGGCCAGCGTGCTCGCCGACTGCCAGGGACCGAACGGCGTGGCGGCGGCGCTCGCCGGCTACCAGGCGCGGCGCGTCCCGCGGGCCACCCGGGTGTCGCGCGCGCGGCAGGTCTGGGAGTCGGGCCCGCTCCCCCGGCGCCCGGCCGACGACTACGCGGCGAGCGACTGGCTGTATGCGCCATCGGGGCAGTTATGTCGCAGCGGGCCGGTCGGCTCCCGGCCAGCCCTTTACAGCAGGCCTCCGGGCTTTCGAAGGCTCACTTGGGAGCGTATTGGCTGTACGGGCAGGGCGAAGCACGCACTCGTTCGGATGACTCTTGATCTTGACTTCAGTCCTTGAGGAAGTCCTGCAGGGCAGCGGCGGTTTCCCTGGGGGCTTCCTCGGCGAGGAAGTGGCCGGCCGGAAGGGAGCGGCCCTGGACCTTCTCCGCGTACTCGCGCCAGATCGCCGCGACGTCGCCGTAGTGACGGCCGACGAAGCCGTGCTCGCCCCACAGGGCGAGCAGCGGGGCGATGACCTTCTGGCCGCGGCCCGCCGCTGCGTCATCGTCGTCCAGGTCGGTGCCGACGGCGGCCCGGTAGTCCTCGCAGGAAGCGTGGATCGCGGCCGGGTCGGAGAAGCAGCGGACGTACTCGTCGACCGCCCGGGGGTCGAAGGGCTGGCCTCCGCGCCGCCAGGTGCTCATCCTGCCGCGCACCCAGCCGACCGGGTCGGCGCCGATCTGGTGCTCGGGGAGGGGTTCCGGCTGGGCGAGGAAGAACCAGTGCCAGTAGCCGAGGCCGAAGTCCTTG
>Ga0210389_10003504_pt1 | contig 12246 bp, 9 predicted proteins | sample IncBWH28OmetaG_FD_160127 | JGI IMG/M metagenome (GOLD analysis project Ga0210389, IMG submission 160127) | Forest soil microbial communities from Barre Woods Harvard Forest LTER site, Petersham, Massachusetts, United States - Inc-BW-H-28-O ... | reverse complement strand
ACGCAATCCGGGATGCCCGCCGCACCAACGTCTCCGATTCCCGACCACCGGTGACCGCCACCACGACGCGCTCGCGGGCCTCCCACATGTCGGTGATTTTGTTTTCGGCGCGGTATTTGGCCAGCGCGGTATCGACCTGGTCGGCCAGCCACAGCAGCGCCAATTCCCTTAGCGCGGTGAGATTTCCACGGCGAAAGTAGTTGGACAGCGCCGCGTCGATTCGCGCCGGAGCGTAGACGTTGCCGTGGGATAGCCTGCGGCGCAGCGCCTCCGGCGTGATGTCGATGAGTTCGACCTGCGAGGCCTCGCGCACGATGGAGTCCGGGATCGTCTCCTTCTGTTCGATGCCGGTGATCTGGGCGACGACGTCGTTGAGGCTTTCCAGGTGCTGGATGTTGACCGTGGAGATCACCGTGATCCCGGCGTCGAGCAGTTCCTCGACGTCCTGCCACCGTTTTGGGTTTTTGCTTCCCGGTGTATTGGTGTGGGCGAGTTCGTCGACGAGGACCACTTGCGGATGGCGTGCCAACACGGCCGGCACGTCGAGTTCGGGGAAGCTGCCACCCCGATATTCGATGTAGCGGGGCGGGATGACCTCGATGCCTTCAATCAGCTCAGCGGTTTTCCGCCGGCCGTGGGTCTCGACCACCGCGGCCACCACGTCGGTGCCGCGTTCCACGCGCCGGTGCGCCTCGCCGAGCATCGCGTACGTTTTGCCGACACCCGGAGCCGAACCGAGGTAGATGCGTAGCTCCCCGCGCTTGGGGTGGTAGTCGGTGGCACTCACGTCAACCATCATCCCGCCTTACGGTTGGAAGCGATAACCCATGCCCGCTTCGGTGAGTAGGTGACTGGGGTGGGAAGGGTCGTCTTCAAGCTTGCGCCGTAGCTGAGCCAGATAGACGCGGAGATAGTTGCTGGTGGCCTCGTGGAAAGGGCCGCGAACCTCGTTGAGCAGCGACTCGCGGTCCACCAGCCTTCCGCGGTTGCGTACCAGCACCTCGAGGATCCCCCACTCCGTGGGCGTCAGGTGTACCTCGCATCCGTTCTTGATCACCTTCTTTTCCCAAAGGTCAACGGTGAAGGCAGCGGTTTCGACGACCGGTTCGGCGATTTCGGCCGGTGCGGCGGCGCGTCGGACCGCTGCGCGCAGCCGGGCCAGGAATTCTTCCATATCAAAGGGCTTGCTTAGGTAATCGTCGGCACCGGCGTCGAGTGCTTCCACCTTGTCACGGGCGTTGGTTCGGCCCGACACCATCAGCACAGGTGCGGTCGTCCAGCCGCGCAGGGCCCTGAGCACTTCGACCCCGGACATATCAGGTAGGCCGATGTCCAGGACCACCACAGTGGGGTGCTGCGCGGCGGCGACGCGCAACCCAGCGGCTCCGGTGCCGGCGGTGACGACGTGATAGCCTCGCGCGGCCAGGTTGATTCGCAGGGTCCGCAGCAGAAGCGGCTCGTCGTCGATGACCAAGACCGTCGTCATTGCCGGAGAACGAGAGATATCTGCAGCGGGCGCCTTGGCTAGCGGTTTACCGGGTACTTGCGGTCCAACTCGAGGTTGACCTGCAGCACGTTGACCCGCGCCTCGCCCATGAACCCGAGGTCCCGTCCGTCTTGGTTATCGCGGATCACCGCGCGCACCTGATCGGCGCTGATGCCGCGGGCCTTGGCGACCCGTGCGACTTGAAGGTCGGAATAGGCCACGGAGATGTCCGGGTCGAGGCCGCTGCCGCTGGCGGTGACCGCGTCGGCGGGCACGGCTGGGTTGGCGGGCGCGGCGCCGCGGATGGGCACGATCTGTCCGATCGAGTAGTCCTCGCCGTACTTGGCGCACTCGACCCGCACACCCTGGTAGATGGCCTGGAAGGGCGCCTGAGTCGTCTGGCACGGTTCGTTGACGCTGACGACCCGGGTGGGGTGGACGACGTTTCCGCCGGCGTCCCGGGGGCCGATCACCGACAACACCGCGCCCACACCACCGCCGGTGCAAAACGGACGTGACCCATCCACACCCTCCAGTTGGCCCACCGCGGCGCTGCGCGTGCACACTTGCGTGAGCAGGCTCGGCTTGAAGCCAGCATCCGACGCGGACTTCCCGGCCGCCAGTTGCGACGGGTCGGCCGGGGTGTCGACGATACTTTCCGGCCCCAGGTTGCTCGCGCTCGACGACAACGGATCGTAGCCGTTGCCCGCCGCAGAGGGGCGGGACTGGAAGTACTGCGGCAGCGGATTGCCGTCCTTATCGGTGAACAGCTGACCGATCAACCGGCTGCCGACCGGCTTGCCGTTGACGGTGAGAATCGACCCCTCGGCCTTGTCGTGCAGTCCCGGTATCTGCGCGACCAGCCAGATGAACAGCGGGTAGGCGAGACCGGTGATCACGGTCATCACCAGCAGGGCGCGGAAGGCCGCCCAGTGCATGCGAACGAAATTGGAGAACTTCATGTCAGGACATCCCGGGGACGAATTGGATTAGCAGGTCGATGGCCTTGATCCCGATGAACGGGGCGACGATGCCGCCGAGCCCGTAGATGTAGAGGTTGCGGCTCAACAGTTTCGAGGCGCTGCTCGGCGTGTAGCGCACGCCGCGCAGCGACAACGGGATCAGCATGACGATGATGATCGCGTTGAAGATGACCGCCGACAGGATCGCCGACTGGGGGCTGTGCAGCCGCATGATGTTGATCATGTCCAGCCCGGGGAACAGCGCGACGAACATCGCCGGAATGATCGCGAAGTACTTCGCGATGTCGTTGGCGATCGAAAACGTGGTTAACGCACCGCGGGTGATCAGCAGCTGCTTGCCGATCTCGACGATCTCGATGAGCTTCGTGGGGTCGGAGTCGAGGTCGACCATGTTGCCGGCCTCTTTGGCCGCCGACGTGCCGGTGTTCATCGCCACGCCCACATCGGCCTGAGCCAGGGCCGGCGCGTCATTGGTGCCATCGCCGGTCATCGCGACCAGCTTGCCCCCTTCTTGCTCGCGCTTGATCAGCGCGAGCTTGTCCTCGGGCGTGGCCTCGGCGAGGAAGTCGTCGACACCGGCCTCGTCGGCAATCGCCTTGGCGGTCAATGGGTTATCGCCGGTAATCATCACCGTCCGGATGCCCATCTTCCGCATCTCGTCGAAACGCTCACGCATACCGTGCTTGACGACATCCTTGAGGTGGATGACTCCCAGCACCGCCGCCTCGCCGTCGCGGGTCTCCCCGACGACCAGCGGCGTGCCGCCACCGGCGGAGATACCGTCGACAATCTCGCCGAGCTGGTGCGGAACCTTGGCGCCCTGGCTGCGTACCCAGTCCGCGACGGAGTTGGCCGCGCCCTTGCGCAGCGTGTGTCCGTCGAGGTCGACACCCGACATCCGTGTCGCGGCGGAAAAGGCAACCCACTGGGCTTGCGCGAGTTCGCCCGGCGTGCGTGCGCGCAGCCCGAAGTGTTGTTTGGCGAACACGACAACCGAGCGTCCCTCCGGTGTTTCATCTGCGAGGCTGGACAACTGCGCGGCGTCAGCCAGCCGCTCTGCGGAGACTCCGTCGACGGGGATGAAGGCGGCGGCCTGCCGGTTACCCAGGGTGATGGTGCCCGTCTTGTCCAGCAGAAGTGTGTTCACGTCGCCGGCAGCTTCCACCGCGCGCCCGGACATTGCGAGCACGTTGCGCTGCACCAGCCGGTCCATGCCGGCGATGCCGATGGCCGATAGGAGCGCGCCGATCGTCGTGGGGATCAGGCACACCAGCAGCGACACCATCACGATCCCGGTGACGCCGCTTCCGTTGAGCGCCTCGGTGTCCGGGACGCCGGGGCTGTTCATCTTGGAGTAGATCGCCAGCGGCTGCAGGGTCGCGACGGCGAAGACGAAGATGATCGTCAACGCGGCCAGCAGAATGTTCAGTGCGATCTCGTTGGGGGTTTTCTGCCGGTTGGCGCCCTCGACGAGCGCGATCATCCGGTCGATGAAGCTTTCCCCAGGCTTTTGGGTGATGTGCACGACGATCCGGTCGCTCAGCACCGTGGTTCCGCCCGTGACCGCCGAGCGGTCGCCGCCGGACTCGCGGATCACCGGCGCCGACTCGCCGGTGATCGCAGACTCGTCCACCGAGGCAATGCCTTCCACCACGTCGCCGTCACCCGGTATCACCTGCCCCGCCTCGACCACGACGATGTCGCCCTGCTGCAAGAGCGGCGCAGCAACTTCTTCCTCGACAGCGGACCCGCCGGGCTCCCAGTTCTTGAGCCGCCGGGCCATGGTGGACGTTTTCGCTTTGCGCAGCGTATCGGCCTGGGCCTTGCCGCGGCCTTCGGCCACCGCCTCCGCGAGATTCGCGAACAACACGGTCAGCCATAGCCAGACCACGATCAACCACGCGAACCATGTTTCGTTGGCGATCGCCAACCAGGTGGTCCAGGCGGCGCCGATTTCGACGATGAACATCACCGGGTTGCGCCACAGGGTGCGCGGGTCGAGTTTGCGCAGCGCGTCTGGCGTCGACTTCAACAGCATCTTGGGATCGAGCAAACCGCCCTGTACCCGTTTCGGGCTAATGGTAGTCGCGGGCTGCGTCTGCTCAGCCGAATCGATGGTGGTCGCGGTCATCAGTGGATTCCTTCAGCGAGAGGCCCAAGCGCGAGCATGGGCAGGAAAGTAAGGGAAACGAGAATCACCGTGACGCCGGCGACCATTCCGACAAACTGTGGCCGATGGGTGGGCAGCGTGCCCGCCGATGCCGGCGTGTGGCCCTGCTTGGCCAGCGAGCCGGCCAGGGCGAGTACCAGCACGATTGGCAGGAATCTGCCGAAGAGCATGGCCAGCCCCAGGGCTGTGTTGTACCAGTCGGTGTTGACGCTGATTCCGGCGAATGCCGACCCGTTGTTGTTGGTCGCGGAGGTGAACGCATACAACACTTCCGAGAGCCCGTGCGGGCCGCTGTTGAGCATGCCGGCGCGTTCGCCCGGCAGTGCCATCGCGATCGCGGTGCCGATCAGCACGATCACCGGCATGACCAGGAAATAGCTTGCGGCCAGCTTCATTTCGCGCGGGTTGATCTTCTTGCCGAGGTATTCGGGAGTGCGCCCGACCATCAGTCCGGCGACGAAGACGGTGAGCACCGCCAGGACCAGCATGCCGTACAGGCCAGTACCGGTGCCGCCGGGGGCGACCTCCCCGAGCTGCATGTTGAACAGCGCGATCATCCCGCCGAGGCTGGTGTACGAGTCGTGGAACGAGTCGACGGCACCGGTGGAGGTCAGCGTCGTCGAGTCGGCGAACACCGCCGAGTTCGCGATGCCGAACCGCTGCTCGACTCCCTCCATCGCCGTTCCGACCGCGGTCGGCACCGTCCCGTGGTGCTGCAACTGGAGCCACAGCATGAACGTCACGCTGAGCCCATACAGCATTGCCATGACCGACGCGATCGCGTAGCCCTGCTTGGTGCTGCCCACCATGCGCCCGAACGTGCGTGGCAGCGAGAAGCCGATCACCAGCAGCAGGAAGATCTCCACCCAGTTCGTCCACGACGTCGCGTTCTCAAACGGGTGCGCGGAGTTCGCGTTGTAGAACCCGCCGCCGTTGGTGCCGAGCTCCTTGATCACCTCCTGGCTGGCCACCGGACCCCCGGTGATGGTCTGCTGGGCGCCGCCCAGGGTGGTGACAACCTGGTCGTGTAGATGGAAGTTCTGGATCACGCCTCCGGCGGTGAGCACGATCGCGCCGATGACGGCGATTGGCAGCAGGATGCGCAGCACCGTGCGCACCAGGTCGACCCAGAAGTTACCCAGATCGCCGGTGCGGTGGCGGGCGAACCCGCGGACCACCGCGATCGCCACCGCCATGCCGACGGCGGCCGAGACGAAGTTTTGCACCGCCAGCCCGGCCATCTGCACCAAATGACCGTCGGTGGACTCACCGGAGTAGGCCTGCCAGTTGGTGTTGGTGACGAAGCTGACCGCGGTGTTCCACGCCAGCGCGGGGGTCATTGGTGTGGCCGGGTTATGCAGATGCAACGGCAACTTGCCCTGCACGAGCTGGAAGACGAACAGGAAGAGGACGCTGATCGACGAGAACGCCAAGACGCTTCGGGCGTAGGCGCCCCACGTCTGCTCCGAGCGCGCATCGACACCGATCAGCCGGTAGATCACCGACTCGACGCGCAGGTCCTTCTCCGACGTGTAGACCCGATACATGTAGTCGCCGAAGGGCACATGCACGGCCACCAGTGCCACGACGAGAAAGAGGAGGAAGATGATCCCCGCTGTTGTTGTGCTCACTAGAACCTCTCCGGAAACAGCAGGGCGCCCGCGAGATACAGCGCAAGAACGATGGAAAGCGCCAAGCCGACAATGTTTTCGTAGCTCACAGCCGCTCGACCAACTTCTGCACCAGTCCGAGGACGGCGAACACCCCCACCGTCAGTGCGACGAATGCCAACACGCCCATCTTGTCTCCGTTCCGCGCCAGTCACGTACATACGAAAGGAACCTCAACGAGTCAGCCACAGCGCAGTCCTCGGAGGGCAAAGCCAGCTTGAAACTAAGCGGGACGGGCCGAGCAGGGTCTTTGGTTGACACTTTCCTAACGGCATCGCGGGGCACATTTACGTTTTCTTAACGGAGCGCGGTGATGCACAGCACAGCGATGTTGGCCACCACCCGGATGGGATCGACGCCGCCTGTCGGCTCACGCGCGCCGGGTTCGCCGTCGGGTCGATTAGGTCGCGTAAATGTTGGCGCGTTAAGCGTATGGATGTCGTCTGGATTGCAGCTGGCGTCATCACTTGGCGTACACCTGGATCAATGCGAAGCACCCGACATCGGACTGTTGGGCCGGCTGTCCTCCAACCAAAGGAGACCACCCATGTCTAACGCGCTGTCGCAGATTGTCCTGGCCGTCGCTGCGGCATCAACCTTGCTGATCGTCTGGTACCAGGGTCGGAAGGGACAAGGGCAATCCCGCTCCGAATCTTGGCCTGATCGGCGATTACCGCGCACCGCAAGGGCCCGGCGAAACTGATACAGCGGATTTTTACGCTGGGCGGCTATGCGTGACCGGATTTCTCGATCATCGGAATCCGCACTCGAAATACTGTTCGGCCGTCGCCGGACTCGGCGCTCACCGAGCCGTGATGGGCCTTGACGATCGAACTGACGATCGCCAGGCCCAATCCATTGCCTGACCCGTTGGTTCGGGACTTGTCCGCCCGGACGAACCGCTCGAAGAGCCGGGGCATGATGTCCGCGTCGATGTCGGGCCCGTCGTCATCAACCGTCAGTTCGGCGCACGGCGCGTCGGCGCCGCTGCGGTGGCGGGTGATCCCTGTGGTCACCGTGACGCCGGGCGGTGTGTGCGCCCGCGCGTTGTTGAGCAGGTTGCTGACGAGCTGGTGCAGCCGGGCATGATCGCCGCGTACCCACACCGGTTCGTCGGGCAGGTCTTTGATCCAAATGTGGGTCGGCGCGGCGACGGCGGCGTCGTTCACCGCGGTGATGACGAGGTCTGCCAGGTCGACGTCGTCGGTCTGCAGATCTTCGCCCTCGCCCAAGCGGGAGAGCAGCAGCAGCTCGTCGACGAGTGAGGTCATGCGACGTGCTTCCGACTCGATGCGGGCCAGCGCGTACTCGGTGGTCGGCGGCAGCGCCGAACTGTCTTGGCGGGTGAGTTCGGCATAGCCCTGAATCGCGGCCAGTGGGGTGCGCAGCTCGTGGCTGGCGTCGGTGATGAATTGCCGCATCCGCAGGTCGGAATCGGCGCGGTGGGCCAGCGCGCTATCCACGTTGTCCAGCAACCGATTCAACGTGTTTCCGACGATTCCGACTTCGTTATCCGGGTCGGTATCCTGCGGTGCCACTCGCACGCCGATTCGGTGGTCGTCACCAGTGAGCTGCATCGCGGCGACCTCGGCGGCGGTCGCGGCGACCCTGCGCAGTGGCCGCAGGGTGTACCCGACCACCCAAACCGTAGTTGCCGCGGTGACTAGCAGCGCGCTCACCATAAGCGCTGTGGTGGTGATGTTTTTACGCGCGATGATTCGGTTGGCGATATTCAGCGATACCCCGACGACCAGGGTGTCGGGTCCCTCGATGAGGCAGTCAAGCCGATAGGAACCCAGGCTGCCCAGTTTCTCGGTGCGCGGCGGGGCATCCGGCCACGACTGCGCTTCGATGGCGCGCACAACGTCGGGCGGCGCGGGTCGCGATTCGTCCTCGGAAAAGACCGCCGAGCCGACCACGACGCCGTTGTGAAGCACTGCTATCAGGTTTCCCGGTGTTTGTCCGGTGAACTCCAGCAGTGCCTGGGCCACGGGCGGAGTGCCGGCATGCGCCGAAGTATGTTCGCCATTGCGGTACCGGTCGTATGAATAGCTGAATGCGTGCAGGGATTTGGCGACCTCCGCGTCGTTCATCGCGGCGACGTAGCCGCGCAGGCTCAGCACGGAGGCCACGCCGACCGCCGCCAGCACCACGCTGACGACGACCAGTACGCCCAACAACAACTGGCGGCGCAAGGAACGGGGGAGCCACCAGGGAAGTTCTCTGGATCGGGTGTTTCGCTCGCGACTCATTCGGGTGGTCGCAGCATATACCCAACGCCGCGGACGGTATGGATCATCGGCTCCCTACCAGAGTCGATCTTCTTCCTCAGGTACGAGATGTACAGATCGACGATGCTTGTGCGGCCGGCGAAGTCGTAATTCCAAACCCGGTCGAGGATCTCGGTACGGCTCAGCGCCCGGCGGGGATTACGCATGAGGAAGCGAAGCAGCTCGAACTCGGTCGAGGAAAGCGAAATCGGCTCTCCATCGCGGCTGACTTCGCGGCTGGCGGTGTCGACACGCAGATCGCCGACTTTGAGAGCCTCGGCGGCCGGCGGGGTCTGCTGGCTGGCGCGCCGCAGCAACCCGCGCAGTCGCGCGACTAGCTCCTCGAGGCTGAACGGCTTGGTCATGTAGTCGTCGGCGCCCGCGGTCAGGCCGGTGACCCGGTCCATGACCGAATCGCGTGCGGTGAGGAACAGCGTGGGCGTGTAGGCATCGGATTCGCGCACCCGCTCCAGAATCCGTAGCCCGTCGACGTCAGGGAGCATGATGTCGAGGACCAGCACGTCGGGGCCGACCTTTTCGAACTTGGCTATGGCCTCGCGCCCGTTGTGGGCGGTTTCGACAACCCAGCCTTCGTAATGCAGCGCCATCTTCACCAGGTTGGTCAGCGCCGGCTCGTCGTCGACCAGCAAAACCCGGATCGGTGATCCATCGGCGCGATAGATCCGGGGCAGCTGCCCGAGGATGGCTTGGCGCGGCCGCTGGCTGCCCGCGTATCCCGTCATTGCGGTCATGTTCCAACATTCTTTCAAGCGCACATGATCTTGTCACTGAGTTCATAGAATTCTCAAATCTGCGCGCGTCCCGCGGCTCGCGGCTGAGGCCGGACATATATGTGTTCTATATGTGTTGCATCAGCCGGCTTGAGATGACTGATTCTCCCAAAAATAATGGAAGACAGCGCTGTTGGTCTGATGGAGCTGGTCAGCTTCGAGGGGTGGTTCTTTCAAATCGACAGCCCTAGAACGGATTTCATTGATTGTGAGATGCCGCACTTCAGCGGTCGCCGTCGAGGCCCAAAAGAGATGCGCACGACGGCTGAGGACGACGGTGTCCTGTCTTTCGTTAACGTGACGTTACTCAAAGTTACGAATTTCGGGAGATCTCAATGTCTTTCGTACCACAGCCAGTCTGCGCGTCATTGCAGCCGTTGGCGGTGGTGGCTGGCGAGTTGCAGCACTCCGCTTCCGTGGGCTCTGCGGCCGTTGCTCGAGACGTAACCGGTTCCGTTCCCGTCGACTGGCTGACGCCGACGGTCGCCTACGCGATTTCGGTGAGTTCGGCGATCCGCTCCGCCGCATCCTTCGACCCCCGATTTGCAGGGCGGTACGCAACTTTGTGCGGTCTCCGACACGATTTTGACCTCAATGTTGGCCCGCGGCTACCCCGGCCGCCAACGGGAGGCCGATGTCACAGGGCCAGCAAATTCAAGCAGAGATAGGACGCACGATGGATTTTGGAGCCTTGCCGCCAGAGGTCAATTCGGGCCGGATGTACATCGGGCCGGGGCCCGCGACCCTGCTGGCCGCCTCCGCGGGATGGGAGGGGCTGGCCGCCGAACTGTACGGCGCCGCCGGCGGCTATCAATCAGTGATCTCGGGCCTGACCGACGAATCGTGGATGGGCCCCTCGTCCATGTCGATGGCCGCGGCGGTCACGCCCTACCTGCTATGGATGAGGACCACCGCTGCCCAATGTGAGGAGGCAGCCACCCAGGCCACCGCCGCCGCGGCCGCCTACGAGACGGCCTTTGCGATGACGGTGCCGCCGCCCATGGTGGTGGCCAACCGTATTCGGCTGGCGACGCTGATCGCGACCAACATTCTGGGACAGAACATGCCGGCGATCGCGGCGACCGAGGCGGAGTACAGCGAGATGTGGGCCCAGGATGCCACGGCGATGTACAACTACGCCGCCAGTTCGGCGACCGCCTCAGCCTTCAAGACATTCACGTCGCCGCCACGGACGACGAATCCGAGCGGGCCTGCCACGCGGGCCGGCGTGGTCGGTCAGGCCGCTGGCAGCAAGGCGCAGACCACGTCGACGCAACTGATGTCCGCGGTAACCCAGGCCCTTCAGCGGCTAACCACCCCCGGATCCTCGTCCAGCATGGGGCTCTCGGTGGCCTCGTCGGGCGCCTCCGCCCCAGCCAGCGCCCTGTCGAGTCTGACGGGCGCATCGGGCAAAAGTGCCAAAACCGCCGGTGCGACGGGCTCCCTCTCGGGTCTGGCTTCTAACGGGCTTTCCAGCCTTATGAGCCTCGGCAGTAACCCTGATATCGACACGGATGCAGTCGGGCTGGGCTTTGATGGCGTGGGCCTGGGTACCGACTTCGGTGGCACGGGCCTTGACTTTGGCGGTATCGCGATGGACATCTACGGCACCGGCCTCGACATGGCGGGCCTGGCTTCGCTGTCAGGGATCGGCGGAGCCTCGGGGATGGGAGGCCTGGGAGCCGTGAGCGGTTTGGGGGGCGCGGCGCCGCTGGATGGCGGGGGAGTGCTTGGCGCCCCATGGGCGGGCTTTGATGGAGGAGCGTCGGCGAGCCTGGGCCAGGCAATCCCGCTGGGTACCTTGTCGGTGCCGCCAAGTTGGGCCGACGCATTGTCGGTTGCTACACCGGCGCCCATACTCGACGCCAACGTCATGCCGGGTGGGTGGGGCGCGATGCCGTCGTCCGGAACTGGCCCGGTCTCCAAGCTGCCTTTGGGGGCCATGGTCGGGCGCGAGTCCGAGGGTGCAGTTCACCGAATTGGGTTCCGCTCCTCGATGATTCCGCGTTCGCCGCTCGCCGGGTGACAGGTGACACAACGAAGGGGCCCGCACACCAGACGGTGTGCGGGCCCCTTCTGAGGGTGTGGTTGTCAGGCCCAGCTGGACCCGACGGCGCTGTCGGTGCTGGCCATGTTGCTGCCGGCCGATTGCACCTTCTGGCCGTGCTGGTTGGCCTGCTCGTAGATCACCTGGAAGTTGCGACCCAACTGGGTGATGAACTCCTGGCAAGCCACCGAACCGGCGCCGCCCCAGAAGTCACCGGCAGCAAGCACATCGCGAACGATGGCCTGGTGCTCGGCCTCCAACGAAGCGGCCTGCGCGCGGATGAGGGCGCCGTGAGCGTCGACATCGCCGAACTGGTAGTTAATGGTCATTGCTTACATCCTCCTAAAGTTTGACAGTGTTTGGGCAGCAGTAGTTTTCGACGGCTAGCTGCCGAGGATCTGCTGCGAGGCCTGCTCTTGCTGCTCGTAGTTGTTGGCGTCACGGACCAGGCCGTCGCGCACCCCGTGCAGCATGTTCACAATGTTGGTGAAGGCCTGGTTCATCTGACCCATCGTGTCGTAGGAGGTCATCTGAGCAGTGCCGCTCCAGCTCGCGCCGGCAATATTCTGCGAGGACGCCCACATCTTGCGAGCCTCGTCGGACACGGTCTGGGCGTGCATCTCAAAGCGGCCCGCCATGGCCCGCATAGAGTGCGGGTCGGTCATAAAACGTGCTGGCATGTTCCTATCTCCTTTATCTCGCTGTCCCGATACTTTCAGTGTTTGCAGAAGCTCGTACAAATGATCGGTGCGGTGGTAGCCGCACGGCGGAAAGATTACGGCTTAGCGGTTAACTAGTCGCCTCAAACGCGTGACATGTCCTCCCTTTT
>Ga0210389_10003503_pt1 | contig 12247 bp, 13 predicted proteins | sample IncBWH28OmetaG_FD_160127 | JGI IMG/M metagenome (GOLD analysis project Ga0210389, IMG submission 160127) | Forest soil microbial communities from Barre Woods Harvard Forest LTER site, Petersham, Massachusetts, United States - Inc-BW-H-28-O ... | reverse complement strand
TGTGGGGGCCGCGCGACTATACAGGGGAAAGCGTGATCTTGATGGGCGATTCCCGTGCGAAGCTCGAGACGCTTTTCGCTTCGGTGGAGTGGAAGGCACACGTTGACCACCCCTATTCCATGCCCTACAACCACATCGATATCTACTATTGCCGGGGATTGAGGCAGCCGCTCGGCGAATTCTGGCCGAACGTGAAGAACTGGAACTAGGGTCTGTTCACACCCCGGAGATGGTGTCGCCGGGAGCCAGTTTTTTCGACCCGCCACAGCCTTCGGGCTCGGCTTCGTCCGGCCGGATTTTCTCTCGCAACGACTTCCACCTCTGGGGTGTGAACAGGCCCTAGATCCAAACGTCGTTGGGCGCGGTGCGCTCGCCGCCTTGGTGGCCGGTGTTGGGGACGCCGCGCGGCTCAATCAGCATCAGCTTCACTTCGTGCTCGGCGAAAGGCTTGTGTTCTTTTCCCTTCGGAACGACGAATAGCTCACCCGGACCAATGTGGACTGCGCCATCGCGAAAATCGATGCGCAGCGTGCCTTCGATCACGAGGAAGGTCTCGTCCGTGTCCTTGTGGTCGTGCCAGACAAAGTCGCCCTGGAGCTTCACAATTTTGAATTGATAGTCGTTCATCCCGGCAATGACTTTGGGCTGCCATTGCTCGGCAAAGAGGCCAAACTTCTGCTGAAGGTTGATCGGGGAATATTGCATCCAGAGCCCTCCTCTGGCGCCTTAAGCGTCCACCTTTTCCCATCGCTTCGGCCTGCGATTCGCCTGCAGAACCTTTTTGCGCAACCGCAGCGACTTGGGTGTGACTTCCACCAGCTCGTCGTCAGCGATGAACTCGATGGCCTGCTCAAGATTGAGCGCCCGGTAGGGCACCAGGCGGATCGCTTCATCGGCACTGGAGGCGCGCATGTTGGTCATCTTCTTTTCGCGCACCACGTTGACGTCGAGGTCGTTGTCGCGCGAGTGTTCGCCGACGACCATGCCCTCGTAAACCTCTACGCCCGCGCCGACAAACAGCACGCCGCGTTCCTGCAGGCCGTTGAGCGAATAGGTCGTGGTCAGTCCCTGGCGATCGGCGATGAGCGCACCCGTGGGCCGCTGCGGAATCTCGCCCTGGTAGGGAATGTAGCCGTCAAAGAGCGCATTCATCACGATGGTGCCGCGCGTCTCGGTCAGCATCTCGCTGCGCAGCCCGATGATGCCGCGGCTGGGCACGCGAAACTCCATGCGCACGCGTCCCGATCCGTGATTGTGCATCTTCGTCATCTCGCCCTTGCGCGGTCCCAGCTTCTCAATCACCACGCCGGTGTGGATTTCAGGCACGTCGATGGTGAGATGTTCCACGGGCTCCATGCGCACGCCGTCCACAACCTTGGTGACGATTTCGGGGCGTCCGGCCATCAGCTCGAACCCTTCGCGGCGCATCATTTCGATCAGAATGGCGAGTTGCAATTCGCCGCGGCCGAGCACCTTGAAGGTATCGGGCGATCCGGTTTCTTCCACACGGATCGAGACGTTGGTGAGCAGCTCGCGCTCCAGGCGCTCGCGCAGGTTGCGGCTGGTGACGTACTGGCCTTCGCGCCCGGCGAACGGGCCGTTGTTGACGCTGAATTGAATGGCGATGGTCGGCTCGTCGATGATGATGAGCGGCAGCGGCGAAGGGTTCTCGATGCTGGTGATGGTCTCGCCAATGGTGATGCCTTCGACCCCCGCGACCGCCACGATGTCTCCCATGGTGGTCTCGGTCGTCTCCGTGCGCTTGAGGCCGCTGAAGGTGAAGAGCTTGGTGATCTTGGTTTTTTGCAGCGTGGTGTCGCGTTTGCTGATGTTCACTTCATCGCCTGCGTGCAGGGTGCCCTGGAAGACACGGCAGATCGCAATGCGGCCGAAGTATTCCGAGTAGTCCAGATTCGTGACCAGGATTTGCAGCGTGCCTTCGGCGTCGCCGGTAGCGGCGGGAATGGTGTTGACGATGGATTCAAAAAGCGGCTGCAGATCGACGCCGGGCTTGGCCAGATCGGTCGTGGCGGTGCCTGCCTTGGCGACCGCGTAGAGCACGGGAAAATCCAGCTGCGACTCTTCGGCGTCGAGATCGATGAAGAGGTCGTAGATCTCGTTCAGCACTTCCTGCGGGCGCGCGTCGGGGCGGTCGATCTTGTTGATCACCACGATGGGCTTCAGCTTGGCTTCGAGCGCCTTGGCCAGCACATAGCGAGTTTGCGGCAGAGGGCCCTCGGCCGCGTCCACCAGCAGCATGACGCCGTCGACCATCTTGAGCGCGCGCTCTACCTCGCCGCCAAAATCGGCGTGGCCGGGCGTGTCGACGATGTTGATCTTTCCGCCTTCGAAGTTGATGGCGGTGTTTTTGGCCAGGATGGTGATGCCGCGCTCACGCTCCAGCTCGTTCGAGTCCATCACGCGCTCGGCCACCTGCTCGTTGGCGCGGAAGGTGCCGGCCTGGCGCAGCATGGCGTCAACCAGGGTGGTCTTGCCGTGGTCGACATGGGCGATGATGGCGATATTGCGTATCGTCTGGGTCACGGAGGCGGTGCTTCCTTTTCTTGATTCGGCCGCGTAGGCCGCGGGTTGGAAAATGAAATGAAGATGAATGGCCGCGCAGTGCGGCTACCTCTATTTTAGCAGTTGTGCTGCAGAAGCCGCCGAATCCGGTGTTTCCCGCCGCGCGCCCGGTCGAGTACACTTTGGCGGTCATGAGAAACGCCCGCTACGACCGACCCGCTCCGTTGTTTTCCAAGACAAACCCCAAGCGCGCGCCCCGTTTCTCGGCTCGGCAGCTGATTCTAGGCGCATTGGCTCTTGCGCTGGCCGCTTGGGTTCCAGGCGCGCAGGGGCAACCCGACAAGGGACAGCTGGTCATCTACACCATTGACGTGGAGGGCGGGCAGGCCACGCTGCTGGTATCGCCCGCGAAGGGCTCGCTGCTCGTCGATACCGGCTGGGGGGGCAACAACGGCCGCGACGCCGAGCGCATTCGGGCGGCCATGAAAGACGCCGGCATCACGAAGATCGACCACGTGCTGATCACGCATTTCCACACCGATCATGTGGGCGGGGTGCCGAATCTTGTGGAGCGGGTGCAAGTGGGCGAGTTTATCGACCACGGCGTGAATCGCGAAGACTCCGACATCACACGCCACGATGATGCGGCCTATCTGAAGGCCATTGAGGGCAAGCGGCGGCGCGTCGTGCATCCCGGCGACACCATCGACATCGCCGGCCTGAGCGCGATTGTGCTCACCGCCGACGGCGAACACATCGCCCGTGTGCCGGGCGTGAAGCCGGAGCCGAATGCTTATTGCGCGAGCGAGCCGCACTGGGACCTCGACACTACGGAGAATCCCCGCTCGACGGGCATCCTGGTGCGCTTCGGCAAGTTTCGTTTTCTCGACCTGGGCGACCTGACCAAGGCCAAGGAAATTCCCCTGGTGTGTCCCGAAAATCTCATCGGGCAAGTGGACCTCTATCTCGTGAATCATCACGGCTTCAACTTGTCGAACACGAAGGCATTCGTCGACGCCATCCACCCCCGCGTCGCCATCATGGACAACGGCGCGCACAAAGCGGGTAGTCCCGAAGCGTGGCACACCGTGCACGAGAGTCCGGGCCTCGAGGATCTCTACATGGTGCACACGGCCGAAGACAGCGATGCGGCGCACAACAGTGCCGACCCGCTGATCGCCAACCTCAAAGGCGGCGCGGACGGCGGGTACTTCAAGGTTGTGGCGCATGCGGATGGAAGCTTCAGCGTGATGAATTCGCGGACCGGGCAGACGAAGGACTACCCGGCCCAGAGATAGCAGGCATTTTGTCCCTGCATCGTGCGCATTAAAATCAAAAATTACCGGGAGCCTGCGCGCTGAGCTCCATACTGAGGGAGCAACCGATGGAATTATCGCGGCGCAAATTTCTCGCTGGAACCGCGGCGGCAACGATGTTCACGCGCTTTGCCCGTGCGGTGGGCGCATGCCCCTTTCGCGTGGCCGTCATCAACGACGAGATCTCGCAGGACTTCGACCATGCCTGTTCGGTGGCAGCGCACGATTTCGGCCTGCAGTGGATCGAACTGCGCGGCATGTGGAACAAGAATCTGACCGAGCTCGATGCGAACCAGATTGCCGAAGCCAAGACGATCCTCGCCAAATACAACCTGCGGGTGACCGACATTGCGAGCCCGCTCTTCAAGGTGGATTGGCCTGGCGCGCCGGTCTCGAAGAACAGTGAGCGCCGCGACCAGTTCGGGGCCAATGATGCCTTCAGCAAGCAGGATGCGCTGCTTGATCATTGCATCGATCTGGCGAGAACCTTTGGCACCGATCGCATTCGCTGTTTCGATTTCTGGCGTCTCGACAATGTGAAGCCCTATCGCGAGCCCATCAATGAAAAGCTGCGCGAAGCGGCCCGGCGCTGTGCGAAAAGCAACCTGATTCTTCTGCTCGAAAACGAGATGTCGTGCAACACGGCCACGGGGGTGGAGGCAACCGACGTCCTGAGCGCCATCTCCGAACCGAACTTCATGCTCAACTGGGATCCGGGCAACGCCGCTACATTTCCCGATAGCAGACCGTATCCCGATGGCTATGACCTGCTGCCCAAGGACCGCATCGGCCACTGCCACGCCAAAAACGTGATCCGCAAAGGCTCCGGCAAGTGGGAGTGGGCGCCGGTGGGCACGGGCGTAGTCGATTGGGCTGCCCAGCTGCGCGCCCTCGCGCGCGATGGCTATCACCACGCGGTGAGCCTTGAGACGCATTGGCGCGGCGCCGGCACTCCCGAAGCCTCAAGCCGCGTGAGCATGCAGGGATTGAAGGATGCGCTGGCGAAAGCCGGAACCGGCTGCTGAGGCTTCTGGCTTGTTCACCACTCTTGGGAACAGGGCCAAGAATAGTGTCACGCGGCCTGCGGTTTCCCGGCTGCGCAAGCCTGATTCTGCCACGATCTCCGAGGTGCATGAACCATGAGCGCAACTGCAATCGCTGCGACCGAACGTACGCATGAACAGAAGCTGGACCTGCTGGCCGAGGTCGCTGTCCAGGTTGGCCTGGGTTTGAAACCAGGCCAGGAACTGGTGATGACTGCATCGCTCGAGTGCATTCCGCTGGTGCGCCGCATTACCGAGCACGCGTATCGAGCCGGCGCTTCGTTGGTCACGACCCTGTATGCCGACGATGAAGCGACGCTGATGCGTTTTCATTTCGCGCCCAATGCAAGTTTCGACAAGGCAGCGGCGTGGCTCTACGACGGCATGGGGACGGCATTCAAGAGCGGTGCGGCGCGCCTCGCGGTCGCCGGCGCCAATCCGTCGCTGCTTTCGAATGAGGATCCCGACAAGGTGGGACGCGTGAATCGCGCCGTCTCTACGGCCTATCGCCCGGCGCTGGAACTGATCACGCGGCACGCCATCAACTGGACAATCGTGGCCAGCGCAACGCCTGCATGGGCTGCGGCCATGTTCCCCCACGACGCGCCGGATGCGGCGATGGCGAAACTGTGGGACGCCATCTTCGAAACCACGCGGATCAATCTGGACGACCCGGTGGCCGCATGGAAGCAGCACGATGCGCACCTGCAGAAGAGGGCGGCGCAGCTGAACGCAAAGCGCTATTTCGCGCTGCAATATCGCGGCCCGGGAACGGATTTCCGTCTTGGCCTTGCCGACGATCATCTCTGGCTGGGCGGCGGCACCACCGCGGGCAATGGCAACTACTGCATCCCCAATATGCCCACCGAAGAAGTGTTCACCACGCCGCACAAGGATCGCGCCGACGGAACGGTTACGGCCACCAAGCCTCTCTCCCACCAGGGCACGATGATCGAAGGGATTCAGGTGCGTTTCGAGAAGGGACGCATTGTGGAAGCGCATGCCTCACGAGGGGAAGAAGTGCTGCAGCGCCTGATCGACACCGACGACGGCGCGCGGCGACTGGGCGAAGTGGCGCTGGTACCGCATTCGTCGCCCATTGCCAGCAGCGGCAAGCTTTTCTTTCACACCCTCTTCGATGAAAACGCGGCATCGCACATCGCGCTGGGGCAGGCCTACTCCTCCTGCCTGCGCGATGGCGACAAGCTGACTCCCGATGAACTGGCCGCCCGTGGCGCCAACGACAGCCTCATCCATGTCGACTGGATGATCGGTTCCGACAAACTCGATATCGACGGAATCACGGCCGACGGGGCCACGGAACCGCTGATGCGCCAAGGCGAGTGGGTATAGCGCGAATCGATGCAGCCAACTGCTTGATTGAGCGTGCATCCCTTGCTCAGGAGTCCGCTGCATCGCACGCCGCGCCGCTACTGGTTGCTCGAAATTTCCTTGCCTTTGCCTGTCACGTCCACGTTGTGATTCTTGGCCACCTGCTCAATCAGTTGCAGGTGTTGTGAAATCACCGTCGCTCCTTGCTGCGCAATCTGCTTCACACTTGGATCCTGCGCAGCCTGCGCTTCGTCCTGGAAGTCTTTCAGGTCCTGCTTGTGATCCTTGGCCATCGCCTGGATGTACTCCGCGTCGAATTGCGGGCCGGAGAGGGTCTGCAACTTGGCGATGAGCTTCCTGTCCTTCTTGTCGGGATTCTTCGGTTCCGATACACCCAGTTGCTTTGCCACAGGCTTCAGCCACTTGTCGCCCATCTGCGTGTGATCGGCAACCATCTTTTGTGCGAATTGCTTCACATCCTCGCTCTGCGACTGCTGCTGCGCGAGCTTGCCCAGTTCCACTTCCGCTTCGCCCCCGGCGAGCGCCTTCGCCACAAACGACTGATCACCAAATTGCTGCCCGGTCGGCGCGGTGCTTTGGTCGGCGCCTGGCGAACTCATGCTTGGGTTGGTCTGTTGCGACGGCATCGGTTGCTGCGGCGCACCGCCGGGACTTTGCGCAAGCGCCGTTGCGCCGGCCAGCAAAGCGGCGGCGGAGCAGACGCCGAATTTTCCAAATCTTCTCGAACTTCCTTTCATCGTTTCCTCCCGTCCGTGGATGTCCAGGTTCGAAGGAATGCACCGCAAGTGACCGAACCGGACTCCCGTTCAATCAACGTCCGATGCAGCGCAGCAGACAGCGAGTTGCCTTGGCCTGCCTGACCCCGGAGATCGATGAAATGTGGGCGCAGGATCCACTTTCGATGCAATGGTTTTCGATGGTATGCAATGAAACTGGGAGGCGCAAGGCTTGCGCGAGCAGGAAAGGCGGAATCATTTCTCAGGAGTGGGGGACTCGAATGAAAAAACATGCCACGTTATCGCCTTCCGGTCCTGACGTGCGGCAACCATCGTCTTGCCGGTGAACTGACTGAGCGCGCGCTCCCAGAAATGGAGTGCCGCACGATTCGCCTGCATCACGCGCACCTCCCACAACCCCGGAAACAGCCTGAAGACCTGGTGCGCCGCTTTCGTGCCCGCACCGCGCCTGCGGCCCTCGCGAAGAATGAAAAACTCTGCCATGTCCCAGGCAGAAGCGTTCCCTGCAGTGCGCGAGCCTCTCTGCACCAGGGCGAATCCCGCGGGTTCACCATCGACGTGAATGAAAAATGGATGCCGGCCTTCCTCTTGCCAATAGAGAGAAAGCCCGGGGTAAACGAATCGTCCATCCGGGCCTGGTTCGATGGCATGAAATTCGCGGAAATCCTCTGCGTAGAGTTCCAGCAGATTTTCGAGAATGGATATTTGTTGCAGGGTGGCGCGCACAACTTCAACCCGCGCCGCGGGCCCGGTCATTGCGCGGCGACAAGCCCGGCGTGCGCCTTGGCGTGCAGGGCTTCCAACGCATCGCAGGCGGTCTTGACACCGTCTTCGCCGCTGAGCTGTTGCGCAATCCTCTGCGCGCATGCGGCGTACGAGGGATCGTCGAGCATCGACTGCAGCTTGCGCGCCACGCGCGCGGGTTGATAGCTGCCCTTTTGAATCGTGCGCGAGATCTTGAGGCGGCGCATGCGCCGCGCGTTGTCGGGCTGATCGTGCGAGTAGGGCATGATCAGCATCGGCTTGCCGGCGCGCAAACATTGCGCCGTCGTGCCCACTCCGCCCTGGTGAACGACCAGTCGCGCGCGGGAAAACAGCGCCGAGTACGGAGCATATTCGGCGACGCAGATGGATGCAGGCAGCGCTTGTTTCGGGCGGTTACGCGGATCGTTCCCGATCAGCAACACACTGCGCAGCCCGAGGCGCATCGCCGCCTTGGCCGAGACCTCGTAGAAATCGCCCGCAGCCAGCACCGCGGCGGAGCCCAGCGTAAACACCACCGGCGGCTCTCCCGACGCAACGAATTCCTCGAGATGCGGTGGCAGCGCGGCATTGCCCGCGTCCGAGTCGTAAAAGCAGAATCCCGTGATGAGCGTGTGCGGAGGCCAGTCCTTTTGCTCCTCGCCCAGGACCTGCGAGAAGAGCGCAAGCACCAGGGCGGGGGAGTGCTTGGCATCGAAGAGAGGGTTGGCGCCCGGCGGCAGGCGCAGTTCGCGGCGCAACGCGTAAATGGGTTCGGGCCACTTGCGCGTCGTGAAGCGTGCCACGCGCTTGATCACGCGGCCAAATCCGGCGAGCTTGTCCGCGCGCGCCAGCTTGGGATAAGGCGGCAGCACCGGCGGATCAAACGCCGAGAAGAACGACAGGGGCGCGAGCACATAACTGGCCCAGGGAATACCCGTGACTTCGGCAACCAGTGGGCCCGCGTAATTCAACTCTCCCAGCAGAAGCAGGTCGGCCCGCACGGGCTCGGTCGCCGCGGCCAGCAGGTCGTCGTAGGTCTGGCGCAGCACGGGAAAAAGGAATTCGCGCAGCCCCGTTTCGGTGCCCTTCTTCACGTCGTAAACCATTGCAACCAGCTTGCTGTTGGTGGGGTCGATATCGGGTCGCACCGCATGGAACGCGAGGCCCAGTGGCTCAATCTTGGGCCGGTAAATATTGGGCAGCGCCAGCACCGGCGTGTGGCCGCGACGTTTGAGTTCGAGGGCAAGGGCGACCAGCGGATTGATGTCGCCAAACGTGCCAATGTTCGAGAGGACGATGCGCACAAAAAGTCCGGTATCTGGGATGGGGCTGCAGCGATTAGAGTAATGCATCGGAGCCGCATCTCGCTTCAATGCGACCCGGGCTCACGCCGAGGTCAGGCTTTTCTCGGACAGTTCGCGGGTATGAATGTTCGTGCCCTCTGTTTCGAAACTGCAGCTGTGGAGGATTCGCGATGAAGACCGTCTTTCGTCTCGCCATCATGAGCATCTTTCTTTTGTCCGCCGCAGACCGCGGCCATGCGCAAGCCAGCCTGTCGCCGCAATGGGAAGAGTTGACCGGGCCCGACTTCATTGCCGCCATTCATCAAGCGCAGAGCGTTTGCGTGCTGCCGTTCGGGATCATCGAAAAACACGGACCGCATCTGCCGCTGGGCACCGACCTTCTCGACGTGCGCTTCGCCGTGAAGAACGCCGTGCAGCAGGAGTATGCCGTCGTATTTCCCGCCTACTACTTCGGGCAGATCTTTGAGGCGCGCCATCAGCCCGGCACCGTGGCCTACAGCCTGCAAACCCAACTCTCGCTGTTGCAGGAGACCGTGAGTGAAATGGCTCGCAACGGCTGCAAGAAAGTTGTCATCGTGAATGGCCACGGCGGCAATGAGTCTCTGTTGCCGTTGTTTGCCCAGGCCCAACTGGCGACTCCGCGCGACTACGTGGTCTACGTTTTCGGATTGCCAAACCTGAAAGTCGCGGGTCGGCCCGCATTGAAGACTCCCATGGATATGCACGCGGGCGAGACAGAAACGGCGCACATGCTGGCGGCACGACCCGACCTGGTGCACCAGGATCGCGCAGCGCAACAATCCGGCGCCGACCAGAAACGCGATCCCTTGCCGGAATCGGTCTACACCGGCATCTGGTGGTATGCGCGGTTCCCCAATCACTACGCGGGCGATGGCGCTGCGGCGACAAAAGAGCTGGGCGAGTTCGATCAGAAAGAATGGTCGCGGCAGATTGCCGAGGCGCTCAAGGCCATCAAAGCCGACGACACAAGCCTCAAGCTGCAGAACCAGTTCTACGAGCAGTCGCAGCATCCGCTCGACACCAGGCAGTAAGGTACGGAACCAGCCGGAGCCAGCAAGCCTTCCCCTGTATGCCCCGCCTGCGGCGCCCCGAAGCTTTTCAGCGGCGAAAATCGTCCTTAGAGAGTCCGGCCCATGAAAATCGTAGTGATCATCGTTGTGGTGCTGCTTGTGATCGGCTCCTTTGTCGCCGACTACAAATGGCGCAAATGGGTTGCCGACCGGCGGCGCGACCGGCACGATTCGTTACCCTGAGTGCCTCCGGGACCTGCACCGGTCGCGACTTGCCTCCATGTCTGCCGTTACAATAGGCAGCAGGGAGCCGTCCAAGACTCATGTTTCGTTCCTTTGTCTTCTCCGCTTTCGCTCGACGCAACCGTGCAGGTGTGGTGCCTCTTTTTGCTGCCGCCGCGTTGCTGATGACCGCCTCCAACGCGCATGCGCAGTTTGCCCCGCCCTCTCCGGGAACGCAGGTGCACGACCCCGCCGCGCTCCGGCCGCCTGCCGGCGCCCGCGTGGCAATCGTCGAATTTGAAGACATGGAGTGTCCCGACTGCGCCCGCGCCAATCCGCTGCTGCGCGAGGCTGCCGCCAAGTACAACATCCCCTGGGTGCGCCACGACTTCCCCTTGCCCTTTCACCCCTGGAGCATGCAGGCGGCCGTGAATGCGCGCTGGTTCGACACCAAGAGCAAGAAGCTCGGCGATGAGTACCGCGACGCCGTCTTTGCGGCCCAGATTTCCCTCGGCGAAGACCCCAACATGTTGCGCCAGTTCACTGAAAAGTTTGCCGCCGACCGCAAAATCGCATTGCCCTTCGCCATCGATCCTCTCGGCAAGTTCCAGGCCGCGGTGAAGGCAGACTACGCGCTCGGGCAGCGCGTCGGCATCGAACATACCCCGACCATCTGGGTAGTGACCGCCAACAGCAAAGGCGCGCCGTTTGTGGAAGTAGTCGATCGCAGCAAGCTGTTCCAGCTGATCGATCAGGCGCTCGAAGATACCAAGGGCGCCGTGGCGCGGACCGCTCACCAATAAAGAGTCGGCTCCCTGAAAGGATTGGCCCGCGGGGTGCCCATCGATGGCAGATTTCCAGTTTTCGATTGAGATCGCCGCTCCGCCCGAGCGCATCTGGGCCGCGCTGATGGATGTGGAGCGCTGGCCCGAATGGACCCCCACCGTCAATCGTGCGGAGCGTCTTGAGAGGAACCCCCTCGCGGTTGGCAGTCAAACCAAAATCCTGCAGCCGAAGCTGATGCCCGCCGTCTGGCGTGTCACCGAACTCGATGAAACGACCGGCTTTTTTACCTGGGTCACTGCAAAACCGGGGATTCAGGTGACCGCGACGCACCACCTCGACCCCATCCGCCATGGCACGCGGGTGACGCTGTCGCTTCACTACACCGGATGGCTGGGCCCTTTGATGGCCTGGCAGCTCAAAAGCTTGAATTGGGACTACCTCACCAAGGAAGCCAACGGCCTCAAGCAGCGTTGCGAGCGCGAAGGGCCCGACGCCGGCGACTCTTCGCGTCCCCCTCTGATCCGTTCCTGAACACGATTGCGAGCCGCCTTGCGCCGAGAATGCTTGCGTTCCGTCAATTTCTTCACTATTGTTGAATTAATGACAGACCGCGGCTACCTCGGCGAATTCGAACTGATGATTTTGCTTGCCGTGATTCACCTCGGAGACGAAGCCTATGGCGTCCCGATTTCGCGCGAACTTGAAGCGCATCGCGGGCGCGGCGTCGCCGTGGGCAGCGTGTATGCGGCGCTGGAGCGCCTCGAAACCAAGGGGCTCGTCGAGTCGAGCCTCGGGGAACCGACCGCCGAACGCGGGGGCAAAGCCAAGCGCTATTTCCGCATTACCAAACAAGGATTGCGCCAGGTGCACGAGACGCGCCGCGTGTTGTCGAAGCTGTGGCGCACGTTGCCTGAACCCCAGGGAGAGCGCCCGTGAAGCCGAATGAGCCGCCGCGCGTTGCGCAATGGCTGCTGCAGCACGGCATGCCTCCGGGCCGCGACGACGCGCTCGCCGGCGACCTGCTGGAGGAGTATCGCGCCGGCCGATCCTCAGGCTGGTTTTGGCAGCAGGTTCTCAGCGCCATCGGGATCGGCTGGATGCGGGTGCTGGGCGCGCGCGGCATGCTGCTCCTCTTCGCCGCGCTGTGGTCGTCGCTCGCGCCTGGGTGGAACGCTCTTGTCGACCAGG
>Ga0210389_10003502_pt1 | contig 12247 bp, 12 predicted proteins | sample IncBWH28OmetaG_FD_160127 | JGI IMG/M metagenome (GOLD analysis project Ga0210389, IMG submission 160127) | Forest soil microbial communities from Barre Woods Harvard Forest LTER site, Petersham, Massachusetts, United States - Inc-BW-H-28-O ... | reverse complement strand
TTCCCGTTGGCGAGACAACGCAATCTGTACCCGTCGCATCGGTCGCCGTTCCTGGCCGGTGTCCGCCTGATTGAGGGAAGATATGAGCACAATCGTTACCGACGACGGCGCAGAGATCTTTTATAAGGACTGGGGCGCGGGACAGCCGATCGTGTTCAGCCATGGCTGGCCGCTATCGGCAGACGATTGGGATGCCCAGATGCTGTTCTTTCTGCGACACGGCTACCGGGTCATTGCTCACGATCGGCGTGGTCACGGGCGGTCCAGCCAGCATAACGACGGCCATGACATGGACCACTATGCTGACGACCTCGCCGCGCTGACCACCCATCTCGATCTGAGAAACGCCGTGCATCTGGGTCATTCCACCGGTGGCGGCGAGGTGGTGCGCTACATCGCGCGCCATGGAGAAAGCCGGGTCGCCAAAGCTGCGATCATCAGCGCGGTGCCGCCGCTGATGGTCCAGACCGAGACGAACCCGGGCGGATCGCCCAAAACGGTGTTCGACGACCTACAAGCACAGCTTGCAGCTAATCGCTCAAAGCTCTATCGCGACTTAGCTTCCGGCCCTTTCTACGGATTCAATCGAGAGGGTGTCGAAACCTCGGAGGCGATCGCCGCCAACTGGTGGCGTCAAGGCATGATGGGCGGCGCCAAGGCCCACTCCGATGGCATCGTCGCATTTTCGCAGACTGATTTCACCGAGGACCTCAAGCAGATTACGGTGCCGATCTTGGTGATGCACGGCGACGATGATCAGATCGTGCCGTATGCCAATTCTGCGCCTCTGTCGGCCCGGCTTTTGAAAAACGCGGTACTCAAGACCTATCCGGGTTTCCCTCACGGCATGCCCGCCACCCACGCCGATACGATCAACGCAGATCTTCTCGCCTTCATCGAGCAATGACGCACCTAGTCCGCTCGCTAGATACGCAGCAGTGACCGGCGAATAGTCGATTCAATCAAGGAGCTTTAACGTGAACTGCGACCCCGCCGACACCGCGGTTGTCGTCATTGATCCACAAATCGACGTCCTGAGCCCGCAAGGTAGGAGCTGGCACGTCCTCGAAGCAAGCGTGACCGAGAACAGAACAGTCGAGCACCTGATCGAAATTTTCACTGCCGCCAAAGCAGGGGGCTTTGGGGTGTTCATCTCCCCGCATTATTTTTATCCGACTGATCATTGCTGGCTGTTCAACGGGCCGCTGGAATCAGATGAGCTCCGCACCAACACCTTTGCTCGCGTCGGCGCCCTGACACTGGATGGCTTCGCGGGTTCCGGCGCCGACTGGGTCGACGAATTCAAGCCATTTATTGAAGACGCCGCGACCGTAGTCGTCAGCCCGCACAAAGTGTGGGGTCCACAAACCAACGACCTGGTACTGCAACTGCGCAAACGGCGGATTACCAAGGTCGTGCTGTGCGGCATGCTCGCCAACCTCTGCGTGGAGTCGCACTTGCGGGATCTGCTGGAACAAGGATTCGAAGTGGCCGTGGTCTGTGATGCCACCGCCGGCCCCCGACATCCGAAACGCGGCGACGGCTACCGGGCCGCGCTGGTGAACTATGCCTTCCTGGCCCACGCGGTCGTATACACGGCGGAGATTGTGGCCGCCATGATCGACGAGCGGCCACAATGCACCTGATTGAGCCGGCAACTGCGGGCTCAGCAGCAAGCGGGTACTACTCGAAGGAGGAAAACGGATGTCTCCCTTACGGTTACCGAGCAGCGATAGGGCAGATTTCGATGAGGGAGAAGTGTATTTCATCGGTAACGCCACCACGCTGATACGTTTCGGCGGGCTCACAATCCTGACCGATCCTGCCTTTTTGCACAAGGGCGAGCACGTCGACTTAGGCCATGGCATTTGGGCCCGACGGGAGGTCGAGCCGGCCTGTCAGATTGCTGACCTGCCACCGATAGACCTGCTCGTTCTGTCGCACTACCACGGCGATCATTTCGATGACGTCGCCGCCCAAGAGCTCGACAAGAAACTGCCGATCGTCTCAACGGCTGACGCGGTGGACAAGCTCAGCGCGTTGGGTTTCGTGCGGGGCTATCCTCTTGAGACCTGGGAATCCCTGGTGGTGCACAAAGGCGATGCGACCCTGACGGTCACCGCGATGCCAGCCAAGCATGCGGATAGCGACGCGGTCAATGATCTGCTGATGCCGGTCAACGGACATATCCTTGACTTCGGCCGGAACGGCGAGCAGCTCTACCGGCTCTACATCACCGGCGATACAATGCTCGTCGACAGTCTCGAGGACATTCCGCGCCGCTATCCCGACATCGACCTTGGTCTCATTCACACTGGCGGCACGACTTTCCTTGTCACGGTTGTCACGATGACGGGTGAGCAAGGTGTGAAGGCTGTCGAGATCACCAAACCTCGTGCCGCCATCCCGATTCATTACAACGACTTTTCGGTTTTCATGTCGGGGCTCAATGATTTCAAGAAAGCCGCACAGGCCTCGACCACCAACACGAAGTTCGTTTACCTCGCCCACGGCGAGACCTACACCTTCACACCCCACCCGCAGGACTGATTCTCTTTCTAAAGGCGTTTCGCCGCGTTTGGGATCCGCTAGCGTGTCGAATCATGTTGCCATGAAGCGGTCGGCGAGCTGCCGGCGCATGGCGATCTCCGCATTACGCTGGCTTCCGTTGCATTACAACGCTGTGAGGAGTTGGTTGAATCCTTCGGTCATCGACGGATGTGTGTAGATTGAATCTCTGAGCTCACGCCCAGTTATGCCGTGTCGCATCGCTAGTGCGACGGTGTTGATGACTTCATGCGAGTCGTACGACAGCAACGCTGCCCCGAGGATTTTATCGGTGTCAGCATCGACAACCAACTTCATCATGCCAGCTTCTTGGCCCACGATGCGCGCTCGTGGCATCGTCGTCATGTCAGCCACGCGCATCGCAGCCACCTTGATGGCACTAACCTGTCGGGCTGACTTTTCAGTTAGCCCGACGCGCGCCAGCGGCGGCGTCATGAACAGGGTGTAGGGCACAGCGGCTCGAGCGGTAATATTGCGTAAACGATCACCAGCCAACTGCGAGAGCACAACTCGGTAGTCGTCAAGAGAGATGTAGGTGAACTGGGGACCGCCGTTGACATCTCCGATGGCAAAGATATGACGTTGGCTAGTGCGAAGATACTCATCAACGACGATCGCGCCAGCGGCGCTGGTATGAACGCCTGCTGCGTCGAGGGCCAGTTCACCGGTGGCCGGTCGGCGGCCCGTTGCTACCAGGACCGCATCGCCTTCGACAGCATGGGTGGCGTCTTCGATCTGGTAGGAAACAGTGACGGCGCCATCAGCGTTGCTGGAGACGGCAGTGGCGCGGGCAGACGTGGCAATCACAATGCCGTGGCCGGTCAATATGTCTCGAGCGCAACCGGCGACATCATCATCTTCTTGGCGCAGGATGCGCGGACCGTGTTCAACGACGGTCACTTTGGAGCCGTAGGCAGCATACATCGCTGCGAACTCCAGACCTATGTAGCCGCCACCGAGTACTGTCAGCCGTGGCGCCAGTTCGGCGTGACTGAGCAATTCGGTGCTTGTGTAGACACCAGATGTGTTGGATAGTCCAGGGATCGGCGGGAGCACTGGCCGCGAACCCGTGTCTACGACCACCCATCGTGCGGATACCCTGACGGTGAATCCGTCAATGCTCGCGACGTGCATCGTGTGAGGGTCGAGGAACCGGGCATGGCCGGTGAGGACGGTGACCGTCTCGATCTGGTCGAGCGTTGCGTAATTGATCCAGCGCAGGGAGGCGGTCAATCTCGCGGTGGCGGCCACCGCGTCGGAGAACTGATTCGGTTGAGATTTGGCAGCGTCGAGGTGCTCGGCGTGGAATACCATCGACTTGGTGGGAACGCAGCCGGTATTTATGCAGGTTCCGCCGTACATCGACGATGACTGCTCGATCATTACGACTCGCCAGCCCTGCTTGCCAAGGACACCCGCCAATGTTTTGCCGCCCTTCCCGAAGCCGACGATGGCCAGGTCTGCCTCGAGTGGACTTGCTTGCTGGTCAGTTGACACTGCGGCCCACCCTAAGTTGGCAACGCCGCATAGCTGCCAAGTGCGTGAGCGCGAGGCCCTTCGCAAAAGCCGTTGCGGAAACAGGTTCCGTTCTCACACTGCGTGACTTTGTCATGGTTGAAGACGGCCGTGGGCGTTGGCCAGCTCGATTGCCCGCTTGTTGGCCCTGTCGAGCCCGCCGGCCGGGTCTTCGGTGAGCAGCGTGGGCTGGAAGCGTAGCTCGTCGATCTCAGTGACCCCGGCTTGGTTGAGCCAATCGCGTAAGTACGTCGATTGGTAGTCGATGCCGAACGCTGGGGGAAGGCCATCCGCGTAGACGCCTGAAGTCAACGCGAGTGTGGCATGTTTATGTTCCAGCAGTCCGTACAAGCCGGTTTCAGGGTTGATGTCCCACAGCAGGCCTGGCTGATGAATGAGATCGATGTAGTGCTTGAGACGGTAGGGAATGCTTGCGTTCCACATCGGCGTGGCGATGAGATAGCGGTCGGCGGAGATGAAACGTTCAGCGAGCTCAACGATTTGGTCCCAAGCTACCTTTTGTATCGTGTTTTGTTCTTGGTCGGTGAAGATTTGCATTTTGGCCGCAGCCTTGTCGCCGTCGAATACGGGCAAGTCGGCATCCCAGAGGTCAAGATTGTCGACCTGGAGGTCAGGGTTGTTGGCGCGCAATACGGCCAGGTAGGTGGTGGCGATCTGGATCGATTTCGAATCGGCCTTGCGCGGGGACGCTTGGACGAACAAAAGCTTGGTCACGTTTTGGCACTCCTTGATCGGTTTGGATTCTCGCTCGCGGATGGGTTGCGTCTGAACCGGAGGCACTCTGCCGACCCTGCCCTACCCCGGCGATCGGAAAAAGGGTGGATGTGGGATCGCTGTGATCGGTGCTGATGATCAATGCTGGCCTGTCACTGGTTTGTTCAGGCGATCGGGAAAGTGGCCACTTGTACAGGTTGTCACCACCGGGATTGGGGACAGCGAGACCGACGACGCATCTCTGCTCGCGTGCCACTGGCAGCGCCAAGAACCCCGCCCGCATGCACAGCAGGCAGATACGGGTCAGGGCCCGCAGCCAGGATTGATCGGTGTCGGTGATGACTGCGATCTGGGATTGCCTCTTTTTCCCGTTGGCGGGACAACGCAATCTGTACCCGTCACATCCAAGAAGTGAAAGGTGATCATGAACGAGTTCAGCACGCGCTACCGCACCGTGTCCATCGACGGGCTTGACGTGTTCTACCGCGAAGCCGGCGACAGGACTAATCCAACATTGCTGCTGCTGCACGGGTTTCCGTCAAGCTCGCACATGTTCCGCAACCTGATCAACTCGCTGTCGGACAGCTACCATCTGGTCGCACCCGACCACATCGGGTTCGGACGCTCCTCGATGCCATCGGTGAACCAGTTCACCTACAGTTTTGACCGGCTCACCGAGATCACCGAAAAACTGATCGATCACCTCGGTCTGGATCGTTTCGCCATCTACATCCACGACTACGGCGCCCCAATCGGTTTGCGCATCGCCACCTCGCATCCCGACCGCATCACCGCAATCATCACCCAAAGCGGCAACGCCTACATGGAAGGCTTCACTCCGTTTTGGGATAGGCTGTTCGCCCACGCCAAAGACCGCGCCGCCAACGAAGACTCTGTGCGCGAGTACTTCACCCACAAGACCACAAAGTGGCAGTACACGCACGGGGTGCCCGCGGATCGACTCGACCGGATCGCCCCGGAAACCTGGCTGCTCGATCAAGCCGGGCTGGACCGCAAAGGCAACGACGCCATTCAACTGCAGCTGTTCTGGGACTACCAGTTCAACCTCGACGGGTATCCAAAGTTCCAGGAGTATTTCCGCACCCATCAGCCGCCGCTGTTGGTCACCTGGGGCAAAAACGATGAGATCTTCGGTGCCCCGGGAGCTGAGGCTTTCCGGCAAGACTTCCCCAATGGTGAGTTTCATCTACTCGACACAGGTCATTTCGCCCTGGAGACACATGGAGACGAAATCAGCGGCTACATCCGCGACTTCCTCGGCAGACTTTAAGCGGAATATCGCGTCGTCCGAGCGATCCGACCACCAGTCTGAACGCGCTTGGGGTACAGCGTATTGCATCGTCGATGTATAGCGCTGACAGCGATCGGGTCACCGCGATGCCAGGCCGCGTCGTATCCGGCTACCCCGGTGAGGAAGTTGGGCGAGCTCCTCACTGGGGTAGCGGCGATGAACGCCGACGCTCCCCCGGGGATCGGTCAGGTGTTGGCCGTTTCCTTTGTCAACCGTCGCTCCGCGAGCCCGCCGGGAAGGAAGAGACATGATCACCGTCATCACGGCCGACGGGTATCGAGAATCGGCCCGACGATTGATCACCGTCCGCCCGGTGATTTGGGCGGATCCGCCAGCTCCTCGACAGACACGGATGCAAAGGCGATGCCCGAGAGCGTGGGTGAGCACGCACGGCCGCTCTCGGCGCAACGATGAAATGGTCATCATCGTGGTCGTCAGCGTCAGTTGGTGTGCGGCCAGAGGGGCAGTCGTGCCGAAGTCGGCGCGCTGAGGAGGTGTGCGGCAATGGATTTCGCGGCGTTACCCCCGGAGATCAACTCCGGGCGAATGTATTCCGGTCCGGGCTCGGGCCCGATGTTGGCCGCCGCGGCCGCCTGGGACGGCCTAGCCGACGAATTGTACTCGGCGGCAGCCACTTACGAGTCTGAGATCGTGAACCTGACCGGTGGCCCGTGGCGGGGACCAGCGTCGGCATCGATGGCCGCCGCGGCAGCAGACCATATCGCGTGGCTGAAAACCACCGCCGCGCAGGCTGAGCAGACCTCAACCAAAGCAAAGGCGGCGGCGGGCGCCTTTGAGGCGGCATTGTGGATGACGGTGCCCCCGCCGATGATCGCGGCCAACCGCAGCCTGCTAATGGAGCTGGTCGCCACCAATATTCTGGGTCAAAACACCCCGGCGATCGCGACCACTGAAGCCCAGTACGCCCAAATGTGGGCCCAGGATGCCGCCGCGATGTACGGTTACGCCGCCGCCTCGGCCGGAGCGACGACCTTGACACCGTTCACCCCGCCCGCGCCTGCCACCAACCCAGGAGGCCTGGCCGGCCAAGCCGCCGCGGTCGCCCACGCGACCGGCACGTTGGCCGCGACGAACACCCAGACGATGCTGTCCCAACTGACCTCCACGGTCCCCGCGACGCTGCAAAGTCTCGCATCGCCGTTGCCGTCCACGCCCACCTCGTTTGGGTCCGAAATCGCCGGCATCGCGCAGAACCTAGGCCTGACAAACCCTTTCAACTTACTGGGGCCTGTGAATTCGGCGATGTCGAGCGTTGGCCTGGACAACGCATACGAGGCATCGATTTCGGCAGCGGAGGCTAGGGCCGCGATTCTGAACGTGGGGTATGAAATTTCCGGCAAGGAAGATCAAATGCTGAGCCGATTCGACCAGTTGGGACCGGTCCTGGGCTCGGCGGGCCTCGGTGCCAGCGCCGGGCCGGCGACAGTGTCAGCAGGTCTGGGGCAGGCGGCCTTGGTCGGGGGGTTGTCAGTGCCGCAGGATTGGGCGGCTGCGCCGGCGATGCGCGCTGTCGCGCTCGCGTTGCCGGCTGCCAGCCTCAATGCAGCGGGTAACGCGTTGGCAAGCCAGGCAGGCCTGTTCAATCAGCTGGCCCTGGCGAGTACCGCGATGGCCGGGTATAAGGTCGGCGCTACCGCCAGCCCGGATCGCGGAGCGCGCATAGTGGCAACTACCCGTAAAAGCGAGTGGCGGCCGCAAAGCTCGCCGCGCGCCCCTCTGACGGGTTTGGCCGCCGAGCTATACGAACTGGCCCAACTTCGCGACTTTGGCATCTTGACTGATGAGGAATTCAGCCGGCAGAAACAACGCGTACTCAGTGAGTAACACTAGGTATCCTCTGGCCCGAAATAGCCACGGAGAGTGCGCCGTTGAGAACGTCGTGCGCGGTGTTCTGGCTCGTGCGGACGAAAAACTCATCGATGAAAGGACCACGTGAGCAAGCATTACGGGACGATCGCGTTCACCGACGATGTCCGCGCCGTCCAGTGTCACCACGGTAGCCAAGCTTTCTACGATCGCAAACGGATTGCAGGAGAGGCGACGCCGGGCCCCGACCCGCTAACCGAAGACGAAAGGGACTACCTCGCTGAACGTGACAGCTTCTACCTGGCCACAGTCAGTGATACGGGATGGCCCTATGTCCAGTTCCGAGGTGGGCCAAAGGGTTTCCTGCGGGTTCTGGACCTGCACTTCGTCGGATGGGCCGACTTCCGTGGCAACCTGCAGTACATCAGCGCTGGCAACCTCGCCGGCGACAACCGGGTTTCCATCATCGCCGTCGACTATGTGCATCGACGCCGCCTCAAAATCTTCGGTCACGCTCGCATCGTCACAGCCGAGGAGGACCCCCAGTTGGCCGATGCCTTGAAAGATCCCGCCTATAAAGCCGTTGTCGAGCGCGCCGTCGTTATCGACGTTGAGGCATTTGACTGGAACTGCCCGCAACACATCACACCGAGATTCACTGCCGCTGAACTTGAACCAGTCCTGGCAGGGCTGCGTGATCAGCTGGCAGCGCTGCAGGCGGAGAACACCCGACTAGGCAACGAGATTCATGCCGGTCGCTAACGCACGTTTACCCCTGTTTTTGTGATGGCACCCATGGGCCCGCTCACTGCGAACGAACTTGCTTCGCGCCGACCGCCGCCGCACCGTTTCTTGGCTGTAGGCGTTGGTGTGACGGCAGCAGCGCTCGTCGGGGCCGCAACGATGATTCTTCTCAGCCTAGACAAGCTCCGCTCGATCATGCCGGCCGTCGTCCCCGGCTCGTCTGGCTGGCACGGTGACTATTTGATCACACCATTTATCGAATGGACGATCGGTGACACCACAGAGCCCGGCTACGCCCATTCCGCGCTCGCCGGGACATTAATGGTGTTCGGGGGTTGGCTGGCGCACTGGGCGTTTCGTCACGGGAAATGCTGGATGGGTTTTCCGATCACCTCAGGGACCGGCCTGTTCCCGTGGACGGTGGGTAGCGCAGGTCTGGGTCTGGTGCTCAGCAACCTCGCGTGGGGCTGGACGATCGGTGCCTCGGGGGTGTGGCAACCCACCTTCGTCCCGTTCGCGTCTGTGCCGCCCGCCGTCGTATTGGTCTACGGCGGTCGTATGGCAGTGGCCGTCACTGGCGCGGTGTTAGGGGCTGGACTTACCACACCTGTAGCGCTGGCCGCGGTGAACTTCGGCTGCCGCCCGCTCGGGTTGCCGAACGTTGTTGGCGCCACGACCGGCATGTGGGTTAGCGCGTTGATCGCCTTCGCGCTGTGTCGGCGCATGCCGTGGATGCTCGCGCCGACCGTGACCGTGCCTCGGTGCGATGCCGGATCGCCGCACTGCTTCGTCGACACAGCACGTCAGGGACCACGCTGGGTGGCGCGCCGCATGCTTGCCGACTTCACCGAGGCGCAATTCATTGGTAACGAATGGTCAAGCGGGGGGCTTCTCGTGGGCACCCTGGCTAGTTATCTGCTCAATCCGGCGATGGCGAGCTCGGCGGGGGACCTGTTGCCGCGCTTGTTGATCGCGCAGGTGCTCGGCGCGGGACTAGCGGTGACCCTGTGGCATCGCCAGTGGGCCAAATATGGCTGGTACCCCACCTTCGTCCCGGTGGTGTCAGTTGCACCGGCCACCGTCGTGGCATTCGGCGGCACAGTTCAGGCGATCATCGCCGGAGCGGTGCTGGGTGCGCTCGCCTCACCGCCGGTAGCCGCGGCGATAGCGCGGCGCCTGCCCTCGGACGTTCACCCCTTCGTCGGCAACGTCGTGTCCATGGCCGCTACGACGGCGGCCATCGTTACGGCCCTGTCGGTCCTGCCCGGATTCAGCTGAACGGCTGTGAATCATCGATTTCCTGAAGAGAAGGAGGCCAAGGATGGCCAAGCTGGTGTCGGTAAACGTCGGTATGCCAAAGGACGTGGCGTGGCGCGGCCGTACCGTGCACACCGGTGTTTGGAAAGCCCCTGTGGACGGGCCACGCATGGTTCGCCGGCTCAACGTCGATGGCGACGGTCAAGGTGATCTCGACGGCCACGGGGGCGAGAACCGCGCAGTGCTCGTTTATCAACTGGCCTCCTATCAGCACTGGGCGACCGAACTCCACCGCGACGACTTCAAACCGGGTGCTTTCGGGGAGAACTTCACCGTGGATGGGTTACCCGATGACGAAGTGTGCATCGGGGATCGCTACGGGATCGGCCAGGCGGTCATCGAGGTCACCCAACCGCGGGTGACCTGTTATCGCATAGGAATACGCGTCGGTGAACCGCGCATGGCCGCACTGCTGGTGTCACATCGGCGACCAGGCTTCTATTGCCGCGTACTAACCGAAGGTGAGGTTGAAGCTGGACAAGACATCGTTAAAATTAGTGACGGACCAGAAAAGGTCACCGTCGCCGAAATCGACGCACTGCTCTACTTACCGGGCCATCCTCGCGACGCACTCGAGCGCGCACTTCGCGTCCCGGCGCTCAGCCCCGGTTGGAAGGCGTCCTTAAAGAGCTTGTTCAATCAGGGCGCTGACAACACAGCAGCGGGCAACAGTGGATTAACGGGAAGCATCGCCCCGTCTCCCGCCTGGCCGGGTTTTCGCTCACTGCGGGTAAGCAGCACCTGCGATGAAAGCCGAAACGTACGTTCGCTGTGCCTGTCCGACCCCGATGGCGGACCGCTACCGGCCTGGCTGGCTGGCCAGTCCATCACTTTGCGCATCCCAACACAACAGGGCAGCACACCGCTCATCTGCAACTACTCGCTGTCCAACCAGCCTGGCTCCGACGCTTATCGCATCAGCGTCAAGCGCGAACCACTCGGAACGGTCAGCACGCAGATCCACGAAAACGTAAAGGTTGGCGATGTCCTCGACGTTGCAGCGCCGCGCGGCACCTTCTTCCTCGATGACAGTCAGGACCCGGTGATCCTGCTGTCCGCCGGAGTTGGCGTCACCCCGGTGCTTTCAATGCTGTATTCCCTGGTCAAGACTGGTCCGAAACGACCTGTCTGGTGGCTGCACGGTGCTCGTGACGGCTCAGAACACCCATTCGCCCGGGAAGCACAAGAGCTGCTGAAACGGTTGCCTAACAAGCAATCCCGTGTCTTCTTCAGCCGTCCGAGACCCACCGACCGCCAAGGTGTCGACTACGACCAGCACGGCCGACTCTCCGCCGACAAGCTCTCCGGGCTTGGTCTGCCCACTAATGCACAGGCGTTCTTGTGCGGACCGGACTCCTTCATGAACGAACTCAGCGAGGCGCTCGCAGCGTGCGGAGTCGATCCCACAAACATCCACACGGAAAGATTCGGCGCCCCCGCCGGCATCACACCCGGTATCGCCGCCACTAACCGAACGCCTCCGCACCTCCCGGAAGGCCCCGTGGGCCCCGGTCCTGAAATCCAATTTGCGCGCAGCGCAATCTCTGCGCCCTGGGCGTCTACGTACAACAGCCTGCTCGAATTCGCCGAAGCCTGCGACATACCGACTCGATGGTCATGCCGAACGGGCGTCTGCCACACCTGCGAAACGGCGCTGCTATCCGGGCAAGTCCGCTATGACCCGGAACCACTGGAACCGTCCGCCCAGGGGAACGTCCTCATCTGCATTTCAACGCCATCCGAAGCCGCAGTTCTTGACCTGTAAAGCATCTGACGATGGACCGCCATCGCAGGATGATCCCTCGACAGTGCCCGCCTAGGTCTCAGGTGCAGGTTTGGTGCCGACTTCATATTCAAGACAGGCGCACGAGCGTTCTACGACCAGCACCGCGCCGCCGGAGACCTCCACCACCAAGCCCTACGCGCCCTGGGCAACCGACTCGTCGGCGTCCTACACGGCTACCTACGCCACCACACCACCTACAACGAACACACCGCCTGGGCACACCGTCAAACCGCCCAAGCCGCTTGACGACTTACACCCCTGGGATGTCTACATCGATGAATGATGTTGGGCCGCACCACGTGTAACCATAACCGCGGCGGAAGGGCAAAATAGCGCGCCAGCGCGGCGCTGCTGTCAGAACTAACTCGTCGGCGGTGTCGTCGGCGGTGTCAGGGGGACGTGGTAACAGAAGAGGGAACTGTCGACGTGCAGGAAAGATTAAC
>Ga0210389_10003501_pt1 | contig 12249 bp, 10 predicted proteins | sample IncBWH28OmetaG_FD_160127 | JGI IMG/M metagenome (GOLD analysis project Ga0210389, IMG submission 160127) | Forest soil microbial communities from Barre Woods Harvard Forest LTER site, Petersham, Massachusetts, United States - Inc-BW-H-28-O ... | reverse complement strand
TGGGCTGTCGATCATCCTGGTGCTCCTCTTCGGCGCGCTGCCGCTCATGTTCGTGATGTTCATTCGTTCCCGGCGCAGCCGGAAGCTCTCCGAGCAGCTGCCCGAGGCGCTGGAGATGATGGCGCGCTCGTTGCGCGCCGGGCACGCGCTCTCGAGCGCGTTCAAGATGGTGGCGACGGAGATGCCCACGCCGGTCTCGCTGGAGTTCGGGCGCGCCTTCGAGGCGCAGGAGCTGGGACTGCCGTTCGAGAAGGCGGTGGCCGACATGACCCGGCGCGCCCCCGACAATCAGGACCTGAAGATCTTCGCGCTCTCGGTCATCGTTCAAAAAGAGACCGGCGGCAACCTGGTCGAGATCATCGAGAAGATCGCCGACACGGTGCGCGCCCGCTACAAGTTCCAGGGCAAGCTGGCCGGCCTCACCGCCGAGGGGCGGATGTCGAGCTACATCGTCGGCGCGCTCCCCTTCTTCACGCTGCTGTTTCTGCTGTTCGCCAACCGCCCCTACGTGATGCCGCTCTTCACCACGGAGGCCGGGCACTACTTCCTGTTCGCCGGCGCGTTCATGTGGACGCTCGGCTTCGTCTGGATGAAGAGCATGACCAAGGTGACCATCTGATGGGCGAGCTGTTTTCGGGTGTCAGCATCGAGCTGCTGATCGCGGCGGTGGGCGGCGTGGTCTGCGTGGTGGCGATCGCCGTCGGCGCCCGCAACATGCTGGGGAGCCGCACCGACGAGGTGATCGAACGCCTGGAGCGAACCACCCACGGCATGGACCTGCTCCCCATGGGGGAGCAGAAGGGCCACGAGAGAACGCTGGCCCGGATCGCCAGCATCCTGCGCCCCTTCGCGCGACTCGCCAAGCCGTCCGGGGGGGAGGAGCTTTCGCGGATCCAGATCTCGTTGATTCGGGCCGGCTACCGCAACGACAACGCGGTCGAGGTCTTTCTGGGGATCAAGCTGCTGCTGACCCCGATCGCGATCCTGCTGCTCTGGCAGATCAACGTTCACCTGGACGAGCCGTACGAATTTCCCATGAGCTTCGCGGTGGCCATGATCGCCTGCGCGGTCGCCTTCTTCCTGCCGAACGTCTGGGTCTGGAACAAGGCCACCAACCGCAAGCTGGGCCTCGAGCAGCCGCTGCCGGACGCGATCGATCTGTTGGTCACCTGCGTGGAGGCGGGACTGTCGCTGGACGCGGCGATGGCGCGGGTGTCACAGGAGATGGAGCTGGTGGCGCCGCTGCTGGCCTCGGAGCTCAAGCAGACGATGCTCGAGATCCAGGCGGGCGTGAAGCGCTCGGACGCCTTTCACCGGCTCTCGCACCGAACCGGCGTCGATGATCTCAAGTCGCTCTCGGCGATGATCATCCAGACGGAGCTGTTCGGGACCAGCGTTTCGCGCGCGCTGCGGGTGCACTCGGAGGGGATGCGCACCAAGCGCATGCAGCACGCGGAAGAGAAGGCCGCCATGGTCTCGGTCAAGATGACCGTCCCGCTCATCTTCTTCATCCTGCCGTCGTTGATGGTCGTGGTGATGGGCCCCGCGGCGCTGATGCTCATCGGGGGCAAGTAAAATGACCGTGGTGACCCGCCGGCCGCTGGCGCGCGCGCTCCTCGCCCTCGTCCTGTCGACCGGCGCCTGCGCGGCCTCCGGCCCGGCGACCCGGGCGCAGACCCCCACCGATCTCGCGCGCATGAAGATGGCCGAGGAGCTCGTCTCGCGCGGCGATTGGCAGGAGGCCTTCGGCCTCTTGACCGAGCTCCATCAACAGCGGCCCGGCGATCCCGAGGTGCTCACCTTGCGCGGGGTCGTCTACCGCGAGCGAGGTCTTCTCCCCGACGCCGAGAACGATCTGCGGGCCGCGCTGAAGCTGGCGCCCTTGTCGGCCGACGCGCACGCCGCGCTGGGGATCCTCTTCGACATGCAGATGCGCCCCGGCGCCGAAGCGGAGCACCGGGAGGCCGTCCGGCTGGCGCCGAACAACCCCGTCTACCTCAACAACCTGGGATTCTCCCTGTTCCTGCGGGAGCACTTCAAGGAGGCGATCCGCGAGTACGAGAAGGCCGCGCGCATCGCGCCGCTGTCGCATCGGGTGCGGACCAACATGGGCTACGCCTACGCCGCGCTCGGCGATCTCCCCAGCGCGGCGCGGGAGTTCCGCATGGGCGGCAGCGAGGTCGACGCCAGCAACAATCTCGGGTTTGCCTACGAACGGCGGGGTGACATGGCCAACGCCTACGACCTCTACCTGCAGGCGGTGCGCCTCGATCCGACCGCGGTGCGCCCCCGCTCCAATCTGCTCCACGCCGCCCTGGTTCTGGGACGCCCGATCCCGGCCGAAGTCGCCGCGGTGCCTGCCCCGGTCGCTCCCCCCGCTTCCCCCTCCGCTTCGCCCCTCTCCGCTTCGCCCTCCGCTCTCAGCAAAGAGCCCGTTGCGACCCCATGACGAGGACCACCAACATGACGACCACGAACAGATTCGAAGGACGCGCGCGCCGCTGGTTGATGGTGCTGGCGCTGGCCGGCTTCGCGACGTTCGCCGGCGCCTGCGATCGCGCGCATCTTGGCGCCAACTACGGCCAGTCCTTCAATACCTGGTTCGCCATGCAGCACGTGCGCGACGAGTCGACCAACACGGACGCCACCAAGCGGGCCTTGACCAGCCTCGACGCCCAGGAGGCCGCCACCATCTCCAAAAACTACCGCCGCGCCGTCAGCGGCGGCCAGGGTGACACCCAGGGGCAGGGGCAGATGGTGATGATCGGGCAGGCGCACGGTGGCGAGGCCTACACGCCGCCTCCGTCCGTTCCGGGCAGCCCGTAGTCGCGAGCAACAACCCAGCGAATCAGAGAAAGGAAACGGCCATGCGCCTGAATCTCTGGCGGACGAAGACAGCGCGGTCGCGCGAGCTCGGCGTCGCCGCCATCGAGTTTGCGCTGCTCCTGCCGTTCATCGCCGTCATCGTGCTGGCGATGGTCGACTACGGTTATTACTTCTACATCGGCGTCAACGCGACGGAGGCGGCGCGGACCGCCGCCGTGCAAGCCACCGCCACCGCCGCCGCCATGAACGCCGGTGCCGGCCCGACCGGTTGCGGTGACACCAACATCGCTCTCGTGACCTCCGGATCGCCGGCCCCGAGTCCCCTGCCTGCCTCCGCGCAGGCCGGGAAGGACTACATGACAAACCAGGTGAACTCCACCATCGGCAACGGCACGCTCGTTCTCGTGACCTGTGCGCTGACGACCACGGGCAGCCAGCTGGCGTTCTCGACTCAGGTTCAGGTCACCTTCGCCCCCCCGTCGGGGACCGTGCACTTCGGCCTGCCGAGGTCGGGGAACAACCTCGTCTACAAGACCCCGCTGCTCTGGCGGCGTTGAGAGGGCCGGGCTACTGGGACATCTGCCAGGAGTTGCCGCCGCCGGCGCCGCCGGGTCCGATGCTCCAATCAGAAAAGTCGCCGATCTGTAGCTCGTTTCCGATGAAGGATCCGGTGACCGTCATCGGTCCGTTGGTGCCGGCGTTGATACAGCCGTTCGGCGCGTAGAACGATCCGGTCATTGTCACCAAGCCCGCCGCAGGCCCGCCGTATTGGATCGCCTGGCCCGCGGAGCAAGCGGTGGCATTGGTCGTGTACGCGATGACGCCGTTCGGCGAGCTCGCCGCGGCGGAGAATGTGCTCGCCGCGTTGAGGCCGAAGCCGATCGTCCCACCGTTGGACATGAAGCTGACCCCGGTGGCATCGACGCCCGACCCGGCGTTGCCAACGATGTTGAAGTTCCCGCTCGTGCAATAGACGCCAGGATCGTACGTCCAGAGGATACCGACCATGTGCGCGTGGCCGCTGGTCGGATCGGCGCCGCTGGCGAGGCTACCGTAGGTGCACGTTGGAGGCGTGAAGGGGGCGAAGGGATCGGTGAAAGGGCCTCCCGTTCCGTACGATCCGGTCGTGGTGTCCCAACAGTTCTGTCCGGGTGAGCCTCCCGCCTGCGGGCCGCCGGGGCAGTCGCTGGCAACGCTTCCGCTGACCTGCACGGCGAACGGTCCGGGGGTGCAAGTCCCGGTGCCGTTTCCAGTCTGAAAATTGACCCGGCCGTTGCCGTCGATGTCACCGTTGACGGTCATGTCGCCCTGCCCGTTGATCGTGAGGCCAACGCCGCTTCCGCAGACGTTTCCGAGCGCCAGGAGGGCGGGCGAGGGAGCGGACCGCTTGCCGATCGCCACGACCGTCATCGTCTTCGACGGGAATCCGAGCATCCTGGCGAAGAAGAGGGGGTAGGTGTGCGTGACGGTCACCTGCACTTGATTGGCGCCCGTCAAGACCGAGATGGAGTAAGCCCCATTGTACTGTCCCGCGATGTTGCTGATGTCCGACGAGATCGACGCCGACGCCCCTGCGACGAGGTCCTTCATGCCGATCGCCACCGCCGAATCGGCGACCGCGTACATCATCCGCGATCGGGTGTAGAGGAAGCCGAGGTCGACCGACAATCCGGCCATCGCCATCAGCGCCAAGAGCATGAAGATGGCGATGACTGTGATCGTGCCGCTGTCGCGGCGTCGTGACTCTCGATGTTTTCTCATCGTGTCGTCATGGTCGCTTGGGCCGACCAGCTGCGGGAGGAGAAGGGGGAGAACCGGCGGGGGATGAGCGACGTGAACTGGTACGCGGGGGTGGTGACGCCGGCCGAGACGCCGACCGAGACGGTCACCGCGGTGCCTACCGCGAGTGGCAAGCTGCTCGGAGTGATTCCCACCTGGCTGGCGGTGAGGTGGAGCATGGGCGCGGCGTTGATGACCGCGTTCTGGACAGTCGTGGTGCTCGCGGTGCTCAACGTGGCGGCGCGCGCGCCGACGGTCACCGCGTAGGCGAGCATCATGCGCGACACGACGAACCTTCCCCCTTCGAGCGCGCACGCGATCAAGGTGAAGAAAACCGGGAACACCAAGGCAAACTCGACCGCCGTGCTGCCGCGCTGGCGGTTGCGTTCCCGGACGCGCATGTACGGCAGACCACGCACGCCTTGATTGTAGATCCACAGCGCCCAACACCGTTCAGAATTCAGCTGTACATGCGCGGTCGCCCGCTTGTCTGTGCGGGTGTCATTCGCACGTACACCGGACGACCTGGCGTCGAGAATCTCCGTCAGATTTGCGGCGCGTCCAAGATTTTGGCGCGGTCTGCCGATATCATGACGTCATTCCGGCGTCGCTCTCGAACCCTCAATCGGTCCCCCTCGACAGCGGCCTCCCCAGGGATGCGGGCGGGCATGCTGCGGCCGGCACGTCCGTCGCCGCGGCGCGCTTCGATCGCTTTCTGCTCGGCCCTTTCGCGGACGTTTTTTTCCTGGGTCCGGGCGCGACGATCGTCGTCGCGGGTGTCTTGCTGGCGTTGCCGCATCTCGGCGCTGGCGCGGCTGCCGCCGCGGGGACGGTGACCGCCGCGCTGTCGTTCTTGCTGGTCGGACCGCACTACGCGGCGACCTACCGGCGCGCTTACACCTCGCGCGCGGTCGTCAGCGCGCACCCGTGGGTCACGCTGGTCGCGCCGCCAATTCTGATCGCCGCCGCGCTGCTGGCCGTTCGTTATCCGACGACCGTGGGCCTCGCCTACTTCGGGCTCTACGTCGGGTGGTCGGGGTACCACTACTCGGGGCAGTCGCTGGGGTTGGCGATGCTCTATCCGCTGCGGCAGGGGGCGCGGCTCGAGCCGCGCGAGAAGCGGCTCCTCTCGCTGCCGCTCTACGTTTCGTGGATCCTCTCGCTCCTCGGGCTCTTTCGTCTCTCGAGCTCGGCGCGCAACCCGGCCTACGAGGCGGTCCGTCACGCCTATCTCGGGCCGCCGCTGCCGGCCTGGGGTGTCGCGCTCGGGCTCGTCGTGCTGGCGGCCAGCTTGACGGGCGTCTGGACGGTGGCGCGGGCGCGGCGCGCGCGCGGCGTGCCGTTGCCCTGGCCGACCTACGCGGTGCTCTCGGCGCAGATCGCCTGGTTCACCATCGGGCTCTATCAACCACTCTTCAACATTCTCCTGGTGCCGATGTTTCACGGGCTGCAGTACCTCGGCCTCACCAGCTGGCACGCCGCGCGTGAACCGGGCGCCGGCGGCCTCGGGCGCTTTGCCTGCTATCTGCTGGTGGTGTTGTTGCTGGGGCTGGTGGTCAACCCGGGCCTGTTCATGATCTTCCGTGGTTCCGACGCCGGTCGGACGCTGCTGACGGCGGCGGCTGTGACCAGCTTCGTCAACCTGCACCACTTCCTGCTCGACGGGCGCATCTGGCGCCTGCGCGAGCGTCGCGTCGTCCAGTCGATGATCGCGTGACCCGCGGCCTGACGTTTTCGCAGCTGACCGCGGGGTTGCTGTTCGGTGCGCTGGCGGTCTGCGCCCTCCTCATGCCGGCGCAGTCCGACACCTACTGGCACCTGCGCGCGGGCCAGGAGATCTGGCGGACGTTTCACGTTCCGCTCAGCGATCACTACTCGTACACCGCGGCCGGACGGTACTGGCCGAACCACGAATGGCTCTGGCAGGCCTTCTCCTACGCGCTCTATCGCCTGGGCGGGATGCGCCTCTACGTTGTCGGCGGCGCGGCGTTCGCGATGGGCGCGCTGGCGATCGTCTACCGGTTGATGGTGGGACCGACGTCGACCCGGTTCGTCCTGATGTTGTTGGGGTTCCCGCTCACCTCGGCCATCTGGGTCCTTCGCCCGCAGATCGTCACGCTCTTCATGTTGGTGACGCTGGTCTGGCTGCTCGTCGAGGAGCGGCACTGGCCGTTGCCGATCCTCTTCGTGGTCTGGGCCAACGCGCACGGCGGGGTCAGCGTGGGGGGCTTGCTGCTGGCGGCGGTCACCGCGGTGGCCGTGGTGCGCGCGCGGCGCGGTGAGCCCGCCGACGTGCGCCGCGCCGTGCGTCTCTGCCTGGTGGCGCCGCTCTGCGCGCTGGCGACGGCGCTGACGCCGCTCGGTTTTCAGGTCTGGCACTTCGTGGGCGGCTCGCTGGCGCTGTCGCGGAAGAACGGGATCACCGAATGGCAGCTCACGCTGCCCACCGGACCGTTCGAGGTCGTGTTCTGGATCCTGGCCGTGGCGTTCGTCGGCTTGTTGATTTGGCGCCGCGGCCGCTTGCGCGAAGGTTCGTGGAGCTGGGGCGACACGGCCATCCTCACCGCGGCGTTGCTGACGTTGCCGCTCGGGTTTCTCATGGTCCGCAACACGGCGATGTTTCTGCTGGTCGCGATCCCGGCGGCCAGCCGCCTGCTCGGCCCCGACTTTCGCTTCCGGCGCTCGCCTGCTGCGGCAGCGTCCGAGGAGCACCCCAGGCTGAACCTGGCGCTTCTCGTCGGCATCTCGCTGGTCGAGCTCCTGGGGGTGCTGATGGTCTGGCGGGCGCCGCCGCCGCGCTCTGGTTGGCAGCCGATGAGCCCGGGCGCGATCGAGGCGGTCCGGAGCTGTCCGGAGCGGATCTACAATCGCTTCTACGACGGCGGCTTTTTGATCTGGTTCGTGCCCGAGAGGCAGGTCTTCATCGACAACCGACAGGATCCCTATCCGTCCTCATTCATTCGTGAGACCACCGCGGTCGACACCGGGGCTCCTTACCGCGCCCTGTTCGACCGCTACGGGATCCGCTGCGCGTTCCTGCCGGTGGATTCGAAGATGCTCGTCCGGCTCGCGACCGACCACTGGCAGAGCCGCTTTCAGGACGACCGGTGGGCCGTGCTGACCGCGCCGGGAGCCAACTGAGGTGGAAGAGCCATTGCCGTTGCCGTTGCCGATCCCGCCGCTGCGCGCGTCCGGGCGCCGCGGGTGGTGGGCCCGCGGGCTGGCGTTCGACGAGATGGCGGTCGGCCTGCTGTTCATCGCCGTCGCCGTGCTGGCGCTGTTCACGCCGGCGCAGCCCGACACCTTCTGGCACCTGCGCGCGGGCGCCGACATCTGGCGCAGCGGTCACGTCCCGCGCGTCGATCTCTATTCCCACACGGCGTACGGGACGCCCTGGCCGGATCACGAGTGGCTCTCGCAGCTCTTGATGTACGCCGCCTATCGGGCGGGCCGCGGTATGCCGGGCCTCGAGCTCGGCGCCGCGGTCTTGATCCTGGCCGCCGCGGCGACCGTCTACAAGTTGATGGTCGGTCCGCGGCTGACCCGGTTCGTGCTGTTGACGATTGGCCTGTCGGTCGCTTCGTGCGCCTGGTCGCTGCGGCCGCAGATCCTGACGCTGTTCCTGCTGGCGTTCTTGGTGTGGCTGCTGGTTCACGAGCACCATCTCCTGATCCCGCCCTATTTCCTGTTCTGGGCCAACGCGCACGGGGGCGTGGCGCTGGGGGGCGTGGTGCTGGCGGCCTGCACGGCGGCCGCGGCTCTGCGCTGGTGGCGCACGCGGGCGCCGGAAGACCGGCGGCGTGTCCGAACGCTGGCGGTGGTCCTGCCGCTGGCGGGGCTGGCGGTGGCGGCGACGCCGCTCGGGTTTCACATCTACGTCTTCGTGATCTCCTCGGCCGCGCGCTCCTACGCGGTGCAGATCGCCGAATGGTTCGTCCTCCGCCCCGACTCACTCTTCGGCCTGCTGTTCTGGGCCGTGACGATCGCCTTCGCGATCCTGCTCGTCGTACGCCGGCGCGCGATCGCCGCGGGGGGCTGGGCGGATTGGGCGACGATCGCCGCCGCCCTGGCGCTGATGCCGCTCGGGATCCGCTCGGCGCGTAACATCGGGCCGTTCCTGATCCTGGCCATGCCCGCCGCCAGCCACGCGCTGGGGCCGACGTTTCGCTTCCGATTGAGGCGACGTCCAGAGCCACGCCCGCCCAGCCCCGACCATCCGCGCGCGAATCTGGTGCTCTTGCTCGGGTTCGGCGCTGTTGCGACGGCGGTGGTGGCGCTGGGCTGGCGCGCGCAACCGGCGGCGCTCTACTGGAATCCGTTCAGCCCCGGTGCGCTGCGGGCGCTCGAGGCCTGCCCGGGGCCGCTTTACAACTTCTACGGCGACGGCGGCTCCCTGGTCTGGTTCGCGCCCGCGCGCCGCGACTTCATCGACGGGCGACAGGATCCGTTTCCGTTCTGGCTCCTGCGAGAGAGCTTTGCCGTCGAGCACGGCGCCCCCTACCAGCCGCTCTTCGCCAAGTTCGGGGTTCGCTGCGCCTTCATTCCCGCCAAGTCGAAGCTGGTCGACGGCCTGCGCGGCGACGGCTGGCGCGCGCAGTTCATCGACCCCGACTGGGCCGTGCTGGCGGCTCCCGCGCTGGTTCTGCCCAGACGCTGAGGGTCCGCCTAATGCTTCGGGGCGCCCAGCGCGGCGACGGTGTCGAGAACTTCCTTGGCGTTCACGACCGGATCGACCTTCGGCCAGACGTGCGCGATCTTCCCGTCGGGTCCGACCAGGAAGGTGACCCGCGCGGCGATGTCGAGCCCCGGCATCGCGGAGGGAACGCCATAGGCATGCTGCACCGCCCCCGAGGTGTCGGCCACCATGGGGAACGGCAGGTGGAAGTGCTCGCGGAAGCCCTTGTGGCTGGCGTCGCTGTCGCGCGACACGGCGAAGATGGTGACCCCCGCCTTGACGAACTTGTCGGAGGCGTCGCGGAAGGCGCAGGCCTCCTTGGTGCAGCCGGCCGTCTCGTCCTTGGGATAAAAGTAGACCACGGCGAAGTGCCCCTTTTGGGCCGAGAGCTTGAATGTCTTGCCGGCGGCGTCCGTCCCCACGACCTCGGGCGCCGCGGCGCCGACCGGAAGCAGGGAGTCGTTCGCGTGGACGCGGGTCACGACGAGCACCAACACGGCAACCAAGGCGCCGAGGCCGATGAGCTTCTTCATGGAGCGATTCATAGCACCTTGCGCAGGAACTGGCCCGTGTAGCTGGCGGCCACCCGCGCCACGTCGTCCGGCGTCCCCGCCGCGACGATATGGCCGCCGCCGGGGCCGCCTTCGGGGCCCAGATCGATCACCCAGTCGGCGGTCTTGATGACGTCGAGGTTGTGCTCGATGACGATCACCGTGTTGCCGGCCTCGACCAGCCGATTGAGCACCGACAGGAGCTGGGCGATGTCCGCGAAGTGGAGGCCCGTCGTCGGCTCGTCGAGGATGTAGACCGTCCGTCCCGTCGATTTTTTGGCCAGCTCCTTCGACAGCTTGATCCGCTGCGCCTCGCCGCCCGACAGCGTGGTCGCCGACTGGCCGAGCTTGAGATAGCCGAGGCCGACCTCGCGCAGCGTCTCCAGCTTCTGCCGGACCTTGGGGATGTTCTCCAGGAACTCGCAGGCTTGGTTGACGGTCATGTCGAGCACGTCGGCGATGCTCGACTGCCGGTAGCGAACCTCCAGCGTCTCGCGGTTGTATCGCCGCCCGCCGCACGACTCGCACTCGATGTAGACGTCGGGCAGGAAGTGCATCTCGATCCGGATGATGCCGTCCCCCTGGCAGGCCTCGCAGCGCCCCCCCTTGACGTTGAACGAGTAGCGCCCGGGCTTGTAGCCGCGCGCCTTCGACTCGGGGAGGGCGGAGAAGAGATCCCGAATGTGGGTGAAGACGCCCGTATAGGTCGAGGGATTCGAGCGCGGCGTCCGGCCGATGGGCGCCTGGTCGATGTCGATCACCTTGTCGACGTGCTGCAGCCCGTCGACGCCGTCGTGCGGCTCGGGCGGCACCTTGGCGTGGTGGAGGCGTTGGGCCAGCGCCCGCAGCAGCGTGTCGATCACCAGCGTCGACTTCCCGGAGCCCGACACGCCGGTCACGCAGGTGAGCACGCCGATGGGGAAGGGGACGGTCAGATCGCGCAGGTTGTGGCCGCGCGCGTGCTTGACGGTGAGCGTGCGGTTGCCCGACTGACGGCGCTGGCGCGGCACCTCGATCCCTTTGCGTCCCGAGAGATAGGCGCCGGTGATCGACTGGGTGTTGCCGGCGATGTCTTCGGGCGTGCCGGAGGCGACGATGCGGCCGCCGTGCACGCCGGCGCGCGGCCCCATGTCGATCACATGGTCGGCGGCACGGATGGTCTCCTCGTCGTGCTCGACGACGATCACGCTGTTGCCGAGATCGCGCAGCTTGGTCAGCGCCTCGAGCAACCGCGCGTTGTCGCGCTGGTGCAGACCAATCGACGGCTCGTCGAGGATGTAGAGGACGCCCACCAGGGAGCTGCCGATCTGGGTGGCCAGGCGGATGCGCTGCGACTCGCCGCCCGACAGCGTGGCGGCGGTGCGGTCGAGGGATAGGTAGTCGACACCGACATTGTTGAGGAAGGAAAGCCGATCGCCCCCCTCGCGCAAAATTCGCCCGGCGATCTCCTTTTGGCGCGCGGTCAGCGCCAGCCCTTTCAGGAAATCGTGCGCCTCGCGGATGGTCAGCGCCGTCATCTCGGTGATGCTCTTGCCGCCCACCTTGACCGAGCGCGCCTCTTTTCGAAGGCGCGCGCCGCCGCACTCCTCGCAGACGGTCTGCGACATGTAGCGGTGGAACTCCTCGTAGATCGCCTCGAAGTCCTCCTCGCTGGTGCGCCCCTGCTCGCGGCGCCGGCGCTCGTGCTCCTCGAACCGGCGGCGCAGATTGGCCAACACCCCCTCGAACTCGCGCTTGAAGCTGTGCTTGCGCCCGTTCTTCTCGAAGGTCAGCTCGACCTCTTCCCCCTCCACGCCGTCGAGCAGCAGGGCGCGGGATTTCGGCGGCAGCTTGTTCCAGGGGGTGTACTGGTCGATCTCGAACTTGGTGCAGACGGCGTCGAGGATCTGATGGAAGAAGACGTTGTTGCGCCGCTCCCACGGCTCGATGGCGCCCTCTTTGATCGACAGCTCTTCGTCGGGGACGATGAGGTCGGGGTTGAAGAACATCTTGGCGCCGATGCCGTCGCAGGAGGGGCAGGCGCCGGCCGGGTTGTTGAACGAGAACAGCCGCGGCGTGATCTCCGGATAGCTGATCCCGCAGGTGGTGCAGGCGAACTTCTCGGAGAAGAGCAGGTCTTCCCCCTCGAGCGGCGAGATCTTCACCACGCCGTCGGTCAGCTTGGCCGCCAGCTCGATCGAATCGGTCAACCGCTGCCGGATGCCGTCCTTCTTCACCAGCCGATCGACGAACACCTCGATGGTGTGGGCCGCGGTCTTGGCCAGCTTGGGCGGCTCGGCCAGCTCGTAGAGATCGCCGTCGATGTTGGCGCGCACGAAGCCGTCCTGCCGCAGCTTGCCGAGCACGTCGGCGAAGTCCCCCTTCTTGTCGCGCACGACCGGCGCCAGCACCGAGAAGCGCTCCCCCTCGGGGAGCTCC
>Ga0210389_10003500_pt1 | contig 12250 bp, 11 predicted proteins | sample IncBWH28OmetaG_FD_160127 | JGI IMG/M metagenome (GOLD analysis project Ga0210389, IMG submission 160127) | Forest soil microbial communities from Barre Woods Harvard Forest LTER site, Petersham, Massachusetts, United States - Inc-BW-H-28-O ... | reverse complement strand
GCCTGCTGGTGCGGGCGGCGGCTAGGAGCCTGCCCGGGAGGGTGTTGGCGTGCGCGATCGTGGCGGCCAACGCGATCCTGCTGCTGGGGCCGCCGCTGCTCTCCCAGGATGTCTTCGGGTACATCTCCTACGCGCGCCTGGGCTCGCTCCACGGTCTGGACCCCTACACGCATGTGGCCGCGGAAGCGCCCACCGACCGGGTGTTCGACTTCATCGGCTGGCCCTTTCAAGGGTCTCCGTACGGACCGCTGTTCACCGTGGTCAGCTATGCGCTCGTGCCGCTCGGGGTCGCGGGGGCACTGTGGGCGTTCAAGGCGATCGCCGTGCTCAGCTGCCTCGCTGCGGTAGGGCTGGTTGCGTGGGCGGCAGCTCGCCTCGGGCACTCTCCCCGGTGGGCCGCGGCGTTCGTGGGGCTGAACCCGGTGACGCTCGTGCTGTGCGTCGGCGGGGCACATAACGACACGCTGCTGATGCTCGCGTTGGCGGCCACGCTAGCGCTTACGGCCCGGGCCGGCAGGGCGACGGGCTCCGGACTGCGCGCCGGCGCGGGGGCGCTGGCGGCGGGCGTGGGCGTCAAGCTGACGGCGGGACTGGCGCTGCCGTTCCTGGTGGCGGCGGGCACGAACGCGCGGGAGCGCATGCGCGTGGCGTTGCGGGCTGGGCTGGCGCTGGTGGCGGTGGCGCTCGTGGGCGTGCTCGGGTTCGGTGTGCACGCGTTCGGCTTCCTGGACGCGCTGGGCGAGGAGCAGCAGCAGGTGGCCATCCACAGCGTGCCCGCGGAGACCGCGCGGCTGGTGGGGCTGAGCGGGACCCCTGGGTGGTGGCGCCATCTGCTGATCGCCGCGTTCGTGGTCGTGCTGGCGTACGCGCTGTGGCGCACCGCGCGAGGCGCGGACTGGCGCGTGGCGGCCGGCTGGAGCACGATCGCCCTGCTGTGCGCGACCGCGTGGCTGTTGCCCTGGTATGCGGTGTGGGTGCTGCCGCTAGCGGCCGTCAGCGGTGAGCGGCGCCTGCGTGCCGCCACGCTCGTGCTGTGCGCCTATGCGGTTCTCATCCACCTGCCGCTTGCCGACCCGCTGCTCAGTCCGGCTCGCCCCCACGTCGTCACGCGTATCCCCGTCCGGGTCCCGCGCCTGCGACACCGCCTCGAACTCACCGGTTTCCAGGTGCTTGACCACGTCGAGCTCGATCTCCGATGGTGAGATCTCCGGGCGCAGGCGGCGCAGACGGATGGCGTCCAGGCGCCCGAACTTGAGGATCTCGAGCACGTACACCAGGTACACGCTGGCGGCCGCCACCATCAGTCCGATCGCGAACATGACGAGCGTCCAGCCGGTGTTGTAGTGGCCTTTGTGGTCACTGTAGGGGACGAAGCGCAGCGCCAGCGCGAGGCCGGCGAGCATCAGCGTCCAGGCGTACAGGTATGCGATCGTGCGCCGCGAGGAGAAACCGATGCGCGCCATGCGATGGTGGAAGTGCTCGCTGTCGGGGCGGTAGAACGGCTGGCGGTACTTCAGGCGCTTGAGCACCACGAAGGTGGTGTCCATGAACGGCACCGCCAGCAGAATCAGCGGCAGCACGAACGACACCACCGCCTCGGTCTTGACGGCCGCCTCGACGGTGATCACGCCCATCAGCAGGCCCAGCAGATTGGCGCCGCAATCGCCCATGAAGCTGGATGCCGGCGGGAAGTTGTAGAACAGGAAGCCGAGCGCCGCGCCGGCTGTCAGCGCCGCGAGCACCCCCGGCTGCTGGCGGTTGAGGTCGAACGCGATCACCGCCATGCTCGCCGCGATGATCATGCACACGCCCGCCGCCAGACCGTCGACGCCGTCTGAGAAGTTGACGACGTTCATCATCAACACGAGCCCGATCACGGTCAGGATCGGGCCGGCGTTGGTGAAGCCGGCGTTCGGAAATGCCAGGTGCCCGATGAACGGCAGCTCGATCGCCTTGACGTCCACGCCGAAGTGCACCACGATCACCGCCGCCGCCAGTTGGCCGAGTAGCTTCGCGACCGGGTGCAGGTCGAAGCGGTCGTCAAGCGCTCCCACGAGCGTAATCACGCCGGCAGCCAGCAGCACGCCGTGCCACAGCTGGCTTTCTTCACCGTAGCCGGCCGGCAGCCAGATCAGCCCGGCGACAAGCGCGCCCGCGAAGATCGCCAGGCCGCCAAGCAGCGGCGTCGGGCGCTCGGACAGCCCACGCTCGCGCGGCTCGTCGATCATGCCTAGCGCCCTGGCCAGGCGCATCGTCAGAGGGGTGAGCAGCGCGGTGACGACCGCGGCTGCCACGAAGGCGTACAGCGCGTCGAGCTCGGTTGGATGGACCATCGGCTCCTGCACAGCATCGCAGGCCTGGAGGTCGAAGGCCTCCGGGATCTACGCGGGGGTGCCGGCGGCGAGCTCTTGATAGAGCGGATAGCGCTCCACGATCGCGCGGACGCGCTCGGCCAGCTCGCCGGCCCTGGACTCGTATTCGGGGGTCAGGGCGACCGCCAGGATGCTCCCGACCTCCTCGAAGTCCTCGCTCTGCAGGCCGCGGGTGGCCAGCGCCGGCGTGCCGATGCGCAGGCCCGAAGCCTCGATCGGCGGGCGCGGGTCGAACGGCACGGCGTTGCGATTGACCGTGATCTGGATCTCGTGCAGGCGGTCCTCGGCCTGCTTGCCGGTGAGCTCGGGCTGGGCGTCGCGCAGGTCGACCAGGATCAGGTGTACGTCGGTGCCGCCCGTCAGCACGTTGACGCCGTGGCCGGCATTCAGCAGCTGGCGCGCGAGCGTGCGCGCGCCCTCGACGGTGCGACGCTGGCGCTCGGCGAACAGCTCGCTGGCGGCGATCTTGAAGGTGACGGCCTTGGCGGCGATCGCGTGCTCGAGCGGCCCGCCCTGCTGGCCGGGGAAGACCGCCGAGTCGATCCTCTTGGCGTACTGCTCCTTGCACATGATCACGCCCGCCCGCGGACCGCCGAGCGTCTTGTGGGTGGTGGTGGTGACGACGTCTGCGCCGAAATCGATCGGGTTGGGGTGCTCGCCGGCGGCGACCAGCCCGGCGAAGTGCGCCATGTCGACCATCAGCAGCGCGCCGACCTCATCGGCGATCTCCCTGAAGCGCACGAAGTCCAGCTGGCGCGGGTATGCGGACCAGCCCGCCAGCAGCAGCTTCGGACGGCGCTCGCGGGCGATGCGCGCGACCTCGTCCATGTCGATCAGGCTGCTGTCGCGGTCGACCTCATATGCCGCGATCTCGTACAGCCGCCCGGACACGTTGGCTTTCATGCCGTGGCTGAGGTGACCTCCGTGCGCCAGCGACAGGCCCATAATCGTGTCCCCGGGTGTGAGCAGCGCGTGGTAGACCGACGCGTTTGCCTGCGAGCCGGAGTGCGGCTGCACGTTGACGTGCTCGGCGCCGAACAGCGCCTTGGCCCGGTCGATCGCCAGCTGCTCAACCACGTCTACCCACTCGCAGCCGCCGTAGTAGCGCCGGCCCGGATAGCCCTCGGCGTACTTATTGGTCAGCACCGAGCCCTGGCACTCGAGCACCGCGCGCGGCACGAAGTTCTCCGAGGCGATCATCTCGAGCGTGCCCTGCTCGCGCTCGAGCTCGCCGCGCAACGCGTCTGCGATCTCGGGGTCGACCTCGGCGAGGGAACGATTGAAGTAGTCGGGGCTCAGCTCGTGCACGACGCTCTCCTTGGACGCGGTTGCGAATCGGTGCCCAGGCGCGCGGCGACTGCGCTTGCCGCTTCCCGGTGGTCGCTTCCACCTAAGGCGCCAGTCGCGGCAGCTCTGACGAGGCTAGCAGTCGAGTGAGACGAGCGCATCACGAACGTCGGCGCGTGACAGGGCGCCCTCGCGCAGCACGTGCCAGCGTCGGTGCTCGACGTAGTCGCGCAGGTCGATCACCGTCGATGGCGTGCCCGGCAGCTCGCCGCCGTCGAGCACCAGCTGGGCGCCCTCGCGGATGCTCGCGGGGATCTGCTCGAGCGCGCGCGCGTCTGGCTCTCCGGACAGGTTGGCGCTGGTCTGCATCACCGGGCGCTCGATCGCGCCAAGCGCCGCCAGCGACTCCCCGAGCGCCGGCACGCGTAGACCGAGCGTCGCCGGGTCGGTGCGACACGCGGGCGCGAAGCGCCGCCGTGGGTTGGCCAGCAACAGCGTCACCGGCCCCGGGAGCAGCGCCCGCATGGCGGCGCGTTCGTCGGGGTGAAGCTCGCCGAGCTCCTCCAAGGCGGGCTCGAGCGCGAAGAACATGACGGCCGCCGGGCGCGCCGCCGGACGGCCCTTGAGCGCATACAGGCGCTGGGCGACGTGCTCGTCGTCTGGATCGCAGCACACGCCGTACACGGTGTCGGTCGGCAGCACCGCGACGCCGCCATCCGCCAGACACGACCGCAGCCGCTCTGCGTCGCGTTCGCTGATCTGCTGCTGGGAGCCGGTGTTAGTGCTCATCACGTGTGCCGTTCGGCGATCACCACCCTCTGGATGCGTGCGAGGTCCCGCTCAAACCGTATCGCGTCGAAGCGCGCGGCGTGGATCAGGGCGGCCACCGCCGGCGCCTGGCCAGCGCCGACCTCGAGTGCCAGGAAGCGCAGCTCGGGCCGCTCGGCCACCTGCTCGAGCAGCGCGGCGTACGCCACCAGCCCGTCCTCGCCGGCAAACAGAGCCCCGGGCGGCTCGTGGCGCGTGATCTCCGGTGCGAGCGCATCGCGCTCGGACTCGGCCACGTAGGGCAGGTTGGTGAGGATCGCGTCGAACTCCGGCAGGTCCTCGAGCAGGTCCGCGTGCAGCCACTGTACGTCGAGCTCGAGGCGCTCGGCGTTCTCGGCGGCCAGCGCGAGCGCAGCCTCGCTCACATCGCTGCCGGCAACGCGCAGGTCCGGACGCTCGTCCTTGAGCGCCAGCGCGATCGCGCCGCTGCCGGTACCTACGTCGAGCACGCGCGCCCCCGCGGGCAACCCCAGACCGACCTCGACCAGCAGCTCGGTCTCCGGGCGCGGCACCAGCGCGCGGCGGTCGCTGGCCAGATCCAGGCGACGAAAGCCGCGGTGGCCGGTGATGTAGGCGACCGGCTCGCGCTCGACCGCGCGGCGGCGCACCGCGTCCTGATAGGCGCGCACGGCCGGACCGGCGACCGCCAACGTAGGGTCGCTGAGGAGCTTCTCGCGCCCGACCCCGAGCACGTGGGCGAGCAGCACTTCGGCGTCCAGCCGCGGTGTTTCGCAGCCGGCCGCGGAGATCGCCGTGACGGCCGACTGGAGCGCGTCGCGAACGCTGGTCGCGCCCACGAGCGCCACCCTGGGTATGTCCGCCTCGCTCGACACTTCCCCCTCTGCCCTTCAGCTCACGCTAACGCCCGTCGGTGCCGGCCGCCTGCTCCTCCAGGCGACGGCGCTTCTCGTCGGCCTGCAGCGCGGCGGTCAGCTCGTCGAGCTCGCCTTCGAGCACCTGGTCGAGGTTGTGGACGGTCAACTTGATGCGGTGATCGGTCACGCGCCGCTCGCCGTAGTTGTAGGTGCGGATCTTCTCCGCCCGCTCGCCAGTGCCGACCTGCGAGCGCCGGTCGGCCGCCAGCTCCGCCTGCTGGTCGGCCAGCGCCTGCTCATAAAGGCGCGCACGCAGCACGCGCAGCGCCTTCTCCCGGTTTTGCAGCTGAGACTTCTCGTCCTGCATCGAGACGACGATCCCGGACGGCTTGTGGGTCACGCGCACGGCCGAGTCGGTCGTGTTGACCGACTGCCCGCCCGGCCCGGAGGAGCGGTACACGTCAATCTGCAGGTCGCCCGGGGCGATCTTGACGTCCACCTCCTCCGCCTCGGGGAGCACCGCGACGGTCGCCGTGGAGGTGTGGGTGCGCCCCTGGGACTCCGTCTGCGGGATGCGCTGCACACGGTGGGTGCCGCCCTCGAACTTGAAGACCGAGTAGGCGCCGTCGGTCGAGCCGGACCCGGGCGACTGCGAGCTCTTGATCGCGAAGGTGTACTTGCCCTCGCCGGAGTCCATCGGCTCCACCTGCCAGCCGCGACGCTCGGCGTAGCGGGTGAGCATCCGGTACAGGTCTCCCGCCCACAGGGTGGCCTCGTCGCCGCCGGCGCCACCCTGGATTTCCACGATCACGCTCTTCTCGTCGTTGGGGTCGCGCTCGACCATCGCCAGGCGGATCTCCTCTTCGAGCGCCTCGATGCGCTCGCGGGCGGCGCCGAGTTCTTCGCGCATGTCCGCGTCCTCGCCCATCTCCGAGAGCAGCTCCTCGGCGCCGGCGGCGTCGTCGTGGGCCAGGCGCCACTGCGCCGCCAGCTTGGCGGCCAGCTCGAGCTGGCTGTAGGCGCGCCCGACCTGCGCGTAGCGCTCCCGGTCGGCGATCACCTCGGGGTCGGTCATCTGCGCGCCGAGCTCGGCGAAGCGCGACTCGATCTGCTTCACGAGCTCTTCGATCACCGCCCGAGCCTACAATGCGCGCCCCTGTGGCCGGGCAGCGCGGAGCGCCGACGCCGCGAGTCTCGGCGCCGGCGCTCCCTGCTCAGGCCGCCACCCGGCTAGGCGCGGCGAGCTCGAGCAGCTCGTCGAGCGTCGCTGACAGCGCCTCGACTGCCTCTCGCTCGAGCGGCAGGCCGTCGGATCCCAACGACTCGTCGGCCTGCGGGACCGGCAGCTCGCGGTCGACGACGCGCGCCCCGATCGTGGTCAGCACCTTGCGCAGCTCCGCCTGCGCCCACACCGCGCCGAACAGGCCGGTGCTGGCGCCTACGACAGCTGCCGGCTTGGCCCGCAGCGGCGTGGTCGCGATCGGGCGCGAGACCCAGTCGAGCGCGTTCTTGAGCGCTCCCGGGATCGACCCGTTGTACTCCGGAGTGGCGATCAGCAGCGCGCCCGCGTCGGCAATCGCCGCCGACAGGGCGGCGACGACGTCGACGCTCTCCTGCTCGTCGTCCTCGCTGTAGGGAGGGATCGCGGCAAGCTGGTCGAACAGCACCAGCTCGACACCGGAGGGCAGCAGCGAACGCGTGCCCTCGAGCAGGCGCGTGTTGTAGGAGTCGCGCCGCAGACTGCCAGACAGGCCCAGGATCCTCATGACGCTAGGCCTCCCGCACGAGCTCGAGTGAGACGTCCAGCTTGACGTCGTTGGCGACCGCGTAGCCTCCCTTGGGAAGCTCGGCGTTGAAGTCGAGCCCGTAGTCACGGCGATCGATGACCGCCTCGAGCTCGACGCCGAGCTTGTCGTTGCCGGCGAGATCGGTGTGTGGGCCAGAGATGTTGCCGCGGGCGGTGACGCGGTGGGTGTGACCCTTGATCGTCAGATCGCCCTCGACCTCGAGCTCACCCTGCTCGCCGACGCTGATCGCGCCCGAGACGAAGCCAATCTCAGGGTGGCGCTCGGTGTCGAAGAAGTCCGGGGCTCGCAGGTGCGCGGCGAGGTTCTCGTCCTTGACGACGATCGAGTCGGCGCTGACCGTGCCGCGCAGCTCGGGCTCTCCGTTCTCGCCGACCGTCAGCGCGCCGTCATAGTCCTCGAAGTGCGCTCGAAATGTCGCGACGACCATGTGTTTGACGGCGAAGCCGACGTGCGAGTGGACCTTGTCGATGCTCCAGGTGCCGGTTGCGAGGGGGTTCTCGGTTGTGGTGGGGCTCATCGGGCTGCTCCTTCTTTGATCGATTGCGGACCGCAGTCCGTTTACGACCATGAGCCTAGCACATAAGCGGACCGCAGTCCAGTTAATCGTCGATCTAGTAGACTTATGTCTATGAACACGTTTCCGGAGCTCCCCCAGATCGAACCGGACTCCGGCGAGCGGGCGGATGCCGCTCGCAATCGCGAGCGAATCCTGTGTGCCGCGACGCGTCTGTTTGCCGATCGTGGCGCCGGCTGCGTGTCGATGGACGAGGTGGCGGAGGCGGCAGGGGTAGGCAAGGGAACGTTGTTCCGGCGTTTCGGCTCGCGCGCGTCGCTCGCGGCCGCCGTGCTCAGCGAGCGCGAGCGCGCGTTTCAGGAAGCGATCATCCGAGGTGAGCCCCCGCTCGGCCCCGGGGCGCCACCGGCTGAGCGCCTGATGGCCTTCGGCGAGGCCCTACTCGAGACGCTCGAGGCGCACCCCGAGCTGCTGCTCGCGGCCGAGACCGGTGCGGCGCGCTTCGAGCATCCCGCGCATGCCGTGCACAGGCTGCACGCCACACTGCTGCTACGTGAGGCCGATCCTGGATGCGACGCCGAGCTGCTCGCGGACACGTTGCTGGCCGCACTCAGCGCGGAGCTCTTCATCCACCTGCGCGAGGTGCGCGGCATGTCGCTGGAACGCCTCAAGCAGGGCTGGCGCGAGCTAGTGCGCCGCACCGTGCCCGCGGACGCCGTTCGGGCCTAAGCTACGACCTCGACGCCGACCAGATCGGCGGCGCTCAGCTCGCCGGGCTTCTCGCGCTCGAGCACGGCCTCCAGGGCGGCGATCGCGACGGCCAGCTGGTCGAGGTCGGGCTCACGGGTGGTCAGCAGCTGCAGCTTCAGCCCCGGCCACATCAGCGTGCGTACCCAGCCACGGGAGCGGTTGCGCCCGGCGAACTTGATCAGCTCGAAGGAGATGCCGGCGATCACCGGCACGCCGAGCACCCGGGTTGCCATCAACCAGTACCAGGCGGGCAGCCCGATCGGCGCGAACACGAAGATCGCCACGATCATGACGATCAGCAGGAAGCTCGTGCCACAGCGCGGGTGCAGCCGCGAGAAGCGCTGGGCGTTGGCGGGAGTCAGCTCGAGGCCGGCCTCGAAACACGAGATCGTCTTGTGCTCCGCCCCGTGGTACTCGAACACGCGGCGCAGGTCGCGTACGCGCGAGAGCGCCAGCATGTAGGCAAGGAACAGCGTGGTACGCACCGCCCCCTCGACGATCCAGAACAGCACCGAGGAGCCGAGCTGGTTCTTGATCAGGCTGGTCACGCCAACGGGGATCAAGAAGAACAGCACGATCGCCAACACCATGGCGAGCACCACCGTGCCGGCCCATACCGCCTTGGGAATCTCCTGCGCATCGCTGCGGCCATCTGCCCCGTCGCCGTCGCCGTCATCTGAGCCGTCCTGCTCGGAGCGCTCCTCGGGCGGCAGTTGGGCGTTGGCCGACAGCTCGAGCGCGCGGAAGCCGATCACCATCGAGCCGCCGAGCGCGACCACGCCGCGCACGATCGGCAGGCGCAGCAGACGATGGCGGCGCATGGCTGAGTCGAGCGGCAGCGCCGTGACCTCGATCTCGCCGAGCGCACCGTCGGGTGCGTCCGTGTCTTCGACGGGCTTGCGCACAGCGACCGCCCAGTTGGACACGCCGCGCATCATCACCCCCTCGATCACCGCCTGGCCGCCGAGCGGCGCGTCGCGCTGCGCGCTCAGCTCGCCGTCGGCCTCGAGCAGCGTCCTCGGCACCGCGGGGTCAGCCACGGCGGTTGCCATCGGACTACTGGGCGGACCGCTGAGCCGAGTGCAGGCGACCCTTGGCCACCCGGCGTTGGAAGCGCTCGACGCGCCCGCCGGTGTCCATCAGCTTCTGACGACCGGTGTAGAACGGGTGGCAGTTGGAGCACACCTCGACGTGGATCTCGTCCTGCGTAGCGCGGGTGACAAACTCGTTGCCGCAGGTGCAGCGCACGTGCGCTGCCATGTACTTGGGGTGTATGTCGGTCTTCATCGTCGCTCGATTCTAGCGGGCTTGCAACGGGCCGCGTGCCGGCCGCCGCGATCAGCTGCCGGGCGCACTGTCCGAGGCGCCACCGGGGGCGTTGGTGGAGCCAGCGGGCTTGGATGGCTGTTCGCAGACGGCGGTGTGCAGGGACTCGCTCTTGAGCACATGCCCCTCGGCGTCGAGCCAGCGAAAGCCGATCAGCCCACGGTAGACGGCGGGCGCCGACAGGTTGGTGACCTGCTGGATGTGCGCGAACACCTTCACACCCGGGTTGGACGAGTGCCACACGCCGAGCGCCGGCGCGTGCACCGTGCGAAAGCGCCCTTCCACAGTGGAACGCTCCTGCAGCTGAACGTCGATCTGCATGCGCGCGGTGCCCGCGATCGCGCTCATTTCGCCGACGAGCGTGGCCGAGCGTTCGGTCTGCGGGGCGGTCGCGGTGGCGCACTGCTCGAGCGTCGCCGACGCGAGCGATTTGGGGGCAGAGGGGGAGCCCTGCCCGACCTGGCCGGTGCCGGTGGCGCCGGTGAGGCCGGTGGTGCCCGTGACGGTCGTGGCGCCGGTGCTACCCGCGGCCGTCGAACTGCTCTGCGTGTCTCCGACCGCCCCCTGCGCGAGCGCCAGCGAGAGCACGGCCACCGCGCACGCGCACATGCATGTGCGCGTTCCCCGTTTCGGGGTCGCACGCAGGGTGTGAGAGCTGTGGGCGCGCATGTTCACCTTGCCTGCCGTAACACCGCATGCGCGTCGAGGTTGCGGCGCTCAGGTCAGCTTGCAGCGCTCAGGTCAACTGGTACAGCGGCCCGTCGCCCCCCTCGGGGGTCGTCAGGCGCCCGCCCTTGGCGGTGATCGCACCGCACTGCACGCAGTTGGTGTAGTTGACGATCACGTCCACCGACCCGGATTGGTCCCCACCCTCCTCCCCCGCGTCCTCGGGGATCTCGTACACGCCCGCAGGGCACATCCAGCGCCAGGTTTCGGCGAGCTCGCGCGGCACGTGTTTGCGCACGCGGATGTGGTTGGGGGCGTCGTCACGGGTGGCGTTGCCGGTGATGAACACCGAGGAGAGCTTGTCGAAGGTGTATTTGCCATCGGGCTTGGGGTAGCGGTCCTTGGTGTCACCGATGAACATCGGCTCGGCGTCATCGCGATGCCACTCCTGCCGACCCGGGGGGACCTTGCCCTTCGACATGATCGACGGGCCCGCGAGCAGGCTGCCGACGAGGAACCCTTTCTGGAATGCCTGGCGCGTGTTGCGCACCTGGTAGAGCTCGGTCCCGATCGTGGATTTCTCGACCATCTCCTCGTAATCCGACAGGTCGCTGCTGCCGCGCTTGAGCGCCGCGTAGATCGACTCGGCCGCCAGCATCCCCGACTTGATGCAGTGGTGGACGCCCTTCAGCGCCGCCGTGTCGACCATCCCGCCGGCGTCGCCGACGAGCACCGCGCCGGGCATCGACAGCTTCGGCATCGACCAGTACCCGCCACCCGGGAGGGCCTTCGCACCCCATGCGACTCGCTCGCCGCCCTCGAGGATGCCCTTGACGAGCGGATGCGTCTTGAACGTCTGCAGCAGGTCGTGGGCGGAGGTGGTCGCGTCGCGATAGTTGAGGTCGACGACGAACCCGATGGAGACGAGGTCCTCGCCTGTCTTCTCGTCCTTCATCGGGTACAGCCAGGTGCCACCGAGCTGTCCGTACTTGGCGGCGACCTTCAGGGGCCACGGCTGCACGAACGTGTGGATCACACGGTCGAGTGGCTTGGAGACCTTCCACACCTCCTTCACGCCGAGCTCCCAGACCTGCGGCTCGCGGCCGTCGGCGAGGTCGAACTCCTTGATGGCGGCGCCTGTCAGGTGTCCCCAGCAGCCCTCGGCGAGCACCGTGACCTGCGCCTTGATGTCGGTGCCCGGCTCGAAGTTGCCGAGCGGCTCGCCGTCCTTGCCGCGACCCTTGTCGCCGGAGCGCACGCCGACGACGCGTCCATCCTCAACGATCAGCTGGGTGGCGGAGGTCTCGGTCAGGATGTAGGCGCCCGCGTCCTCGGCCTGGCGCTGCTGGAAGCGGGCCATGGCGGACACGGAGACAACCTCGTTGCCGTGGTTCTTGAAGTTCGGCACCGCCGGGATCGGCACCGAAAGCTTCGTCTTCGGGCCGGTGAGCATGTACACCGACTCCTTCTTCACCTCACCGAAGGCGAAGCCCTCTTCCCGCCACTGCTCGCGGGTCATCTCCGGAAACAGCTCCTGCAGCGGCCCCGGGCGCATTACCGCCCCGGAGAGGTTGTGCCCGCCGCAGGTCTTGGCCTTCTCGACGACCGCGACCGGCACTTCTCCGAGGCGCTCCAGCATCTCGGGGTCGTCGCCTAGCAACTGCAACAGGCGATTGGCGCAAGCCAGGCCTGCCGTGCCGCCACCGACGATCACCACACCGACCTCGATCAGCTCGTCCTCGTCGTCGAGGCCGCGCTTGATGAACTCCTTCTGGGAGTCGACCGGGGGCGGGAAGGCCGCGGGCGCGACCTTCCCGTTGCTGGAGCCGTTCGAGGACATCGCGCTCAGCTGCCCTTCTTCGCTTTCACGGCGTCGGTCAGCTT
>Ga0210389_10003498_pt1 | contig 12256 bp, 23 predicted proteins | sample IncBWH28OmetaG_FD_160127 | JGI IMG/M metagenome (GOLD analysis project Ga0210389, IMG submission 160127) | Forest soil microbial communities from Barre Woods Harvard Forest LTER site, Petersham, Massachusetts, United States - Inc-BW-H-28-O ... | reverse complement strand
GCGCCGTCACGATGCTGCGGGCCTCGACGACGGCTGTCAGGACTAGGCGCACCTCGCGCTCGGTCGAGGCGCGCTCGCCCTTGGCGCCCTTGAAGTAGCTCTGGGCGCGATCGATCATGCGCAGGGCAGAGTCGACGGCCGCCGCGTACTGCGGCGACTCAGGATCGGTCACTGCGCACAGGCGCGCGCTCCGTGCCACGAGCCGCACAGCTCGCAGGCACGACTGGCAGGCTTCAGCGTCCATTGCGGGCGGAGACTACAGCCCGGCTTGGACCGTCACCGCAGAGGCCAGCGCTTCCATGAACGAGCCCGTCTGCAGGCTCTTCAGCAGCACGACGTCCGTGCCGCTCCGAGCGTAGACTGCGACGACGAGGGAGTTGCCGGCGGGGGAGGAGTTGGCCGTGAGGTTGACGACCTGAAAGAGCAACTTCTGCGAGGGGCTCGTGGCATCGGTGATCTCATCGAGTGAGGTGCCAGGGATGCCCGTCACGCGGGAGCCGTTGTTCGACCAGGTGACCGTGAACGGCGTACTGGCCGATTCGTTGACACCGAAGCAGGGCGGCTGGGGGCTTGCGAAGCCCTGGGAGGGGCCCGGGGAGCCGGTGATGGAGGTCTTCACTGCCACGATGCTGCCGACGCCGATTGCCATGCCAAGAAGACTACGTGGGGCCGGGTAGCGGGGTCAAGTTTCTGGTTGACGGTCACGGCGACTCGGCGCATCCTCCCTCCGTGCATTGACAGTCAGCGCGCCGCGCACTCTCTTCGAAACCAGCAAACCCTTCGTCGGTTTGGCTGGTTTTTGCGTTTGTGCCTTGCCGTCTGGCTCGATGCGATTTCACCCCTAGCTCAGTGGCAGAGCGCCCGGAGTAATGACCCGGGAGGTCCAACGTTCGATCCGTTGGGGGTGAGCCGGGGCGCGCCAGGCCCTCTCTCCGGAGAGGCCGGCGCCCCGACCATTCGGGCCCGTAGCGTAGCTGGTAGCGCGCGCAGAGTAATGCCCTGCGAGGTCATGAGTTCGAGTCTCATCGGGCCCCCGAAACCCAAGGAGCAACCCATGGAACGTCTCTACGTCGTCACTCGCCAAGATCTGCCGCCCGGAGCCCAACTCGCCCAGTCCTGCCATGCCGTGAGCGCGTTCGCGACGGCATTCCCGGAAGAGCACAGGCAATGGCACGTTCACGGCCAGAACCTCGTCGTGCTCGCCGTGCCCGATGAGCGCGCGCTCGAGAAACTGTTCGAGCTGATCGGCTCACAGCAGCGGCTTCCTGTGCCGTTCTACGAGCCCGATTTCGACGATGCGCTCACGGCCTTTGCGGTATCGGACGCGGCGGCTAAGTTGCTTTCGTCGCTGCCGCTGGCGCTCCGTCCGCCGAAGGCGGCTCAGGCTGCTGCATGAACTCCAGCACCCGGGAAGGGTTCACACCGAGGCTGAGCAGGAGCTTCACGTAGGCCGCGCAGCGACGCTCGGCAGACTCGGCCTCCTGGATTAGGCAGTGCACCTCGTACGGCGTCGCCGCCACCGTAAACTCCAAGTCCTCAGGCTTCAGCCATTCGACGCCGTCGATGCTGCCGTCGCCGAAGCAGAGCCAATCGCCGTTGTCGAGCCGGATGCGTCCGCCCGGGTCAGCGATCCTCGAGCCACCCGAAGCGGCGAGCGCGAGGCGCTTCAGAGCGTCACGGCTCATGACGGCACCCTCGTAAGCCAGAGCATGCGGTAGCCGCCGTTGTCTGGCACCGCGGCCTGCTGAATCGTGATCGGCCGCACGAGACCGTCGGTGCCGATGGTGCCGAGGAGGAGCCCCATCTCTTGGATCCGAAGCAGGGCCTTCTCGGGATCTTGATGATCGATCGGCGTGAACTCCATCGCGATCGCGAGCTTGGGGCTTGCCTGGATCAACTGCTGCATGCCCTCCAGCACCTTCAGCTCATAGCCCTCGACGTCGATCTTGATGAAGTCGATGGCGGGGGCCACGGGCTCGCCATAGCCGATCTTGTCGAGCGTCACCATCTCGACTTGGCGCATGCTCACGTCCGGATCGGCGATGCCGTGGAGGGACGCGGAGCCCATCAGCGTTTGGTGCTCGGTGAGCATGGCCGGGCGGTTTTGGTCGCCGACGGCGGAAGCAACGACGCTTGTCTGGCGACCGAAGCCGTTCACGGTGATGGACTTCTTCAGTAGCGCAGCGAGCCCCGGCTGCGGCTCAAAGGCTTCCACGAAGCCCTTGTCGCCGACGAGTTCACTCAAGAGCAAAGTGAAGTAGCCGCAGTTGGCGCCCACGTCGATGCAGCGCATGCCGGGCTTCACGTAGCTTGCGATGGCCTGACTCACCCACATCTCCCAGTAGCCGTTCATGAGCATGTGGGGGGTGAGCGAGAGATCGCGGGTGTCGACGTACATCAGGAGCTCACCGAGCACGCGGCAGATCGCGGTGTGGTCTCCGAGGTACGAGGAGCGCGCGCGGTCCCTGCAGTACGTCTCGATGAGCGTGCGGTCTTCTTGCCGAAATAGCGATGACAGTTTCATTTAGTGGCACTCCTCTGGGGACTCTTCTTCGTCTTCTTCTTCGTCCAACTCCGCAAGGTACGCCTGCGCTGCGGCGGGGGACGTCACCCCATACGCCAGCTCGAACAGCACATCTGCCGTCTTCTCGTGAGCGACGCGCTCTTGCTCGTAGAGCGCGTCGGAGCTCGTGGCCCACAGGGTCAGGCCGTCCATCACCTTCTGCCGGATGCCGAGCCCGAGCACGGCGCCCATGCCAACCGCTCCGAGCACCGCTGTGCCGCCCGCGAAGGCATCCCACCAACCGGTCCAGGGATGAGCGCCCGGGCCGAGCGCGCCGAAGCCCACGAGGGAGCCTGTGGCGAGCGGCCAGAAGAAAAACCAAAACCACTTTTCCTTCATCACGAGCCGATCTCCTTCGCTACCGCCACAAACCCACTCCCCTTACACCGCTCACACTCGGCATCTTCGATGCCGTAGACGTGCCAGGCAACCTCGCTGCACCCGGCGCGCGTGGGGCACTCGGGACAGCGCACGTGGGCCGGGGGCGGCGACGGCAGGCGGCGCGGCGTCCCCATCACACAAACTTCTCGGGGTGGAGGTAGCGATCGGGATCACCCCAGAGCTCGGAGAAGGCCACGATGCGGAAGCGCCCCTGCACGCGTCCCTCGAGCGCGTCGGTGACGAGCCCGCGCACGATGCCGTTACCGGTGACTCCCCAGGTGTCGGCGTAGTGGTCGAGCGCGATTTGAGCGCCGCGCGTGATCCGAGTATTCACTGCCGGGCAATGCCCGCGCGAGATCTTGTGGACGCCCCCTCGGTAATGCCACACCTGGGAGGTGGTGGTCGGCCTTCGCCCTCCCGTGCTCAGGAAGTGATGCAGGAGGCTCCGGACCAGCGCTGAGCCCCCGATCCGAAGCACGCCGATGTACTCACGAAAGGCTGCTTGGATGGCGGCGGGCATCGTGAGCCGGATGTTGGCGTGGTCGGTGCGGTAAAGGGATCGCTTTTGGCGGTCGCTCCGGAGACGGCCCCGCACGGGCAACTCCGCCTCACGCAGGCGCTTCACCTCCTCGAGCACGTCGACCTGCACGCCGAGGTGCCGAGCGACGCGATCGGTCGATGCGCCTGCTGGTGCTGACCAGCGCATCTGGACGAGCTGCTTCACGAGCCACGTCCGGAACTTCAGCTGGTTGTTGCGACCTTCGGTCATCCCGTGATGATGCGTGAAGGCTCAGGGGGCTCGGTGACCGAGACGACGCGTGTCACGGCGTCGATGTTTTCGAGATCGATGATCGTCGCGATGATCGCGAGTGGGGATTGCAAGATCGACAGCCACTGGATCTCGATGACCCCCATCTGTCGATCGACTTCCGTGATGGTCGCCATCTGCAGGAGCTGAGTGAGCTCGACCGCCCCCTCCTTGCTCGCAGCGGGTTGCGGCACCCAGTAGGAGGCTTCTGGATCCTCAAAGTGAGGAGATTTCTCTTTGCTCTTCACGAAGATGCCCGCGATCGGCTTCTTCAACTGGATGACGACGGGGACGCCGATGTATTCGGCTAGCAGATCGGAGGTCATGCGGATTTATTCTTTCGTTGGCGAGGTGTAGTGAAGCGGCTCTCGACGAGGAGCTCACTCACGGCTCCCCGCTCGTCGCCGTTTCGGTTGATGTTACGGCGGGCGAGCACCTTGATCTTTTTCAGGCCCTTGTACAGTTTGACCGTGGCGGGGCAGTGGGAGTTGGAGAGGAGCGCGTGCTTGCCTTGTGCGGCGAGCATCACCATGTGCTCGGCTAAGATGATCTGCTGAGCCCCGGTGAATCCGTCCGCCTGGTATGCCGAGAAGCTCGTTGCTGTCACTGGGACGTACGGCGGGTCAAAATACCCCAGATCTCCATTGTCCATCAGGTAAGCCGCCGAAGTGAAATTCTGGACGACGAGCTCGACGCCGGCGAGGGCACGGCTCGCCGCATGGAGCGCTTCGAGATCGAGGATGGTGGGGTTTTTACGCTTGCCCCAAGGCACGTTGAACTCGCCCTTCTTGTTGACGCGGTACAGGCCGTTGAAGCAAGTCTTGTTGAGGTAGATCATGCGCGCGGCTTTGGCGCATTCGGAGCGGGGCTTGGTAGCGCGGAGCAGGTAATAGGTCTGCTCGCCGTAGGGCAGCTTGATCAGTTTCTTCAACTCGCGGATCACGCCCTTCACGTCGTCACGGACTGCGATGTACATGCCGATGAGCTCGGCGTTCGTGTCGGAGAGGCGGGCGTAGCGGAAGCGCCGCCGTGCCGCGAGCGCGAAGAAGATCGCGCCGCCGCCCACGAAGGGCTCGAAGTACTTTTCGATCTGCTCGGGGTGCAAGCGATCGATGGCGGTGAGGATCGTATCCTCAATCTGCGCCTTGCCGCCGGCCCACTTCAGTATAGGCCGGGCGTAGTTGATGATCTCGCTGGGAACGGCGACGGACTTGGTCATCAGTTGGCTTCCTTGTCGCGCGCTTCTAGCTCCAGGTAGTCTTCCAGCTGATTGGACCCATCGATCGCGAAATGCATCCCGTCGCAGCTGTCCTCAGCGCGCGCAGACAAGATCCCGCCTACCCAGAAGTCTCCATCTTCAGCTTCGACTCGAAGCGTCACCGGATAATGATCCGGCACACCGTCGAGCGCCTTGCGAAGCTGGCCTACGGTGAGACCTGGGGCCTCGATCTCCTCATCCTCTTCGTCAATGGGTTCGGTCATGTCTTCCTCAGCAGTCCTACGAATGGCCCGAGCGAAACCTTCCACGACCAGTTGCTCTGCCACAGGGGGGCGGCACGAAGCGCTTCGGTTTGCAGCGTAAGCCAGTCGCGGCGAGCAAAGGACAGCGCTGCCGCGATGTCCGCTGGATCTAGCGAAGGCGCCATGCTGCCGGGTAGATCATCAAGCGGAGCCAAGTCCCCTACCGGAATAGTCGCAAATCCAAGGCCAGACGGAAGGCCGGGCCGGACCGAAATCCCGCTGCGGCAGTACTCCGAGTGCCCCGTGCAGGTCGTTGCCGCCACCGGCACGCCGCAGCACAATGCCTCAAGGGGGATGAGCCCGAAGGCCTCTCCGCGCGAGGGCTGGCAGACTAGGTGCGCGCGCTGCAGGTTCTTGGCCATCGCGACCGCGGGGAGGTCGGCGCGGTCGACGACGCGCACGCTCTCCGGCAGACGGATGTTGATCTCCCAGAGCGTGTCCATTAGCGAGAGCTGCGCCTGGCGATCCATGACGCAGAGCAGGCGAGCGTCTTCCCAGGACAGCTCGATCCATGCCTGGATGAGCTCGACCGTGCCCTTCCGGCGCTGCGCGCTCGTCGAGAAATGCATCACTCGGAAGGGGTCGCCGCGCTCGAAGGACTCTCGGGTCTCGCTCGAGAGATCTTGCCGGTGGTGGTACTCGGCAGAGACGCCGTGCGGGACCGAGTGGATGACGCCGACATAATGCCCGTCGAAGTTTTTGCTCACGACGTCGGCCGCCCAGGCGCTCGGCGCCATCAGGTGCACCTGGCGCGGGAAGCGCTCGGCGTAGCCCGTGATCAGCCGGACGAGATCGGAGGGGAGGCGGTTACTGTTCGGGGCCAGCATGATCCAGTAGTGCTGGTGGAGCCCGCGTTTAAACATATCTCCCACTTGCCCGAGCGGCCCTGTGAAGATGCCGTGGCGCGCGCTCGCGCCAGCGTGGGACTCTTCTTCGGGGACCTCGGCGACATCGAGCGGGCAGATCCCAGCGAGCAGCCCCTCTTCGTCGAGTACCGAGCGGAAACCATCGGTGACGACCGCGAGCGAGCCGTGGCCTTGCACGCGTCCGTAGAGGCGAGCGAGGGTCACCAGAGTCCCCCGGATTTCGGAGGCTCAGGAGGACCAAAAGCCCAACGGCGGAATTCTTTCGCGAAGAAGACCGCGGCTACCGATGAGTAGCAAAGCCACCAGTGCTTCTCCAGCAGATCGGCGATAGTCATCAGTTGGCTTCTCCCGAATTACGATTCGACTCCGTGATACGGAGCGTCGCGGTGGTAGGCACCCAGAGACGCTCGGTCAACGTCTGTATCGCCATGTCGGCGATGCCTGAAAACCCGCCGAGGTTCGGCACCCGGAACGAAATCCCGATCGACGGCACATCGAACAAAAGCTCTTCCTCGTCCGAGCCTGCAAACTGCACGAACTTCTTGCTACTCAGCTCTTCGATGATCACGAACGGCCGCACCGACTTCGGAGTCTGCAGCAGCCGACGGAGCGCGTCCTCGATCACGGGCGCCGCCGCTGTCAAGAGCACGTCGATCATGGCGCATCCTTCGGATCTTCCCAGTGGGGGCAGCCGCGATCGTGCGGGCAATCACAGGGCTCAGGCTCGGGCTCTTGCTGCCGGATATCCACGTGCGAAGCTCCAGAGAGTAGCTGGCGCTGGCAGATCAAAAACACCGCGTGCGCGGGCCACATCACAGCAGAGCCGATCACGCCGATGATCGAACCCCAAGCCAAGCTCAGCTGCGCTGAATGCTGCCCTCGCTCTTCATCACCTCCCGTGACTGAGATCGCCATGCCCGACAGCAGCGTCAGTACTCCCATCGCCTGGAATACAAACATGGCGAACGCGCCGGCTGCGTAAATCACTAGCCAGACGTGGTCTCTCATGGCGTAATCTTTCGGTAGTACTCGAGCGCAGGAGGGCGTCGGGCCGCGACGGCGAGGACGCGTTCTTTCATCAGTTGCCCCACCGTGCGGAGTCGAAACGCTGACAGGTGAGGCGAGGGAGCCGAGTGATCGGTCGGGCTCGAAGTGTACGCGAGCAATCCCGCCAACCTTGGCACCGTCACCTCTGACCACTGAGCGCCCGCTTCCCACCGATACGAATCGGGCACAGGCTCGAAGGCGGGGAGGCGAGCACAGCTATCGGTCACGGGATCGGCAAAATCCCGCACGCCGCCGGCATCCACGTAACAGAGTCGGTTACCCGCCAGCGCCGCCTCGAACGCCGGCAGACACCAAGCCTCTCCATGGCTCGAGCACACGTAGATGTTGTTTCGGTAGTGGAGCTTCAAGATCTCCGGTTTCGGGAAGCGCCCTTCGCGTAGATGCACCCGGTCAGCGATGGCTCGGATGGTCCAGCCGCGAGCTTGGATTGACTCGTCTGCGCGGAGCCGGGCCAAGAGGTTTTCTGGATGCTCGTACCCTGGCCAGTTGCCGCCCGTGTACTTGATGGTGAGCGCGACGAGATCCTTGGGCGTGAAGGCCATCAGGAAGGCCTCCACGAGCTCAGCGTAGGCTTTGCGGGGCTCCCAGCGTCCGATGCTATAGAACTTCCGCCACCTCAGATCCGGCCGACGCTGGCGGAGCTTCAGGATGGGATCCCCGGGATCGTACGGGTGCGGGATGACGACGACTTTGTCGGCAGGCACGCCCGAGCGGATCAGCATGTCGCGGTTGTCGTGGCAGGGGACCCAGTTCTCGGCGACGCGCGACAGGATGCGGGCGATGCCGGGATCGACGCGGTCGCGTTCCCAGACGCTGTAGACGATCGTGTTGTCGTAGATGTGCTGGCGCATGGCCATGTCGGCCTCGACGCCCGCACTCGTGAGCGCGATGGCGCCTTGCGGGATGATAACCTTCTTCAAGTGCTCGGCGTCGCGCACGACCAAGTGCTTGACGACGGGGCATAGGGCGGAAGCGGTCGTGCGATCGAGCTCACCGATCTCACGCCGGACGTCGTCAGGAAGCCCGCCGATGTGCACGTTGCCGATGCCACCGTGCTCGTCGATGATGGTGCCGGTGAAGCTCTTCAGGAAGACCGGGATGCCGGAGGAGGCCAGAGCGCGAGCGTGGAGGCGGACAGCCACGGCAGTGCCATCCCAAGGCGTCTCGTACTCGCCCTGATACATGACCGCGAAGGGATGAGCCGCGGGCTTGCCACCGGGCGCGAATTCTGCGTCGGTGTCTTTGGGGCGCGTGGGGGCTTCGATCATCTGCCGCACTCAAACTTGCACCGCTCGTCGTTGCAGGAGTAGACGACCGTCGCCTCGGTCAACTCTCCCTTGAGCATGAACACCCCGTCACAATGGCGCGTGGCTGACATGAATGAGCGATCGCAGTTGTTCTCGTGGATGTCGTAGAGCTTTTCGAAGTTTGTCTGCTGAGTATCCGCAAGCGATGTCTCGGCGCGATTCATGCGAAGGAAGGTGACCTCGAGCGCTAGCGGGATCAGTACCGCGAGCAGCCGCCACACGTATCTCATGGCGGCTTCACCACAGAAGTCCCTTCGCGGGTGAGCCAATCTATCGCCATTGACGAGTACGGCTCATGGCCTTCCGGGAGATGCTGCTTCAGTATCTGATGATAGAACCGCGCCTCACCGCGTTGTTCTTGCGTCAGGTGGGCTTCCAGGAGTCCCGCTAAGTCCTTCGCTGGAACTTGGCCCTGGTAGGCCGTCCCAACAATCCCCGCTAGCGCCACGAATCCGTGCTCACGGGTCGCCGCGAGCGGGATCCCGTCAGGCTCGGGGGGCCGAAAGGGGCCTGTGCCGGTCGTTCCCAATGGGTGGTCTTCCCGATGCTTGGGACAAAACGCTTGTGTATCAGTGATGACCCAGCCGAGTGATGTTGCTAGGGACCGAGCCTCGTGCACGGCCTGCGCGAGCTGCGTGCGCTCGATGCAGCCCGCGTGATCGCACACCCAGACCGTGTCGATGTCTTCTTGCGTCCAGAATTCGTCTCCGAACACCCCACCTGCTCGGAAGCTCATAGCGTCTTCACCACAGAGTTATCGATCTTAAAGCGCCAGCCGCAGTTGAGCGGGCAGGTCACGACCTCGTGCAGGAAGATCGTGCCGGCAAGCGCGATGGGCTCATGCGAGATCGGGTCGACCCAGATCTCTCCTGCGCGGCGCTGATCGAGATCGAAGCGCTTGTGCTTGTTCGAGAACTTGAAATTCGCCTCCGAGGTGCCGACACGAAGCGCGCACTTCGGGCAGCACATGCACAGCGTCAGCTCGGTCGGGTCTTCCCGCGACGCGATGAGCTCGCAGGTGATGAATTCTTCGGCCTTGCCGTCGGAGTTCCAGAACTCCAGGACGATCATGGCGTGGTTCTGCTTGGACCCGAGATCGGCCACGCGCATGCGGGCTTGGAGCGGGTCGGTGCGCGCAATGCGATGACGCTCGGCCTCGGCGTCGCGACGCGTGTCGGCGTCGTGCTTCTTGGCTTGGAGCTCGTACTCGGCTTTCGAGCTGATGGTCCCTCCACGCACGAAGGAGGTCATCGGTGCCCCAAACTCCGGCTTCGGAGCAGGGGCGGCTGGCTTCTCGTCGCTCATGGATGGGGCTTACCGGGCAAGGCTGAATGGTGGTCGGTCTGGTCGGGCTCGGGAGCGACGACGTCCGGGTCGAGCTTGAACGGGCTCACGATGACACGCGGCTCGATGTACACGGGCTTCACATCCGGGCCATTCGGATCTTTGCACATCACCCAGGTGCCCTCGGCGCTCGCAGGCGAGAAGAGACCGTTCGGGTCAGCTTGCGGCACGACGAGCCAGGCGAGCGGGCCTGGATCGGCGCCGCGACCACGGATGTCTTCCTTCATCGGCGCGGTGTACTGCGTGGCGTAGGGGATGCCGTAGCCGATGGAGTCGCACAGGAAGAGGCGTTTGCCGGTGTTCTCGGCGTAGGTGTACGTGAAGGTCGTGAGGCCTTCTTGATCGCGGAGCTCAAGGATCGATTTGAGGAGCTTCTTCTCACGGAAGTGAGTGATGGCGGGCATGCCCGTCTTGGCGTTGCCCTCAGCGAGAATCGTCTCTTGCCGATCCGTCGCCGCTCGATCGGAGTCCGGCTTGTCGTCGCAGTCGTTACCAGTCGCGGCTGATAGCAACGCGATCCCGAGCAAGAGCCCCTTCACTGCGTCACCACATCCTGCATGGCGGACATGAAGTCTTGCAGATCGGTGGGCAGCTTGGCGCTCTCGTAGCCCGCCTCCTGGTGCAAGATGTAGGACGCGATGGCTTGCTTCTCTTGAGGGGTCTTAGCGCGGGCGTAGTCGAGCTGAGCGCTCCGGATCTCTTGCGCCATGCCCTCGTTGTAGGCTTTGGACTGCTCGAAGGTCTCGCGCCGCACGGCCTCCTCCTTCGGAGCGAAGACCTTGTACAGGAAGAAATCGTTGCCCGTGACGATCCAGGTCAGACCCAGGATCCCGAGCAGCACACCGAAGCCGATCGCAGCGTATTTCATGGTGATTGGACTCTCACTCGAACGAAGAAACCCTGATAGCACGCACCTGTCACGATGCGCAATGGCCCAAAAGCGTGTACGCTCTCGGCAGCCGTAAATCACGCGGCGCAAAGCAAGACCCGCGTTGTGAGCGCGGTGCAGAGAGCCGTAGGACGCCATATCGAAGGCCTTGAGTGCCCCGGCAATCGGGTAAGGGTTCCACCTTGAACGGGCCCACTCCTTCAGCCATGTCCGAAACGGGAAAAGCCTTCGAAACTCTCCGTCACTGCCTCGCGACCGGAGATCCGACGGGCGGCGAAGAGGCCCTTGAGCGCATCTTCCAGCGCTTGCTCACCGTGATGGGCGAGCTCGCTCAGCTCAAGCGCAAAACCGATGAGACCCGTGAGGACGAATGGCGGCGAGAGTTCGAGGCGGGAGCGATCTCAGCGGACGACGTCACGCTCAGCGTTGCCCGCGACGCACTCCCACAATCTCATGCCCCAGCATCCACAGCGCCGCTCCGACGACACCGCCCACGGTGAGCCAGCCAATGGTCTGCGCCACGAGCGAGCCGGTCGTGGGCTCATCGGCGCCGAGCCCTGATGTCCCAGGCGGCGGGTACTGCCAGGTTTTCGGATCGACCAGGATGATCGGCTGCATCAGACTTTGATCCTCAGCGCAAGCATCACGACGACCGCGGCCGCGCCGCACGCGAGCGCGATCTTGCCGGGTGATGGGTAGTTGGCATCGGTGCCGACGATCGCGCCGGTCCCTTGCTGTGAGCACGGACATGTGCCGAGGCCGCTGATCGGCTGCTCGAAGCGGTTCGCGTAGTACGCGCCCATCGCGCCTTGTCCTTGAAAGGTCATGTATGGGCACGGGCACGGGATGCCGTCACAGAAGCAGATCGGCGCGTCGTCGTAGACGTAGTCGTCGCCCGATCGAAAGCCGCCGCGCGCGCCGCGGCCTCCTCCGCCACCGCGCGCGTGTCCACCGCCGTGGCCTCCCCCATGACCACCGCCGCCGTGACCGAGCCCCGCTGTCCCGTCTCGCGGCCTATATGTGGACCTCTGTGGAAACATCACCGACGCTGCTCTTTTTGCAGACCGAAATAGGCGATGCCCATCGCGCCGATGCCGAAGAAGAGCGCGATGACGAGGGAGTTCGTGGTGGGGGTCGGCGTGGGGGCCGTGGCGACGCTGGGGGCCGTGTCGCCCACGCCCTTGCAGCCGCAGCCAGCGCCGAGCCCATTGATGGACCGCTCGAACCGATTCGCGTAGTAGGACATTATCGTCGGCTCGGTTTCTGCAGTGCGAAATAGGCAATGCCGAGAACGCCTATCGCAACAGCAGAGACGATCCAAGGCTCAGGGTTCGTGGTGGGCGTGAGGGTCACGGACGCGGCGCCCACGCCCTTGCAACCGCAGCCGCCACCGAGCCCGCTGATCGGTTGCTCGAATTTGTTCGCGTAGTACGCGCCGAGACCTTCGACGCCGACGCGGGGTTGACCGACGAGGTTCGGGTTCCGGCCCCAACCGGGCCAAGGGGCGCT
>Ga0210389_10003497_pt1 | contig 12256 bp, 13 predicted proteins | sample IncBWH28OmetaG_FD_160127 | JGI IMG/M metagenome (GOLD analysis project Ga0210389, IMG submission 160127) | Forest soil microbial communities from Barre Woods Harvard Forest LTER site, Petersham, Massachusetts, United States - Inc-BW-H-28-O ... | reverse complement strand
GTCCCGGCATGGCGTTTGTCCAAGAACGAGAATCCTGATTCATGTAAACAAAGACGCTTTGGCCAAGAGACCGTAATTTTTTGACAAGCAAGATTTCGGGAGGATGATTCGACAGTGGCACCTCGTGTGCATGCAGCTTAAAGCAGCTCAATTCAACGGGAACAATGCGCTGTTAAGGCTGTTCTCGGAAAGGAGAAAGATCATGGAGTGGACCGCACCGAAGTTCGAAGAAGTCGCGCTGAACTGTGAGATCAACTCTTACGCCAGCGCCGCGCTGTAATCCTCGCCAGAGAAGCACCAAAATCCTGGGCTCGCCCAGGGTAGGGCGGTTTCCTGCAGCGGATGAGCCTAATCACAAACCTAGTTCAGATTAAAATAAGGAGACGTCCGTGAAGACTCGCAACGTGTCATTGCCCATGACGGCATCGATCAGCGTCCTTTTGTTAGTCTCGGCACTGACCGCGCAAGGCCAAGCACAATGGCCAATCGCCGGTCAGAATCTCAACAACAGCCGCAGCCAGCCGGCAGAGCACTTAATCACTCGCGCCAACGTGCACAGCCTGCGCGTAAAGTGGGTGTTTAAAACTAGCAACGATGTTTCTGCTACTCCTACCGTTCATAATGACGCCGTCTACTTTCCCGATTCCGGTGGCAATCTCTACGCAGTGAACAAGGAGACTGGCAGTCTCATCTGGTCTCACCAGATCGCGGACTACGATGGTGTCAAAGGAGCTCTCTCTCGCGTTAGTCCTGCCGTCGACATCGCTAATCATCAGTTGATCATCGGGGACAACGTCATCGGATTCGGCGGCGGTATTCGCACCAATCCTGCCATGCTCACCCCCAGCAACCTGAAAACGGTGGGCGCGAACGTGATCGCAGTAGATCAGGGAACAGGATTGCTCCGGTGGATTACCAAGGTGGAGAAACATCCGGCAGCAGTCATTACGGGATCTCCGGTTATCTTCGACGGGGTGGTTTACATTGGGGTGTCTTCGGGCGAGGAGACTCTTGCTGCAACGAAATTCAAGACATATCCTTGTTGTACATTTCGTGGCAGCGTAGTAGCGCTCGATGCAAAGACCGGTAAGATGCTGTGGCAGACCTTCACTGTGCCGGAAAACGGCGGTGTGCCGGGCGGATACAGCGGCGCAGCGGTGTGGCAACCACCCGCGATTGATAAAAAGCGCGGTTCGCTCTACATCGGCACCGGTGATAACTACACCGCACCTGCAGATGTGGAAGCCTGCCAAAACCAACTTCCAACCTATGACTGCACCGCTCTGAACGATTACTTCGACAGCGTTCTTGCATTGGATTTGAAGACCGGGCAGATCAAGTGGGCGAGGAAAGCGCGCCAGTTCGACACTTGGACAGTCGCCTGTTTAACTATGAAAGTTCCAAACAAGAATTGTGAAGTACCCGCCAGCCCAGATTTCGACTTTGGAGGGTCGGGACCCAATCTGGTTGGCGATATTGTCGGTGTTGGCCAGAAGAGCGGCATCTATTGGGCATTAAATCCCAATAGCGGCGACCTCGTTTGGGCCACACCGGTTGGGCCGGGCAGTGACCTAGGAGGAGTCGAGTGGGGCACCGCAACCGATGGTAAGCGCATTTATGTCGCTATCTCGGATGCCGACAAGATCGAATATACCTTGGTGCCTTCGGGACGGAAGATTACGTGGGGATCGTGGAGCGCGCTTGACGTCGCCACTGGGAAGATCCTTTGGCAGAAAGCAGACCCCACTAAAGGCACCTTCGATATTGGCTCGGTGAGTGTTGCGAATGACGTCGTGTATGCGCCCTCTTTATCGGGGCAGATGTATGCGCTGAACGCGCTAAGCGGGAGAGTCCTCTGGAACTTCGCGAGCGGTGGTTCCGTAATCGATGGGCCATCCATCGTGGACGGCACCGTCTATTGGGGTTCTGGTTACAATATCGGAACCGGAAATAATAAAGTGTACGCATTTACTCTGGGCGGCAAGAATTGAGGCGAGCAAGAGTGAGGGCTTGCGTTTGAATGGATCGCTCACGTCGACGATGTTCGATATGACAATATTGGGGCAGTCTGCCATTTATAGCGATAACAGGCTGCCCCGCCGAATTAGTCAGGATCTTTCGCCGATGCCTTTGACGTAACAACGCCCCCGCGCTTGTGGATCGCTGTGGGCGCCGATTACAACAGCGGACTGCCGTTTGAACCAGATTTATCCCCTCAACAATATGCCCTCCAACACGGTCAGGTAATGATTAATCACCTCAATTTCGTTCGCGACCGCATCCATCCTTATTTCACGCAGAATGCTTCGGTGGGCGCCGACCTCTACCAGCGGGAAAAGAGTTCGGTGCGCTTGCAGGCCGACGCTACGAACCTGAGCAATACGCTCGAAGTAATCGACTCGGAGGCCTGTTCTCCGGCAACGCACTCGGCCCCTCGCGGCAATATACCTTTCGCGTTGTGATGACATTCTAGAACCGGAGCGATTCAGGAGCGCCGCATGCCGAGTATTGGCTTATAGTTGATATTGAGAAAGGATGCGTGATCGGATCAAGGACAATCCGCCCTTGGTTGTTGGCGGTTATCATAATCGCCCCCGCAGGGAGAATCCTCGGGACGGACTCCCCGAAAGTTCCGACCAACGTTGCCTATGTGAGCGAAGAGGATGGCGGGATCAGCGAGATCGACCTAAGCACGCTAAAGGTAATCCGCCGGGTCGAACCGAGCGATCTCGCGCCACGAGGACTGGCGGTTACATTCGACGGAAAATACGTCATCACATCGAACAAAAACACAAGCGATGGTGCGGTCTTCAGTACGCCGGACCTGAGCTTGATTAGACGAATCCATATCGGCGAGAGCCCCGAGTTCATCAAGATCAATCCCGCTGGCGACCGGCTTTTCGCGACTTTCGAACCCAGTTCGGAGGGCGGACCTCCCGGAGCTCCGAAAGCCAAGAATGACGGCCATGACGAAAACGGGCCGCCCGCTCAGATCGCCTCATTCCACGTAGGAGACTGGGTGCCGGGCCCAACTTCCACCGCCGGCCCGGAGACGGAAGGCATCGAATTTTCAGGCGATGGAAAGTTAATGCTGGTAGCCAATGAATCGCAGGAAACTATCGGAGTATTCGACGAAGCCACCGGGCGGCATCTGCGAGATGTCGATCTGAGACCCTACGGAATGCGCCCGCGCGCCGTCAAAGTGTCTCCGCAGGGCAAACAGTACGCGGTGACGATGGAAAGCTCGGGAACGTTGCTGACAATGGACCCAAACTTCAACGTAATCAAATCTGTGCCAACAGCAGCGAAGCCCTACGGAGTCGCGTTCGACCGCGCTGGTAAGCGCATTTTGGTTTCAGCCGCGCTGGCAGGTAAACTCCAAGTGTTTTCGGCGGATTCTCTGCAACTCCTAGCAGAAGTGTCCACCGGCACGAGGTGCTGGCATTTCACATTTACACCCGACGATTCCAGGATTTTATTGGCCTGCGGACGATCAAACAATGTAGTTGTGATCGATGCGAGTTCATACAAACTGGTCGGGACAATCGAAGGATTCAAGCTACCGTGGGGCATCGTGACATACCCTAGGTCATACGGGAGTTTGGGATTGCCGTAAATACAGCGGTGTCAACGGAGAATTCCGCGCTCCCCGTGAAGAGATCGAAAGCGGTAAGATCGGCCCGTAGGTCTTTAGCCACGCTGGAAACAATAACGGTCGATGTTGCCACCCCGTCCGCTCGAATATCCGCTCCCGTTTCAGCAGCCCCCGGCTCGGGATCATCCGTGTCGGCAGCGAGCGTGGGAACCGTTGCACCTGGCAACATGCTTTGGAAAATCTTGCTCCCCGCCGGCATGGTAATCCCGTTGATCGGCGGAGTTCTTTATTTTCGATCTACTCGTCCTGCGAAACTGACTGAGAGAGACACCGTTGTACTTGCCGACTTCTCCAACACCACCGGCGACCCAGTGTTCGACGGTACGTTGAAGCAAGCTCTCGCCGTGGGCCTCGACCACTTTTATGGGACGCTCCCCGGGACGAGCGCCTCACCACCGATTTGGTATGCTATGTCGGGCGACTCTGCAAAGGCTCGCATTGCCTATCAGGACTTTTTGACCAAGTGGAAAGACGCTGACCCCGACATTCCCATGCTGAAGGAAGCCAAGGTGGAGTACGCGAACCTGCAATAGCAAGAAGGCGAATCTCCGTCCTTGGTCGTTTGCGTCGCAAGAACGACTGAATTATTTCGGTGGTGCGTAGAAGTAGTAGTCAGCAGCGTAGCTGCTCTTCACTTCAACGTTCTGCTTTGAGGCATCGCAGGTGGTTGCTGGTGGCGGCTGACCGCCGTGGGTGTGAATGCGCTGGATGCTGGTGACCCGGCTGAGGACGCCCTTTCCGGAATGACCAGTGGCGGTCACGAGCAACCAGGGAATCGAATCCGAATCGGGCGAATCGATCCGAGCTACGGCTTTCCCGGTGACTTCACTCCCATCGTTGTCCTTCCAGGTAGGACCAGCATAGTGTCGGCCGACGACCGCTCCTTGTTGATCGTGAAGATCAGCTTCCGGAGCCTTCAGGGTCCAACCGTACTTGCCGTCCGCTCCCTGCTGACAGGTGTAGATCTGCGATCCCGAAGCGTGAACCTGCAAGACAACTTCCTCGCCGGCAGGCGCTTTAATCTTGTCGGCTACATCGGGGCGTGGAATCCCCTGTCCATTTGCGAGTGTAACAACTCCGGTCAAAACGGCAGTTTGCAGAAATTGTGCGGTCACGGTGAGAATTCTAACACCAAGGGAATGACCAAGTGGTTCCGCACCTCTTCTTTGTCCCCTTAGGCTCGTGAGATGATGCCTCGAAGAGCGGAGCGGTCACCATGCCCAATCGCAAATCCCGTTTGTCGCGCGACGCGGCCCTTGGCATGGAAGCTCCAATTACGCGACGCGACTTCCTCGGCTCTGCTCTATTAGCGTCCGGAGCCGTGTTGCTCGGACCAATCACTCCCGCAGAACTGCTCGGCGGACGGGATGAATTTACGGGCTACGGTGGTGTCGGCGAATACAGCGCCTCAAACGGCAACACTCTGGATGTTCTCCAGGCAGGCCATGCAATCCGCGACGGCCTCTACGAGCCACTTCCGAAGGACATCGTTGATACCGGGGAGAGTTATGATTGCGTGATCATCGGTGGCGGGATCAGCGGGCTCGCCGCTGCCCTGTTCTTCCAGCGCCAAGCCGGTCCGGGTATGAAGTGCCTGATTCTTGAGAACCACCCCATTTTCGGTGGAGAGGCCAAGCAAAATGAGTTTCTCGTGGATGGCAAGCGGCTGATTGCACACCAAGGCTCGGCGATCTATCAGATTCAGTACCCGCATAGTTTTCTCGCGGGGTTCTACGATTCCATCGGGTTGAAAGTCCCTCAACTGACGTATCAGAAATGGGCTGGACCTGAGCCAGAGTTTCCCCTTTCCAAAACTCCGTATGAAGCAGCCGGTTTGCAGCATGGACAATACGGATTCTGGTTTGGCGCGAAATTCGGACAGGCATCGGGAATGTGGTTGATCGATCCTGCTGGGAAGAATCTGAAAGGCGCTCCAGTTCTCAAAGAAACTCGGCTCGAATGGCTGCGCTGGTTGAAAGGTGAGCCGGTGGAAAAGACGAAGTTCGAGCGTCCCCAGGTGGAAGGGGATGCGATTTCCCGGTACCTCGACTCGATCACTCTCGAACAGCATTATATGGAGCGGTTTGGTCTCAGCCGCGAAACCGTTCGAACTTTTCTTTCCCCGGTGGAAGGTGGAGGCTCGGGTCTGGGCCCCGATGCTTTGTCTGCCTATTCAGACTACGCGTTTGAAATGCTGCACCCGTTGCCAGAGGAAAACGGGGGCTCGGATCAGATGTTTCCGGGCGGCAACGCGACGATTGCGAGACTGATGTTGAAAAGTTTGATCCCCAGCGCTATCAACGGTCCGGATAGTGTGGAAGGCGTTAGCGGCAATAAGGTAAACTTTTCCGCTCTTGACCTTTCGGGAACCACGGCGAGAATTCGCCTATCCTCAACTGTTATTCACGTCCAGCACGATGGAGAAGCGAGCAAAACCAACTCCGTTACCATCGCATACCTGAAAGAAGGCAAGCTGTACCGAGTCAAGACCCGCTCTGCTCTGATGGCGGGCGGATGTTGGACTACCAAACACATCGTGAAGGACCTTCCGGAAACCCACCGCAAGGCGTATGCGGAGTTCTACCGTTCTCCCTGCATGATGGCCAACGTTGCCGTGAGAAACTGGCGGTTCTTGTACCGGATGGGAATGAGCGGCTGCCGTTGGTTTGAAGGGATCGGCAATTACATGGAAGTTCGCAAACTGGCCCTGACCGGCGTAGAGGATTCCACCATCGGTCCAGACTCGCCCATCGTTCTCAGCCTAAAGATTCTGTACTCGTATCCCGGATATTCAACTGAAGAGCAGGGAAATCGGGGTCGCGGGGAGTTGATCGGAACATCCTTCAGAGACTATGAAAGACAAATCCGTGAACAGTTCACCGAGATGTTCGGGAGCGCCGGTTTCAGCGCGCAGCGGGACATCGCCGGCATTATCCTGAACCGTTGGGGCCACGCTTATCTGAGTCCGCAGCCCGGATTCTTTTTTGGCCGAGGTGATCAACCTGCCGCTCGCGAGATTCTGCGCAATGCACCGTTCGGCCGGATTGCGTTTGCCAACACTGATCTGGCCGGCGCGATGGACCATCGCTATTCGATCCTGGAAGCGCAACGAGCTGTGGGACAGCTACTCGACCAGGTGTTGACGGCATAGCGGGCTCGTCCTCTGTCACAAGAGCGAGTGCCAGCGCTCGACTGCCGAGGGCAGTTAATTACATAACCTTAGATTACGCATCCGGTCGCTGACTAGCCGAGTGCGCGATCCCTTCGAACTTGCATCAACCAGCGAGACCTCGGAACGAATTCGCGCAAGTGCCTGTGGATGGTGCTGCTATAGTGCTGCTGAAGATATTGGATCAACCTCTCGCGAACATAACAGCGCAGGTCGAAGGTAGTAGTGGGATTGCCGGCGCTCATCAGGAAGCGCAGTTCTACGCTGCGTTCCTTCGCATCGGTTACTTGCACGGCCATCACTTTTCGATCCCCGAGCGGCGAGCTCTCCAGAATTTGCCGGTACTCTTCCCGAAGCTTGTCGACTGGCACCGTGTAATCCGTGTACAGAAGAACCACGCCGATCAAGTCGGAAGAATAGCGCGTCCAGTTTTGAAATGGCTTCTCGATGAAGTAGGACAGCGGAACGACCAGATGTCTCAGGTCCCAGAGGTGGACGATAACATAGGTCGTATTTACCTCCACCACACGGCCGAATTCTCCTTCGACCACCACCGCGTCCTCGATGCGGATCGGCTCGGTCAGCGTGATCTGGATGCCAGCGATCAGATTGCCGAGGGTTGGGGGGGGCCGCCATGCCCCAGCACCAAACCCGCAAGTCCGGCCGACGCGAACAGTCCGGCACCGACGTTGCGGATGCTTGGGAAGGTCATCAGGACGGCGGCCAGCGCGCTACAGGCAATGAGTGCGACCCCGATTTGCCGGAGAAGGTGCGTCCGGGTGTGTCTGCGCCGCGCCCTCACATTGTCCGCGAGGTCTTGCGGCAGATTGTGGTTTACCAGAGCATTTAAGACTTCGATGACTCCGATCGCCAGCCATGCGATCACGATGATGTAACCAATTTCGAAGCCGTGCTCCAGGGGATCCGCCAGCCAGTCAGGAACATCGAATTTTGGAAGGACCATCGAAACCGCGATCAAAAGAAACATCCATCGCGAGACCTGCTGGGTTTGCGTGACGATCTCTTCCGCAACAATGCTGTGCCGCCGCAACGAGAGACGGCGAAAAAGCGCGTGGAGAATGTAATGGGCAATATGCGATATCGCCACCGCCGCAAGCAACCAGGCAAAAGCCCCAAGCCTCGCTTGCCATCCGGCGTTCAGGTGAGCCATAAAGTCTCCCTCACGCTAGCCATGCTACCCGTCGTACGGCAGGGGAGCCTCTCCATTCTTCATGAGAGTGGCCGTTATGCTTCAACCTATCACGGGGTGGGGACGGAATCAGGACGGCGTTCTGCGGCCGATCGTCGAAAGACTGAGGAATGTGTAGATGCTTTAGCCGGCAGCGTATCGAGGCCTGTGCTAAATCTCCTTGGGCACCTGAGCTTGAATCTGAACCAGTGGACTGGTCTCATCAGGGGAGTGCGCCCCCGCTTGCCAGCGGTTCGGCGGCCGGAATTCGGTGCGTAATTTGCTCATGGTGGATCCTACGCTCAATGCAGATTGCACCAGATGACCAACCTTCAATGGCCCTGCCAGTTTCACCCCGCGAACCCAGTGCAGCGCGCTGCTGATGCTGCAGCCGCACTGGCTGCAATCGGGATTTCCTCCGAAAACACAGGGCTCCACGCGAGTGCGCAGATCCGCGGAATAGTTCATCGACACCTTCGAGAACAGGCAATCCTTCGGAGATGTTGGCGGCTTCACGAACGCCTGTGCCATTCCCTCCGGCATCTGCAGCTTTGCATAGCTATGACGCAGGGGAGGGAGCGTCCGCGCCACGAATTCGCGGTCTTCCGCGCTCAACCGCTCCGGACTTTCCTCATTCATTTGCGGACTGTACAGGCTCACCCAAATATGATCGACCTCAGGCCGCGCATTCCAGAAAGCGACATACTCCTCGAGATAAGAAGCCCTCTCCAGCATCGGCCGGGTGATCACCCAGTGCACGTTGATCGATCGTCCGGCGACATTCTTGAGGATGCGTTCGTAGGTTGCAGGCTTGCGGCGCGGATCGTGATGCTCCGGAAGGCCGTCAACGGAAACCGCGACGCGCAAGCGAGGGATTTTCATCCAGTGCGCCGGGATGGGAATAACTGCGCTGGTCACGACCATGGTGAAGACACCCATGTCGCTGAGCGCTGGGAGAATGCGATTCAGTTCCCGATGACGAATCATCGGCTCGCCTCCGACCAGGGAAACGTGCATCGGCCGGTGCCGGCGGACCAGGTTGACGACATTCTCGACCAAATCATCACCGCGAAAGTCGCTAAGGTCGCGCAGCGTGGTTTCTCCTCCCAGGTGGCTTTCGCCATAGGCGTAACAGCCGGGGCAGCTCAGAGGACACTCACGAGTGATCTCAATGGAAAGCATCGGCGTGTAACCATTGAGCACCCGCCACCCGGCTCGGACTAAATCGCGAGGAGTAAGACTGGGAGGGGTTTTGCCGACAGACACGACCGCTGCATTTTTCAACATGCACTCTCCTGCCACGACGCCGAACGCCCGATCGAGGCCCGTTCTGAACACCACTTTTATGAGGAGTTCTGAACTGCTAGGTATAAAGATGTAGAAACGTCGAATTAGGTTCTAAGATGCGACCCTTCCCCAGCCGAGTTGTAGCTCAGATAATAACCGCCGCTTTTTGTGTAACTTCTATCGGATTCCGGCATGAATCCTTTAGAACTATTCGTCAAGGATATCTGTCAACGCAACTTCAGACGCGATCCCAGCTGGCGGACTCCCAAAAGGACTAGAGTTATCTCGCCAAGTTACGTTACGTAGGTCTAACAAGTCCCAACCAGCTTTTTGGTGCTTTGACGCTCTCCCCTCCCCCCATAACCAGAGTTTGTATGCGGTTTAGCACCTGTGCCGCCGCTGACGAAGAAATTCCCTTTCCTCTGAGAGTAACATGCGGCGCTGCTAGACGGCTCAATCCAAAATAGCACTTGGCAAGAAGATCGAAGGTCAAGGTCCGGGCAAGGGTAGGTCGACTCCCCGAAGAAGGAGGAAAAAGATTATGCTTCCGACGCGAGAAAACTCGAGGATTCACTCTGATTGCAACGCTGATGCTGTTGCTGATTATGTCAGGCATTGCAATTGGCCTGCTCAGATTTGGGGCGGTCAGACCCTCAATTACAAGGGATCTATGGCCAGCCTGTACTACTCCACTTACTCTACGGGAAGGGAAAAAAACGACAGCAACACTACCTACGATCCCCCGGCTCCAAACTACATCTTCGATCATCTCTTCACGCAGCCACAAAACCTGCCGCCAGGAACGCCATTGTTCCGTGACATCGACAACTTGAGCTACCGGCAAAGCTTCACACCGCACACCGGTTGCTACTAAACGAAATCGCAAACCAACCAGCCCTGATCCTGCCACGCAGAGTCAGGGCTTTTCGTTGAGCAGCCTGGCATGCGGACGTTTAAACAAGCTAAAGCCTATCGGCTAACGTCGTGATAAGATCGGCGGAGCGTAAAGGGCGCATCCGGTCCGCGGAAAGGACAGAAGTCCACCTGATCGCAACAATTCGTTTTCACGAACTGACTTTCTGCCCGTAAATGCGGACCTCGGGCGTATGAAAGGAAGTTCATCATGCCGGTAAAACGCTTCCCATCGAATCCCAGCCTCGAGCATTTGAGATATCAAGCGAAAGACTTGCTAAAGGGACATGCTGCCCGCAATCCAGGAGTGGCGCAGCGGATCAGGGAATTTCATCCGCGCTTTCGTCAGGCCACGGACGCTGAAATCTTCGAGGCCCAGCCGCACCTCAGTGACGCGCAGCTCACAATCGCTCGCGAGTATGGATTTCCGAGCTGGACGAGACTGAAAAAGCATATCGAAAAACCAACGCTGTCTGACCAATTGAATTTGCCTCACCATGAACGTATTGAAGACGCCATGTTTCGGCGCGCCGTGGATCTTCTCGATGCAGGCGAAGTAGCAGGGTTGCGTGCCTACCTACACCAGCACCCGAATCTGGCGCATCAGCGCGTCGCATTCGAAGGCGGGAACTATTTTCGGAATCCGACGCTGTTGGAGTTTGTGGCGGAGAATCCGGTTCGCCACGGGAGGCTGCCGGACAACATTGTTGAGGTGGCCAGGGTCATTCTCGATGCTGGCGTGGAACAGTGCGCGCTGAACGAGACACTGATGCTCGTTTGCACTGGCAGTGTGGCGCGTGAATGTCGCGTGCAACGTCCGTTAATCGATCTCCTGTGTGATCGCAGAGCGAACCCCAACGCTGCCATACAAGCAGCAGCCCTGCACGGTGAGCTCGAAGCGGTCAGCGCTCTGTTAGGGCGCGGCGCTCGGATCGATTTGCCTGTAGCAGCAGCTCTGGGACGGATCGAGGATGCCAGCCGATTACTTCCAACTGCCGGCGGTGAGGACCGCCATCAGGCACTTACCTTGGCATCGCAATTTGGTCACGTAGAGATTGTTCGATTGTTGCTTGACGCGGGCGAAGATCCAAATCGATACAACCCGGTCGGTGGCCATTCGCATACGACGGTGTTGCACCAGGCAGCCGGGGCCGGCCATGAAGAACTAGTCCGCCTGTTCGTAGAGCGCGGTGCAAGATTGGATCTGAAGGACATCCTCTGGCATGCTACTCCGGCCGATTGGGCAAAACACGCGGGTAAGAGAGAAGTTGAGGCGTATCTTCGCGCCTGCCTTCGCGCGCAAGAAACGGGGAGCGAAAAGAAAGAGTAAATGCGCTACACGATCTTCCCGTCGGCCAGATCCCGGACTAACTGAAGATCTGCTTCGAGGAAATCGTATGACGGCAATTCCGACCGCAGGGACCACCGAACATCGCGAAAGATCCTGTTTTCAATTTTTCCATGGTATTCGCGCACAACGAAGAAGCGCAGCTCGACCGAACCTCCGCCCGGATACTCGTGGACGAGGCGCGACACTTCTTCGCCTATCTTGGCGTCGATTCCAAGTTCCTCATCCAATTCGCGGTGAAGCGCGGCCCGTGGCTGTTCTCCTTCTTCAATCTTGCCGCCTGGGAACTCCCATTTCAAAGGCATGGTTTGATGACGGGTGCGCTGGCACACCAACACTCTTCCGTCCTTGAAGATTAACGCTGCGACGACACGCTTCATGGGCGGGCCAACGTTCCGAGAGGAACGATGAAGGCGCAACGATTCGAAATGTTTACTGCGACATAAGTTTCCAAGAGAGATGACTCTGGCTAATGCATCTTAGCCCGGGAGGTTGTGGAAAATCCTGGAGATGAATGGTCGATAGCCTGATCGTTGATTTCCAGCGCAGCACGTTACAATTCTTTAGATGTATTCTCGGCAGCTTCTCGATCACTTCGAGCATCCCCGCAACCCCGGCGAAGTAGCCCACGCCGACGCAACTGCGCAAGTGGTGAATCCCGCTTGCGGCGACATTTTGCAATTGAGCTTGAAGGTT
>Ga0210389_10003496_pt1 | contig 12256 bp, 11 predicted proteins | sample IncBWH28OmetaG_FD_160127 | JGI IMG/M metagenome (GOLD analysis project Ga0210389, IMG submission 160127) | Forest soil microbial communities from Barre Woods Harvard Forest LTER site, Petersham, Massachusetts, United States - Inc-BW-H-28-O ... | reverse complement strand
GCCGTCACGCGAAGCCGAGATCGCGACGCGCCCCGCCCGCAGCCCCTCAAGCACACCAGAAACGCTCTCGTCCGTGCACGAGACCCACGTCGTCGGCGTACCAAGGGGAGCGTCCGACCCGGGCCGGTGCCAGTCGCTGCCCCCGACCGGGATCGCGGCCGGGTCCCACGCCTGCCACCAGGACAGCGGCGTCGTCCACGACGGGTCGAGCCACGACCAGTGCCAGACCTCAAGTAGCGGCGGCCGCCTGGGCATGGGGTGCACCCATGAGTGAGGCCCCGCGAACGGGTGGTTGACCGACATCAGTCCGCCGCGCGACTCGGCCAGAGTCAGCCACGACGAAGCCGGCTCACGGAAGTCGATCCACCCGGTGTCCCCGAGCACCCCCGCGTGCCCGAGTTCCGTTGTCACCTCCTGCCCCGGCAGCAGGGTCACGCCGTACCTGGCGGAAGCGGGGCCGAGGAGACCGTGATGGCTCACCGTGTTGTGGTCGGTGACCGCGACGAAGTCCAGCCCGCGCTCCACCGCGTGAGCGGCGAGTTCGGCCACGCTCATCACGCCGTCGGAGTGAAAGGTGTGCGCGTGCAGGTCCCCGGCCAGCCAGGTAAGCCCGCCCTCCGCGGGCAGCGAACGCCGGGCAGGCCGGGACGAAGGCACGGGCGGCGCGTCCGGCGCCGCCAGCCACGAAGAAAGCTGCCCGCTGAGGGAGGCTGAGCCCGCCGACAAGGGCTCCGCGGTCACGGTGAACGGCAGCCCCGACGCGGGCACCAGGTGCAGCCCGATCACCACCTGCCACAGTCCCGGCGTCACCGGCCCGGCCAGGTACCCAGGCGTCGCCCCGAGTTCCGCGACCACGAACGAGTCCCGCGCGCCCCCGGACCAGCCGCGAAACCCGGCGGGGTCGAGGCACCCCAGGTCAAGCACCGCCGCGGCGTCGCGCGGGTAGGACAGCGTCACCCGCAGCGCCCCCGTGCCTGGCGGAACCTCGACCGGCAGGTACTGCCACTGCGAGGCGAGCCGGTCATCGATGGAAAACGTCCCCGCGTGCGTGATCAGCGACCCCATACCCGTATCTGATCAGGTCGCCTGGCCAAGACGGAAGCACCGCGCGGCCCGCGCCAGGAAGAAAACCATGTGACGCCCGGCTGACCGAGTGCTAGGGTCTTGAGCTTCGCGCTCAGTCACGCGCCACTCAGAACCAGGAGAGTTCAAGGGGGTCAGCCATGCCCGCCGACGCCGGGCCAGCGGCCGCGCAGACGGCCACCGCAGGCGAAGACAGCAGCGCCAGCGGAACCATCAATGACACCGGGGACAGCGTCATCGCTGGCGAGCGCGCCCATCTGCGGCGCTCCCGCGAGTTCCTCCACCTCATGCGCGAGAACGTCCTCACGCTCGCGCAGAACCCGATGGCCGCCGACCGGGTCAGCCTTGAGTACCTGAAAGCCGACCTCTACCGCCGGGCCGAGGCGCTGAAGGACCTGCCTGACGCGCCGCTGTTCTTTGGCCGGCTCGACTACTCCGAGCTCGCCAGGACAGACGAAGACTTCGCGGGCGCCGACTTCCACATCGGCAGGCGCCACGTGCACGACGACAACGGCACCCCGGTCGTCCTCGACTGGCGGGCCCCGGTGTCGCGGCCCTTCTACCGGGCCAGCCCGTCCGACCCGATGGGCCTCACGCTGCGGCGGCGGTTCGGGTTCTCCGGGGGAGCGCTCACCGCCTATGAAGACGAGCGGTTCTCGCTGAGCGGTGAAACACGCACCCGTTCGGAAGAATCCGGCGCGAAGCCAGCCAGCAACCTGCTCATTTCCGAGATCGAGCGGCCACGCTCCGGCCCGATGCGGGACATCGTGGCCACGATCCAGCCGGAGCAGGACGACATCGTCCGCGCCGACGCCGCCACCACCGTCTGCGTGCAGGGCGCGCCAGGCACGGGAAAGACCGCGGTGGGCCTGCACCGCGTCGCGTACCTGCTGTACGCGCACAAGGAGCAGGTGACCAGGCGCGGCGTGATCGTCGTCGGGCCGAACCTGGCCTTTCTCTCCTACATCAGGAACGTCCTGCCCGCCCTCGGCGAGCTCGACGTCACCCAGACCACGGTGGCCGAAATGGTCGCGTCCACGCCGATCAAGGCCACGGACACCGACGAGGTCGCCGCGGTCAAGGGCGACGCCCGCATGGCGGAGGTCCTGCGCGGCGCGCTGTGGGCGCATATCAGCGCGCCGAAGCAGGCGCTGATGGTCAGCCGGGGCGCTCGCCGCCTGCGCCTGCCCGCGCACGAGATCGAGGCACTCGCGCAAGAGCTGCGCGACCGCGGCGTCCGGTACGGCACCGGCCGCGAGCTGCTCGCGCACCGCATCGCGCACGTCCTGCTCACTCAGCTGGAAGCGGCAGGCGAGACGTGCGACGACCGCACCCACGACGCCGTCCGCAGGTCCGCGCCGGTACGCAAGTGCGTGGACGAGGTCTGGCCCAAGGTCGACCCGAAGAAGCTGGTCTTCACCCTCCTTTCAGATCAAGATCAGGTGATCCAGAACGGCAGCGGCTTGCTCTCGGACGCCGAAATTGCCGCGATTACCTGGCCGAAGCCGCCGCGTGGCCCGGGCTCGGCGCCCTGGACACGCGCCGACCAGGTGCTGATCGACGAGGCGGCCGACCTCATCGAGCGCACGCCATCGATCGCGCACATCGTGGTGGACGAGGCACAGGACCTGTCGCCGATGGAGGTGCGGGCCATCGGGCGGCGCTGCGCGACCGGGGCGGCGACCGTGCTCGGCGACATCGCGCAGGGCACCACGCCGTGGGCAGCGACCTCCTGGCCAACATTGCTCTCCCACCTGGGGAAGCCGGCCGCGTCCGTCCGCGAGCTCGACGTCGGCTACCGCGTGCCGAGGCAGATACTCGACTTCGCCTCGCGGCTGCTGCCCTCGATCGCCCCCGACCTCTCCCCGGCCAAGTCACTGCGCGCCGACCCGAACGCGCTCGCGCTCGTCCCCGTGCCGTCGGGCGAGCTCGGCGACCGGGTGGCGCAGGGCTGCGTCGCGGCGCTCGCCGGGCTGGGTTCCGTAGCGGTGATCTGCGCCGACGCTGACATTCAGACAACCGCCCAGGCCCTGCGGTCGGCGGGCCTGGCGTTTACCGTCCTGGGTTCGGACGGCGGCGTCCTTGGCGCGGGCGGCAGCGCCCCGGACTTGGGCGGCAGCGCCCCGGACTCGGACGGCAGGGTCCCGGACCCGGACCGCAGTGGCCAATCCGGAATGTCGGGCGCTGGCGCGCCCGACATTCCGGATATATCGGATATATCCCCGTCGGCGGACCGGCTCACGCTAGTCCCGGTCACGCTGGCCAAGGGCCTGGAATTCGACCACGTGGTCCTCGTCGAGCCTGGCCGAATAGCGACGGGTGAGGCGTACGGGCTCAGACGGCTCTATGTGGCACTCACCCGCGCGGTTTCCCGGTTGACGGTATTTCACGCTGAACCGCTCCCAGCCGAGCTCTCGTTACATACGATAAGAGCAGCCTTTGAATTGGGGCCGTTCCGCGGCCGAAGGCCGCCCCGTGCTTCGCAGCCGGGGGCCGAGTACTCTAATTTTGTGTTTTGTCTGAGAAATTTCTGAGCATCAGGGCAAAATTAGAGTACTCGTCGGGGGTTTGTCCCTCGGAAGAAGACTGCGTGACCAGCACTGGGGGGATCCTGAGACGGTCCGGACGCGCCTGGTTCTGGCAAAACTACGATCAGTAGCAACGGTGGTGTTCTGTGGAAGGCAAGGGAAACCACGCATCGGCGACTGTCTACCTGGACAAGCTGGCCGAAGAGCTGAGCAACCGAGGGCTTGAGGCCTGGCTGATGGCTCCGCCGGGGCGGGTACCCAGCTTGTACATCACGAACCCGGGCGCACGTGCCCTTGAGGAGAACGTCTACGTCAACCAGGGCAAGGACGGCATCTGGTGGTTCTGGTGGTCATGGGCGGAGCGCATCTCGATTGCCGACGACCTGGACACGGCCGCGACCACGATCAGCCGCGTGCTTTCCCTCCCGCGCAGTTAGCCGCAGGGGGGACGACCCCCTGCACCCCCCGGCATGGCGGGGGCTTAGCCCCCCACAGCCCCAACGCCGTTGAGCTAGTGGTCTGTGGTGGCCGTGAGGGCCGTGCGCAGGCTCGGCGCGGCGCCCGCGCTCCCGGGCGCGCCGTAATCGTGCTGGATTTCGGTTTTCGTGGAAATAAAGCAGCAAATAAGCTGCGGAATTACCACGATCATGATCCGGACCGCGATGATGCCCGGACAAACCGGACGGAACGGGCACGCGCGGCTCGGCGCGGAGGCACGGAGCGCCTGAGTTAATGGCATTGCCCATAGCCCCCCACGGGGGAACGCCGCCAAAACCGACCGCCGCTTCGCCCGCCCGCGCTGTGGCTCAGGTTAAGGCCTTGTGGTTGCGGTAGGTAGGCGTTGCATAACCCGCAACGCCTTGCGCTGTGGCTGAGGTTAATGCCCTGTTGCTGTAGCAGGCAGCGCAGAGACTGCGCTGCCTCGCGCTGTGGCTGGGGTTAGTTAGGCATGCCGGGGAACGCGACCGTGGTGCCGCTCCAGGCGAGCGCGCGGTTCGCGGAGGCCTGCATCGCCTTGGCGGCGAACGTGCGCAGGGTCGGGTTGCTGACCGCGACCAGGCCGAGGTAGGCCCGGGTTACGCCGTCTTCAAGGGTGGCGGCGAGCCTTGCCGCCGTTTTCGCGCTGGTGACGGCGAACGGCAGCGCGTACGCGGGGCTCGCGGCCACCGGGGTCGCGCCAAGCTTGGTCAGCATCGCTTCCAGGGTGTCCCTGGCGACCCGGTGCGCCGTCCAGTCGCTGCGCGCGTCGGCCTGCTCGCTGCCCTTGAGCATGGCGCCGACGATGCCGTAGCCGTATACCGCCGCGTGCTCGGCGGCGAGGGCTCCCTGCAGGGCGGCGACCGAGGCGCTGGACGCGCTCATCGCGCGCCGATGCTGGCGCCGAGCACGCTGACGTGCGTCGCCTCCGAGGCCGCGATCGACGCGTACAGCTGCGCGAGCGACGGTGACGCGCCGTCCAGCCTGCTCATCAGCGTGCTGACCGCGGCCTGCTCGGCGGCGCGCAGCTGTGCGAGCGCGGTGGCCCCGGTAGCGCCGAGCGCGGGCTTCGCGGTCACGGTGCCCGTAACCCGCTTACCCGGCGGCTCGATGACCCGGCCACGCAGCTCGGCCAGGTGCGCCTCATGCTCCGCGCGCAGCGGCGCGAGCGTCGGGGCGAGGCCGGAATAAGCGGCCATGGCCTTGTTGTATATCCATATCAGGTTCTGCTCGGCGGTCACGGCGTGCAGCAGCGTCTGCGTCTGAGGGGACACGCTGGGGGGCGCGCCCAGTACGGCAGGGCCCTTGCAGGCGCTGAGCGCTAGAAACAGGGACAAGGTCGTGGGCGACGCGACGAGCAACTGGCGCCTTGACAGCATAGGCTCTAAGCATGCCACGCGCCGCCAGCCTGGGAGACGACCACCGCCAACCCGGCGTGGCCGCGCGCGCAGCGCGGCGATGGCGACGCCTAGCGCCCCTGGCCTATACGCTGGACCTGGGGAAATATTAAGCCAAGTAACAGCGGCACAGGCGACGCAGACGAGGAGGTCGAAATGCCCGGTAGCCTTCGCTCCACCGCCAAGCCGGTGGACGACAGGAAGCTGGCAGGCCTGATAGAGCCTGTGGTCGCCGCCGCCGGCATGGACCTGGAATCGGTCCGGGTGACCATCGCGGGGAAGCGGCGGGTGCTTCGCGTCGTCGTGGACAGCGACCACGGGGTGAGCCTCGACGACGCCGCCGATGTCAGCCGTGAGATCTCCGTCTTGCTCGATGCCAGTAACGCGCTCGGCGATGTTCCCTATACGCTGGAGGTTTCATCGCCAGGCGTGGACCGGCCGCTGACCGAGCCGCGACACTGGCGGCGCGCCCGGGGCAGGCTCGTCCGGGTGAAGGTGACGGGGGAGGGTTCCGTGGAGGGCCGGCTGCTCGCGGCGGACGCCGACGGCGTCACGCTTGGCCTGCCCGGCGGTGAGCGCCGGTTCCCCCACGCCGGCCTGGGCGCTGGCAGCGTCCAAGTGGAGTTCGGCCGGATTCCGGACGCCGAACTCGACGACTTTAGTGATCCGGAGCTTGACGACGCGGAGTCTGACAACGACACCGACCTTGGAGCTGGCGGCGATGGACATTGACCTGAGCGTGCTGCGCAGTCTCGAGAGTGAGAAGGACATCTCCTCCGAAACGGCGATCAAGGCGATCGAGGACGCGCTGCTAATGGCGTACCACAAGACGGACGGCGCCAACCAGGCGGCCCGGGTCGAGGTGGACAGGAAGACCGGCCACGTCACGGTCTGGGCCAAGGAGGCCGGCTCCGACGACGCGCCTGGCCGGGAGTACGACGACACCCCGGCGGGGTTCGGCCGGATCGCCGCGACCACCGCCAGGCAGGTGATCCTGCAGCGGTTGCGCGACGTGGAAGACGAGATGACGTTCGGCGAGTACGCCGGGCACGAGGGCGACATCGTGGCGGGCGTGATCCAGCAGGGCAAGGACCCGCGCACGGTGCTCGTCGATCTCGGCAAGATCGAGGCGGTGCTGCCGCTGGCCGAGCAGGTGCCAGGCGAGCGGTACGTGCACGGCGAGCGGATCCGCTGCTATGTGTGGCGGGTACGCAAGGGGCACAGGGGCCCGTCGGTGACGCTCTCCCGCACCCATCCTGACCTCGTACGCAAGCTGTTCGCGCTCGAGGTTCCCGAGATCGCGAGCGGCGCGGTGGAGATCGTCAAGATCGCCCGCGAGGCCGGGCACCGGACCAAGATCGCGGTGCAGTCGCACCAGCAGGGCGTGAACGCCAAGGGCGCGTGCATCGGACCGGTCGGCAGCCGGGTGCGGAACGTCATGGCCGAGCTGCACGGCGAGAAGATCGACATCGTTGACTACTCCGAGGACCCGGCGGACTTCGTCGCGAATGCCCTCTCGCCCGCCAGGGTCACCCGCGTCGAGGTCATCGACCGCGACGCGATGGAGGCGCGGGTCACGGTGCCGGATTACCAGCTCTCGCTGGCCATCGGCAAGGAAGGCCAGAACGCCAGGCTCGCCGCCAGGCTCACGGGCTGGCGGATCGACATCCGCTCGGACGGCGCGGTCGGTGCCTCGGCGCCTGCGCCCCGCGCTTCCACGCCAGTGTCAGCCAACACAGAGGCGGCCAACGCCGCGGGAGCGTCCGCCGACGCTTCGTGACGCGATACCTCGGCGGGTGCCCCGCCGCGGCGACGCGGTAGACTAGTTAGGCAATGACCGCACGAGTTGAGTTGCCCGATACGGGGAAGAAACCTATTCGTACCTGTGTTGGGTGCAAAGCGCGTGCGGCGAAGTCTGGCTTGCTTCGCCTAGTGGTGGCCGGGGACGGCATCGTGCCCGACCCCCAAGCGCGGCAACCGGGCAGGGGCGCGTACCTGCACCCCAGCCTGGCATGCTTCGAACTGGCGCAGCGGCGTCGGGTGTTCCCTCGCGCTCTGCGCGTTTCTGGAGCACTTGACACCGCCCCGCTGACTTCGTACCTTTCCCGTGCCGATACCGGGTCATAACATGGCTGACGGCGACGGCGCGGAACGGTCAAGGCGACGGGGAACACGCTGGACATGACGGAAACCTGTACGGAAAGCAGGTCGAGAAGCTTATGAGCGCTCGATGAGCACAAGGCGATGAACGGCACGAACTGACGCCGGCCCGGAGCACCCTATGCACCGGATCGGTTGATGATCCGGTTTTAATGGCCCCTGGGAAGGGCCGAGTAGAGGAGCATAGTGGCGAAGGTCCGGGTTTACGAACTCGCGAAGGAGTTCGGAGTAGAGAGCAAGGCTGTCATGGCCAAGCTCGAAGAGATGGGCGAGTTCGTGCGTTCCGCGTCCTCGACAATCGAGGCGCCTGTGGTCCGCAGGCTCAAGGAAGCATTCAACGGCGGCGGCGCCGGCAAGGGCGGCGGCGACCGCTCGGCGTCCGCGTCAGGCGGTCGTGACCAAGGACGCCGCGAGCAAGGCGGTTTCGGTGACCGCCCGCGCGGTGACCGTCCCGTACGCACAGAGAGCGGCCAGTCCGCACCGGTCGGCGGCCAGGCAGGCGGCACGGCGGCACCCGCCGCGCCGGTTCCAGGTCCTGGTGCCAGGCCGATGCCGCGTCCGGTACCGCGCCCCGTGCCGCAGGTTCCCGGTGTCGGCGCTCCCGCGGCCAGCGCTCCCGCTGCTCCCGCGGCGTCGGCGGCGCCCGCCGAGCCTGTCGCGCCCGCGCGCCCCGCGCCCGCGCCGCGCCCGGCGACGACCGGGACGACGCCGGCTCAGCCGCAGGGCCCGCGCCCGGCAGGGCCCCGTCCAGGCGCACCGCGCCCCGGCGGCCCGCAGGGTGGCGGCGCGCAAGGCACGCAGGGAACCGGCGGCTCGCAGGCCGGCCCTTCCGGTGCCCCGCGCCCAGGCGCGCCGCGTCCGGCGTCCCCGAGGCCGGCCGGCCCTGGACAGCGCGGCCCGCGTCCTGGCCCGCGGCCAGGCAACAACCCGTTCAGTTCGACGGCGACCGGCATGGGCTCCGCGCCCGCTCCCCGTCCCGGTTTCACTGACCGGCCAGAGCGCAGCGACCGGCCAGAGCGCAGCGACCGGCCAGACCGCGGCCCGCGCCCCGCTGGCGCGGGCGGCTTCGGTGACCGTGGTCCCCGCCCAGGCGGCGACCGCGGCCCGCGTCCAGGCGGCGACCGTGGCCCGCGGCCAGGTGGCCCGGGCGGTTACGCGGACCGGCCAGGCGGAGGCAGCGCAGACGGCGGACCGCGTCCCGGTGGTCCCCGTCCCGGCGGCCCGCGCCCCAGCCCGATGAACATGCCGTCGCGCCCGGTGAGCGGCGGCGGCTCAGGCGGGCCAGGCGGCCCGCGTTCCGGCGGTCCCGGCGGCCCTGGTGGCCGTGGCCCGCGTCCTGGCGGCGGTGGCGGCTTCAGCGGCCCGCGTCCCGGTGGCGGCGGTGGCCGCCCGGCCGGCGCAGGCGCTGGCACGCGTCCAGGCGGTGGCGGCGGCTTCAGCGGCCCGCGTCCGGGTGGCGGCGCTCCAGGCGGCGGTCCCGGCGGTGGCGGCGGCGGTGCGCCCCGTCCCGGTGGCGGCGGCGGTCGCGGCCGTCCCGGCAGCAGCGGTACCCCTGGTGCCTTCGGCCGTCCGGGCGGCAAGCCGACCCGTGGCCGTCGGTCGAGGAAGCAGCGCAGGCAAGAGTTCGACAACATGCAGGCCCCGACCATCGGCGGCGTGCAGGTCCCGCGCGGGCAGGGCCAGGCCATCCGGCTCAGCCGGGGCGCCAGCCTCAGCGACTTCGCCGACAAGATCGGCGCCAACCCGGCGAGCCTGGTGCAGGTGCTGTTCCACCTCGGCGAGATGGTCACCGCGACCCAGTCGGTGAACGACGAGACGCTGCAGCTGCTCGGAGCCGAGCTGAACTACAACGTCCAGGTCGTGTCCCCCGAGGAGGAGGACCGCGAGCTGCTCGAGTCGTTCGACATCGACTTCGGCGACGACGAGGGCGGCGAGGAGGACCTGGCCCCGAGGCCGCCGGTGGTCACCGTCATGGGCCACGTCGACCACGGCAAGACCAAGCTCCTCGACGCGATCAGGCACACCAACGTCGTCTCGAAGGAAGCGGGCGGCATCACCCAGCACATCGGTGCCTACCAGGTGCAGACCGAGGTCGACGGCGACGAGCGCAAGATCACCTTCATCGACACCCCGGGCCACGAGGCCTTCACGGCCATGCGGGCCCGCGGCGCGCAGACCACCGACCTCGCGGTCCTGGTCGTCGCGGCGGACGACGGCGTGAAGCCGCAGACCACCGAGGCGCTGAACCACGCGCAGGCGGCCGGCGTGCCGATCGTGGTGGCGGTCAACAAGATCGACAAGGAAGGCGCCGACCCAAGCCGGGTCCGCGCGCAGCTCACCGAGTACGGCCTGATCGCCGAGGAGTTCGGTGGCGACACCCAGTTCGTGGACGTGTCCGCGACCAAGGGGATCGGCATCGACAGCCTGCTTGAGGCGATCGTCCTCACCGCGGACGCCTCGCTCGACCTGCGGGCCAACCCGCACCAGGACGCGCAGGGCGTCGCGATCGAGGCACAGCTCGACAAGGGCCGCGGCCCGGTGGCGACCGTCCTCGTGCAGCGCGGCACGCTGCACGTCGGTGACTCGATCGTGGCGGGCGAGGCCTACGGCCGCGTCCGTGCCATGCTCGACGAGGACGGCCAGCAGCTGGCCGAGGCGCCTCCGTCGCGCCCGGTGCAGGTGCTCGGCCTGACCGCGGTACCGAAGGCGGGCGACAACTTCCTCGTCGTCACCGACGACCGGATGGCCAGGCAGATCGCCGAGCGCAGGGAGGCCCGCGAGCGGACCGCCCAGTTCGCCTCGCGCCGCAGAAGGGTCACGCTTGAAGACCTGGACTCGGTGCTGAAGGCCGGCGAGCGCCAGGAACTCCTGCTGATCATCAAGGGCGACGTGTCCGGATCGGTGGAAGCCCTGGAGGACGCGCTGCTCAAGCTCGACGTCGGCGAGGAGGTCCAGCTCCGGGTCATCGGCCGCGGTGTCGGCGCCATCACGCAGGACGACGTGAACCTGGCCATCGCCTCGGACGCGGTGATCATCGGCTTCAACGTCCGGCCGGCCGGCCGGGCGGGCGAGCTCGCGCAGCGCGAGGGCGTAGACATCCGCTACTACTCGATCATCTACCAGGCGATCGAGGAAGTGGAGTCCGCGCTCAAGGGCATGCTCAAGCCCGAGTTCGAGGAGGCCCAGCTCGGCACGGCGGAGGTCCGCGAGGTCTTCCGGGTGCCGCGCGTCGGCAGCGTCGCGGGCTGCATCGTCCGCTCCGGCACGATCACCCGCAACAGCAAGGCGCGGATCATCAGGGACGGCGTGGTCATCTCCGACAACCTCACGGTCGAAAGCCTGCGCAGGTTCAAGGACGACGTGACCGAGGTCCGCGAAGGCTACGAGTGCGGTATCGGCGTGGGCTACAACGACATCAGGATCGAGGACGTCATCGAGACGTTCGAGATGCGGGAGAAGCCGCGCGCCTGATAGCGGCGAACGATGTACGTAGCGGCCCTGACGCTTGACGTGCTGCTTGGCGACGTCCGCTCTCTGAAACAGAAGCGAGGCGTCGTCAGGCCGCTCGTCGCGGAGCTGCGCCGCCGCTACCCCGGCATCGCGGTCGCCGAGACTGGTCACCTTGACCTGCATCGGCGGGCCGAGATCGGGGTAGCGGTGGTGTCCGACACCGCGGGAAACGCCACGAAGTTGCTAGACGAGTGCGAGCGGATCGTCGCATCGCACCCAGAAATCGAGCTGTTGTCCGCGCGGCACCGGCTCTACAACGAAGAGGAATAACCGGCAAGGGGCGACTCGTCCTGGCCGGCCTTTCCGTGACAAGAGGAACGACCGCTCCTGGCCAGGGTCGCCCGTCAGGTAACCATGGCAGCGCCGTTGCTCTGACAACCGAAGGAGTGACCGATCATGGACGAGGCCAAGGTGCGCCGTCTCGCCGAACGGATCGCGAAGATCGTCGCCGAGCTGCTCGAGCGCCGGATCAAGGACCCGAGGCTCGGCTTCGTCACCGTTACCGAGGCGCGGCTGACGAACGACCTGCGTGAGGCGAAGGTCTTCTACACGGTCTTCGGCACCCCCGAGGAGCGCGAGGACTCGGCGAAGGCGCTCAAGAGCGCCACCGGCATCATCCGCTCCGAGGTCGGCCGCCTGATCGGCCTCCGCCACACCCCGAGCCTTGAGTTCATCGAGGACGCGCTGCCGGAGAACGCGCAGCGGATCGACGACCTGGTGGCCGCCGCCAGGCAGAAGGACGAGGAACTGGCCCGCGCCAGCGAGGGCGCCCAGTGGGCCGGCGACCCCGACCCGTACAAGAAGCCAGCAGAAGACGGCGACTGGGACGAGGACGACGAGGACGCCTGACCAGGTGGCAGGCAAGCAGCTCGCGACCGACCGTCAGGACCCCTGGGAGTCCGGGCTGGTCATCGTCGATAAGCCAGGCGGCATGACCTCGCACGACGTTGTCGCGCGGATCCGCCGCCTGGCCCACACCCGCCGCGTCGGCCACGCGGGGACGCTCGACCCGATGGCCACCGGCGTCCTCGTCATCGGCGTCGAGAAGGCCACGCGCCTGCTCGGCCACCTCATGCTGACCGAGAAGACCTATGCGGCCAC
>Ga0210389_10003495_pt1 | contig 12257 bp, 11 predicted proteins | sample IncBWH28OmetaG_FD_160127 | JGI IMG/M metagenome (GOLD analysis project Ga0210389, IMG submission 160127) | Forest soil microbial communities from Barre Woods Harvard Forest LTER site, Petersham, Massachusetts, United States - Inc-BW-H-28-O ... | reverse complement strand
TTTCGGTCGTGGTCAATTCCCTCTCGGTGGCTTCGTGGACCACACCTTCAATTTCATCCACGATGGATTCCAGTTTCGGCGTGGGAACGGGCCGTTTTTCGCAGGCTTTCAACAGGCCTTGCAGAATTTTCTGGCGCTCGAAGCGCTCGCGGCGGCCGTCTTTCTTGATGACCATGTAGGGAATTTCGTCGATGCGTTCGTAGGTGGTGAAGCGGCGCGAGCATTTCAGGCATTCGCGCCGGCGGCGAATGGTGTCGCCGGTGCGGCCCTCGCGGGAGTCAATCACCTTGTCGTCAAGATGCGCGCAGAAAGGGCACTTCAATTGGAAATTTCTCCGTGGTGCGCCAGTTCGGCTTCGATTTGCTCGCCTTCGTGTTCGCGCATGCGTTTCAGTTCCCCAAACGACCAACCTTCGCGAATCAAGAGCGGAACGCCGGCAAACGAGCACGACGCGAATGTCACCAGCCACACGATCATTGCGGCAGCGACTGCCGGCTCTCTTTCTACTCCATAGAGCTGAGTTAAAGCAACGACGGAAAGGGCCTGCGCGCCGCCGCCTACGCCGGGAAGTTGCACGGCGGAGCCGACAGCGCTGAAGACGAGGATGAGTACGGCGTCGGGAAATCTAAGCGTCGCGAGTTTTCCGCCGAAGCTCTGAAGCACAAGCAAGTAGACGAAGGCGACTAGAAGCCAGTGCAACCCAGAATAAATTACCGCGGCGGCGACGTCACCCCAAGTGCGGACGGTCTGTACGCCACGCACGAACCCCAGGAGATTGCGCGCGACGCCTGCGCGCCAACCGTGCCGGGAGAGCCAGTTTTGCATTCGGCGCTCGAGAAGCGCGGAGCCGTGGAGCCGCAAATAAATCAATCCGGAGATGGCGACGATAGCGAACAGAGCAAAAAAAGTGCCCGCGGTGCGCGCACCTTTTTCAAATGCTCGACCAGTGCCTTGCGCGTCCAAATGCCCTGTGGATTCAAAGATGAGGAGGCCGACGGCAGCGAGAACCGCAGTACTGGCGGCGTCGAGGATCCGTTCTAGCACGTAAATGCCAAACATATCCGAGAGAGGAATCTTGTCTTTTCGCGAGATGAGCAACGGACGCACGGGTTCAGCGGCGCGCCCCAAAATGAAGAGTGCACTGAAGCCGGCAAGAGTCATGCGATAGATGTTCCAGAAGTTCGCAGGCCCGAGATGGGCCTGAAATTTCTGCCAGCGGAGAGCGCGCAGGGCGTAGCAGCCATAGATTCCAACAACGGACAGTAAGAGGTAGCCCAAATCCGCGCGCCGCACAGCTTCCCAAAGCTTGGCGCCACTGAACTGGCTAAGGTGGAGATTACCTCGAAAATGATACAGAAGGTATCCGGCCACAAGGATACCCAGAGCGGCAAACAGCACTTTCCTCGACTTTAATGCCATGAGCAAGCAGAGTACGGGGTAGCCGGGATGCCGTCAAGCAACGTCCGGCCAAATGGTTCCAAGAGCTTGGAATAGAAGGAGTTGTAAGTGCGCGCGGGAGCAGGTAAGATGCCAGCCAAACGGTCGGTTGGGACAGCCCAAAGGCGGGAACATTTCCGGTGCATTTTGCGTTCCATACAGTGGCAGGCCGAAAAGCCCACCTGCGGGTGCTGCCAAAGCAGGCGTCTGGAAGATGGGGCTGAGGAAGCTTGGAGCAGGATGCCCAACTGGTCCAGCAATGTCTCCAGGGCGATGGCTCGGCCTGGGAGGAACTTGTGCGCCGCCACACGCGTCGGATCTTTAACATCTGTTACCGGTTCACGGGCAACCGCACGGAAGCCGAGGACCTGTCTCAGGATGTGTTCCTTCGGGTATACCGGACGCTGGCGAGTTACCGGTCGGCGCACGGTGGTTTCGCGACCTGGGCAACGAGCGTTACGCGAAACCTGTTGATTGATCATTACCGGCGGACAAAACGCGATCGCATCACGGACTCGCTGGATGACAAAATGCCAGTAGTGGAGAACAAGGAATCGGCGGGGCGGCGGCCGGACGAGCAAGCGCTGCTGGGGGAATTGAGCATGCAGGTGCAGAGCGCGCTGACGCGGCTTTCACCGGAATTGCGCGAGGCGGTAATTTTGCGGGATTTGCAGCAACTGGACTACGCGGAGATTCAGACGGTGCTGGCGGTGCCGGAGGGCACGGTGAAGTCTCGCATCAACCGCGGAAGAATTGAGCTGGCACGGATTTTGCAACAGATGGGAGTGCGGCCGGCATGAGAGCGCGAATGAAGTTTGAAAAGTTTCTATTTGGGCGAACGAAGGTTACTTCGTCCGCAGGGGGCAAGCCATGACCTGGACTTGCGATCTGGTTGAAGCGCGGTTGAGCGATTACCTGGAAGGCCTGCTGCAAGGGCCGGAGCGCGCGGAGTTTGAAGCGCATGCGAAGTCGTGCGCGGACTGCGCGCCGCTGGTGGCAAGCGTACGCAACCTGGTCGGCGAAATGCACTCGATGGAAGTGTTGGAGACGCCGCCGCGGCTGGTGTACTCAATTCTGGACAAGACGCTGGGCCCGCGCGAAACGGTAACGGCGTGGCAGGGATTCCTGAACGCGATTCGCGGGCTGGCGACGCCGAAGTTTGCCTACGGCGCGGCGAGCGTGATGGCGACACTGATTATCGTACTTGGCGCGTCCGGGTTTTCGCTGCGCAAGCCGAAGCTGGCGGATCTGCGGCCAGCGGCGATTTATCAGAGTGCGAACCGGCAGGCTCACCTGGTGCTTGCACACAGCGTGAAATATGTGAGTGATTTGCGCGTGGTATACGAGATTCAATCTCGCTTGCGGCAGGACGAAAATAATCTGCAGACGGCCCCGGAAGAGTTGTTGCCAAAGTCCTCGCCGGGAAAAAATCCCGGACAGACGGACGAGCACCAGCCGTCCCAGCCTCGGCAGCAGAATCGGGCCAATGAAGTAAGCCGGCAATTGCAGATGCTGGCGGCGGAATTGCCTTTGCTCAGCGAGAGGAGCGGTCGATGAACTGTGCGGTGCATGCGGATACGGAGGCATCGGGGTATTGCCGCAATTGCGGCAAGGCGATGTGCGCGGCGTGCAGCCACAGGGTGAGAGACGTTCTTTATTGCGAGGATTGCCTGGCGCAGCATGTGGGATTGCCGGCCGTGGGAAGCGCGGCGCCAGGAGTAACCGCGGAGCCGGTTGGATTAGTGACTCCCGCGACGGCTGCGCAGAAGCAGCATAATGCGCCGGTGCTGGCGTTTTTGCTGGGTTTCATCCCGGGGCTCGGGGCGATTTACAACGGCGAGTACAACAAAGCGATTATCCACGTGGTGATTTTTGGCGCGATCATTTTTGGGATTGCGAGCGACCTGGGGGAAAGCCTGCAGGGGCTCCTGATTTTTGCGCTGTGCGTATTTCCGTTTTACATGGCAGTTGACGCGATGCGCACCGCCAAGGCCAAAGCGACCGGCCAGCCGCTGGCGGATCCCTTTGCGAACTGGAGCGGGCAGCGGCCGTTGGGACCGATTATCCTGATCGGGATTGGCGCGCTGTTTTTGCTGAATAACTTCGGATTCTTCGAATTCTTCCGGGTGCGGCAGATTTTTGTGCCGCTGCTTCTCATCGGGGTCGGATTTTTCATGTTGAAGAATCGCGTAAGCGGAAAGAACTAAACGGAGGCGCGGATGGCTGCCCAGTCAAAATGTCACTGCCAGAGTTGCACGATCCGGAGCCTGGTGGGTCCCGCCGTGGTGATCACGGTGGGAGTTCTGTGGCTGCTGCATGAAGCGCACGGCGGTCGACTCTATTTTGGCAACACATTTCCGCTGATCCTGATTGTGATCGGAATAGTCCACTTGGCCAGTTCAATGGCTTCGCGCGAAGGGCATGTGGACGCGGCACCGTTGAGCGCTCCGCCACCGCCGCCCGCTCCGCCAGCTTCCGGCGCGGGCACACCGCAAACTCCTTATTCGTCCCAGGGACAATAACCGTCCATGCCCACTCCAGCGCGCAGCAGTGGACTTTTCTCCGGTTTGGTTCTGATTTCCGTTGGCGTTTTGCTGTTGCTGCACAATTACGGGAACCTGGAGATCGGGGAGTTTATCAAGCGCTGGTGGCCCTTGATGATTATTTTCTGGGGCGCGGTCAAGCTTTACGAACGCACTGCGGGGCGCCGGTTTGGCGGAGGCGACGGGGGACGGGCTACCGGAAGTGAGGCCGGTTTAGTGCTGGCCATGGTAGCGCTGGTGGCCATCGTGGCTTTGGCTTCGCGAGTCAAGGATCACATCCCACCAATCGATTCCGGTGAGGTTCATAGCTATGACATTGACGTTGCGCCGAAAAAAATCCAACAAAATGCGCGGGTGATGGTACGCAACGGACGGGGCGATATCATCGTACGTGGATCCGATGGCGGAGAAATTCGGGTGACCGCGAAAAAAAACGTGAAATCCTGGAGCGAATCGGAAGCAGATCGAATGGCTGAGCGCGTCACGGTCGCGATCGAGCAGAACGGCGATGGATATGAAGTGCATCCCACCGGTTTTGATCTTTCCAGTTCAAAGATTGGCGTGGATTTGGAAGTGGCGATCCCGAAAAAATCCGTGCTATCGGTCAAAACGGACAAGGGCGACGTCACTGTGTCCGGAATTTCAGGCGACGTTGTAATCACCGACATGACTGGGGACGTGGACGTGCGTGGAACCGCAGGCGACGTGAACGTGGAGATGCGCAAGGGCGACGCGAAAATTTCCGGCACCAAAGGCGACGTGAAGATCTCCGGCAAGGGCGGCGAAATTGAAGTGAATGACACGACGGGAAGCCTGACCGTGGAGGGCGATTTTTACGGGCCGATACGCGCGGACAAGGCCGTGAAGGGTGTGCGGATGGTCTCGTCGAAAACCGATTTGACGCTTTCGGCGCTGGCAGGGCACTTTGAAACCGGCTCCGGGAACATGGATATTGTGGATGCGCCAGGGAATCTGAGTTTGCGGACGCGGGATTCCGAGATCAACGTCGAAAATCCCGGCGGCAAAGTAAGCATTGACAACCGCAACGCGTCCGTCGGCGTACGATTTTCTTCGGCCCCGAAAGAAGACGTCCAGATCACAAATTCATCCTCGGAAATTGCGCTGACTGTGCCGAGCGGCGCGAGTTTCGATATCACAGCGGATTGCCGGAATTGCGAAATCGGTTCGGAATTCCCTGGTTTGGGTGCGTCGAAAACAGAATCTGGCGACTCTCATCTCACAGGCAAGTACGGCAATGGCAAGGGGCCAAAAATTACATTGAAAACAAGCTACGGGAATATCTCTCTGCGCCGGACTTCGGTAGCGATTCCAGCGCCACCGGCTCCGATAGCCCCGCCGGCGCCGCCAGCCCCAAGAGAAATTCCACCGTCGAAAGAACAGTAAAGCGCTTTAGCTTCCAGTGAGGCGCCGCAATTCCTGGAAAAATGTTGGGTAAGAGACCCCCGCGCAATCCGCGCCCAGGATTTTGGTTTCTCCATCCGCGTATAAGCCTGCTACCGCGAAGGCCATTGCTATGCGGTGGTCGCCGCGCGGGTCGATTTCGGCGCCGTTCAGTTTGCCGGCGCTGCGGCCTTCGACGCGGAGGCCGTCGGGGCGCTCTTCTACTTTGGCGCCCATGCGTTTGAGATTTTCTGCGAGGGCGGCGATGCGGTCGCTTTCTTTTACGCGGAGTTCCCCGGCATCGCGAATTTCAATCCCCTGCTCGGTGTAGGGTCCAAGCGCGGCAAGCATGGGAAGTTCGTCGATCAGAAGAGGCACCAGATCGCCAGAAATCACGCCGCCTTTGAGCTGCGCTCCCTTCACGGCCAGATCGCCGATGAGCTCACCCTGCTTGCTTTCCAGATTCGAGACGCTGACCGACGCGCCCATCTGTTGAAAGAAATCGAGAATTGCGGAACGCGTGGGATTCAGGCCGACGTTCGCGATATACAAATTCGATTCGGGCAAGAGAGAAGCCGCCGCGATAAAAAACACCGCGGAGGAGAGATCGCCCGGCACGGCGAGTGATTTTGGCTGCAATGCGGCTTTTCCATTGCCGGTGGCGAGGCCGTGAATCGCGATCGTGCGGCCGCGCTTTTCGATGCGTGCGCCGAATTCTTCGAGAGCAAGTTCGGTGTGATCTCGCGTCTTGGCCGGCTCGGTGACCTCGGTGATTCCTTCGGCGTACAAGCCGGCGAGAAGAACCGCCGACTTCACCTGAGCGCTGGCCATGGGCATGTCGTAATGGATGGCGCGGAGTTTACCGCCGTGAATTTCGAGCGGAGGAAAATTGTCGTCCTTGGCGCGGATGTCGGCGCCCATCTGACGAAGCGGGGCGACCACGCGCTTCATCGGTCGTTTTTGCAGTGATGCATCGCCAGAGATTTTGGTGGTGAACTGCTGGCCGCTGAGTATGCCGGAAAGCAAGCGGATCGTGGTGCCGGAATTTTCCGCATCGAGCGCGCGCCAACTGGATTTCAAGCCGTGCAGTCCGTGGCCGGTGATTTTCGCTGTGGTGCCTTCGACTTTGACATCGGCGCCCAAGGCTTTCATGCAGCCAAGGGTGCTGTGGCAGTCCTGGGCGGCAGCGAAGTTGCGGAGTTCGCTGGTGCCATCGGCGAGGGCGGCGAGCATGGCATAGCGGTGGGAGATGGATTTGTCGCCGGGAAGTTCGAGCGGGCCGGAGAGGGCTTTTGCGGGGTGGATGATTTCGGTTTTCATTGGAGATTCGATTTTAGCATGGGGCCTTTGGAGTGCGGTGGCGGAGCCACCGCTTTTGAGATTGCAGGCGCACCTCCCAAACATGAATTTGGCAGGTGCGCTTCACATCGTAAAAGCGGGAGCTTCGCTCCCGCACTCAAAAGGGCCTGTACCGGGGGACAGTTTTGTCGGGGAACTCTAGAGGAATTCGGGTGAAAGATTAGGAGGGAAGGCTTCGTATTATTGGTAGAGGGCGATTCGGGAAGTGCGGTTCGCCCAAGAGATTGTGAGGAAGTGTCATGTCACCGCGTAGTGCGTTCATGCAATTGATTACCAAGGCCGCGATCGGCTTTGCAGCGCTTTTCCTGGTGGGCGTGGTGCTCGCCGCGATTCCGAATCACCGGGCGCCCGCGATGGTCCAGGCTCCGGTCAGCTTGATTGACTTGTCCGAGCAGGCGCAGGACGTGGGCCAGGCCATGGACCACAGCAAGATGCCGGGAATGTCGATGGACATAGGCGATGAGAAGTCTGCCGAAGCGGCCGCGACGCACGACATGGCGCACATGCATCACGGCGACAACCCGCATATGCACATGACTTCAGCGCGTCCACAGACAGCGGCGGACATGCAGCGGGCCAACGAAATTGTGAAGGAACTGCGGGCGGGAATTGAGAAATACAAGGACTACCACGTGGCGCTTGACGAAGGTTACAAGATTTTCCTGCCGAACGTGCCGCAGCCCGAATATCACTTCACGAATTACACGCACGGATTTCTGGAAGCGTTCACGTTCGATCCCGCGCGGCCCACTTCCCTGCTCTACAAGAAGACCGCGGACGGCTACGAACTGGTGGGCGCGATGTACACGATGCCGAAGCGCGCGAGCGAGGACCAGTTAAACGAACGCGTGCCGCTGAGTGTGGCTACCTGGCACCTGCACACAAATTTGTGCATGCCGCCGCGCGACGAGCGGAAGACGGCGGATTACACGAAATTCGGGCTGCATGGTTCCATCACCACGCAAGACGCGTGCGACGCGGCGGGAGGAAAGTTCCGCCCAGTGGTTTTCGGCTGGATGGTGCACGTGTATCCCTACGAAGATTCGACGAACAAGATTTTCGCGATGCATCACAAGGATTGAGGAGGTCGTTAGTTTTTGGTTGTAGTTTGTGGGGACGGCCTTTCGAGGCCGTCCGTTTTTTTTTGACAGAGCCTCGAAGAGCGGCCCCCGCTCCGGGCAAGCGGGGTGCGGCACACGGCAGAAGGCGGCCCGACGAATCAGTCCTTGAGCGCCTGCTGGTAGGCGCTGACCAGACGAGCAACAGTGATGGCCACGTACAGGACACCGGTGGCAGCTTCCAACGATGCCATGGCTCGCGCCGCAGGATGAACGGGAAGGATGTCTCCGTAGCCCAAAGTGGTGAGAGTTTCCATACTGTAGTAAAGGAAGGTGCCGCCCGGCAGCTCGGCACCGAGTGGGTAGCCAGTCACCGAAAACGATTGCGGGTACGCCGTATAGATCAGGTTGTAGATGCCGTACCAAAAGAAAGCCAGGATGAAGTACAGGCTCACGGAGCCGTAAATGCGTCCCGGGGTGACCGCCCCTTTACGCCCGAGATAACTGAATAACCCAATGGAAACCACACCCAGGAAGAGGATCACCGCGCCGAAATAAAGAAACGCGGCGGTGCGGCTGCGCTGAAAATTGAAAAGCAGGGCCAGCACAAAGCACGCGACTGCCAACGGAATCGCGGCCCTGAAACACAGGGGGTTAGCGGCTAGTTCGATAATGGCCGCAACCATGATCCAACAAAAAAGGAAAACCATCAGGAGCTCGCCAGTCCGATTGCCAGATATAAACGGTCCGGTCAGGAAAAAAAGGAGCAGCGAGAGCATAAGGAGTAGCGCGCGGCGGTCTTCGGACAACGTGCTCATGGTTTGCGAAGGCGATCCGGAGGGCTGGGACCCCGGCGACTACTGTTCCTTGAGTTTTAGGCGGTGCTTGTTTTCTTCGAGGAATTCGCGAAGGTCTTTCGCCATGTCGAGGAGGCGGACCCACTGCTCGTAATAGAGCGTGACCGGGAAACGGCCCAGGCCGTAAACGCTGACGCCGCCCTTTTCGCCGACGCGGAATTCCAGTGCGCCCTTCTTGCGGGCTTCCGTTTTCTTCTCGAGCTCGGCGATGCGCGCCAATAGTTCTTCTTTTGTCGGTTCGGACATAAGTTCCTCCAGATTTGGGCTCAAACATCCTCCCACATTCGGGCCACACTCGGAAAGCATCGCGCGACCGATGCCCCCGGCAACTGGTTTGGGTTCTAGAACGTCTAAGCCTTCGGGCCCAGGACGCCTACGAGAGCGGTTGAATTGCGTACCACTGGCCCGCCCGGTATCATGGGCGCTCACGTTGCTCTACTGTTCGGGGGAACTTTCCTCTCCATATGGCTCGTCTTTCCCAGTGTTTCGCGTATTTCCTTCTGATATTGGCGGTGGTTGCGGGCTTTCCGCATGCCGCGGCTTCGCAGGAGTCGAACGAGACCCTGCCGCTTTCGCAGGTGCGGGAGGGGATGCAGGGGTACGCCTACACGGTGTTTGCGGGCGACCAAGTGGAGAAGTTTGACCTGGTGGTCGTTGGCGTGATGCCGAATTTCCTGGGGCCGAAGCAGTCGATCATTCTGGTGGAGTTGAAGGGCCCGAAGGTTGAACACACCGGCGTGGTGGCGGGCATGAGCGGCAGCCCGGTGTATCTGGACGGAAAGCTGGCTGGGGCGCTGTCGCTGAAATTGGGAGTTTTCACGAAGGAAGCGCTGGCTGGCGTGACGCCGATCGAGGACATTTTGCATCCGCCAGAAGCGAGTGCGGGAACGGGGTCGGGTGCAGGGCAATTTGCTCTGCCAAGCACGGCGGCAGCCCAGGGTGGGTTGCCGAGCGGCGCGGCGCTGCAGCCGATAGAGACTCCGTTGGTATTTTCGGGGTTTCAGCCGTCGGCGCTGCAACCCTTTGCAACGCAACTACAAAGTTTTGGATTTGTTGCCGCGCAGGGAGGCACCGCCGCGGCGCGGCCCGATGACGGCAAGCTGGCGGCCGGAGACATGGCCGGGATGGTGCTGGTGCAGGGCGATGCCTCGATCAATTCGGCTTGCACGGTGACGGCGGTGCGCGGAGACAACGTGTATCTGTGCGGGCATCCGTTTCTGAATTTTGGCGACGTGCAGATGCCGATGGCGCGGAGCCGCGTGGTGACCACGCTGTCTTCCGAACTTGCATCCACAAAAATTGTGAACATGGGCGGAGCGATCGGCACGATTACTGGCGACCATTTAACCGCGGTGACCGGCAAGCTTGGCGCGCCACCGGCGATGATTCCGCTGGATCTGACGTTCGCGATTGGCGGTACGGAGAGGAAGCTGCACTTTGAGGTGGTGAATCACCCGAAGCTGACGCCACTGCTGGTGGCGCTGACAACGTTCAACGGTGTGAATCAAAATTATTTGTATGGCGAAGGCACCACGTTGCATTTGACGGGCGAGATCAGGTTGAAGGGCCACGTGCCGGTGCAGATTGAAAATACGGTTGCGCCGACGGATTCGATGGCGCCGGACAGCTTGCCGATCGCACTGGTGGTTCAGAACGCGTTCGGGCGGCTGTTCACGAATAATTTTGAGATCCCCAGCGTGGAACACATCACGCTCCGCGTGGAGAGTTTGCCGGGGCGGCAATCGTATACGGTAGACAGCGCGTGGCTGGAAAAGGGCGAAGCTGCGCCTGGGGAGACATTGAAGGTACGCGTGCTGCTGCGGCCGTATCGCGGAGCGGCTCGGATCGAAGAGACGACCGTGCGCGTGCCGGACCAGATGGCGCGGGGAACGACGCTGCGCGTGATGGTGAGCGATGCGGACTGGCTGAACCGCGCTTCGCGTGGATTTGTGTTTGGCGGCGCGGCGGGCGGCGGGGGGTCGGAAGGGCTGGACCAGTTGATCGCGGTGATGAATCGCGAGCGGCACAACGACCGGCTGTATGTGGGACTGTTTGTGCCCGCGCCGACGCTGGTGTGGGACGACAAGGAATTGCCCAACGTGCCTTTGTCGCAGATTAACGTGGTAGACGGGCGGCCGGGACCTGGCAGCGTGCAGGTGCTGCGCGAATCGCTGGCCAGTGAATCATCCATTATGTTGGGCGGCCCCGTTTCCGGGCTGATCTCCTTGAATTTGCAGATCCGGTGAACATTTCTATGACAAAGCGTTTTTATCGCGTCATCGTGCCGTGCGTGCTTGCGGGCATTGCGGCCACTTCCCTGCTGGCGGAGCACACGCGGCGGTGGCGGCAATCCACGTATGAAGAGTTTCAGAAGGGCAAAGCGCAGGGCGTGGCGGTGCGCAGCGACGGGCACTTGGAACTGGCGCCGAAATTTTCACTACTGGCGGATGCGGATGCGTCGTACCTGTGGTCGTTGAAGACGGACGCGAACGGCGTGCTGTACGCGGGCGGGGGCTCACCGGCGAAGGTTTTCCGGTTTGAGGGCAGCGGGAAGCCGAAGACGGTGTTCGAGTCGACGGATTTGCTGGTGCAATCGATTGCGTTCGACGCGAAGGGCACACTGTATGTGGGGACTTCACCGGATGGAAAGGTTTATAAAGTTTCCCCGTCGGGTGAGAAGAGCGTGTTTTTCGATCCGAAGACGAAATACATCTGGGATTTGGCGTTTGGAAAAGATGGCACGTTGTTTGTAGCCACGGGCGACAAAGGGCGGATATATAGCGTGGCGCCGGATGGAAAGGGCGAGTTGTACTACGCGAGCGATGAAGCGCACATCAAGGTGCTGGGCTTTGACGGCAAGGGCAATTTGCTGGCGGGGACGGAGCCGAACGGGCGGATTTTGCGGATTACTCCCAGCACCGAGCGGGCCGCGAAGAAGAAATCGGCGGATGAGGGTGTGGCGGACGGATTTGTGATTTATGAAACGTCGAAGCGCGAAGTGACTTCGATTGCGGTGGCGGCGGATGGTTCGATTTACGTTGCTGCGATTGGAGAGAAGAACCGCCAGGGGACGGGAGCGCCGTCGGCGGTGATCACGACTTCGCAAGGGACCACTACGATTACGAATGTGACGCCGGGCGGAGTACAGGGTGGCGTGCCGTTTCTGGCGTTCCCACAGGCGATTTCAAGCAGCATTTACCGCATTGCCGGGGATGGCGCGCCGGAAGAGATCTGGAGTTCGCGGGACGAGATTGTCTATGCGCTGGGATTGAATTCGGACGGCCGTTTGCTTGCGGGCACGGGTAACAACGGTGCGCTGCTGGTGATTGACGGGCGCGGCGTGTATGCGCAACTGGCGAAGTCGGGATCATCGCAGATTACCGGGATTTCGCGGACGAGCGGCGGGAAAGTCTATCTGTGCACCGCGAATCCCGGAAAAGTGTTTTCGCTGGGACCGGAGTACGAAGCGGAAGGTACGTTCGAGTCGCAATCGTTCGACGCGAAACTGTTTTCGCAGTGGGGACATATCGAATGGTGGGGTCCGCCGGGAATGAGCGCTGCGGCGAAGGGCGGCAAGGAGAGCAAAGAACCGCGGCTGGAAT
>Ga0210389_10003493_pt1 | contig 12261 bp, 12 predicted proteins | sample IncBWH28OmetaG_FD_160127 | JGI IMG/M metagenome (GOLD analysis project Ga0210389, IMG submission 160127) | Forest soil microbial communities from Barre Woods Harvard Forest LTER site, Petersham, Massachusetts, United States - Inc-BW-H-28-O ... | reverse complement strand
GCAAGGGGCGCTTCCAGGCGCCGTACATGCGCGATGAGCTTTTGACGCACGGGGTGATGGTGGAGACGCTGGAGACGGCGTGCCAGTGGTCGGCGCTGCCGGGCCTGCACCGCACGGTGGGGGCGGCGATCGAACAGGCATTGCGTGCGTACGGCACGCCGGGCCTGGTGATGTGCCACGTCTCGCACGTGTACGAGAGCGGCGCGTCGCTGTACTTCACGCTGATCGCCCGCCAGCGCGAGGGCGATGAGCTGGGTCAGTGGCTGGCGGTGAAGCGCGCGGCGGGCGAGGCGATCGTGACGGGCGGCGGCACGATCACCCACCACCACGGCGTCGGGCGCGACCACGCGCCGTGGATGGCGCGCGAGGTTGGCACGGGTGCGGTGGCGGCGCTTCGGGCGTTGAAGGACGAGCTCGACCCGGCGGGCATCATGAACCCGGGCAAGCTGCTCGGGCCTATTTCTGCGCAGTCGAGGTTTTCGTAGCCGGCGCGAACAGGCTGAAGGCGCCGTGCAGGACGACCGGCCCGGGCCGGGTGGGGTTGGTGGTGGTCTCCTTGGTGAGCAGAATCTCGTGGTATTCGCCGGCGTTGCTGGGCAGGCCGGCGAGGCCGCCGAGGGTGTGGTTGGCGCCGACGGCCGAGCTCTTGGTGAGCCCCCTGAAGTTGTGGGGGGAGTTGTACAGCCACACGGCGTAGTAGAAGCCTTTGGCGGCTGGGAGGTTGCGCGCTTCGATCAGGAACGCGAGCTGCGAGCCTTTGGAGACGACATCGACCACGCCGATGCTCTTGCTCTGCTTGCTGGGAGCGAACAGCGGGATCTCGTTGTCGAGCTTTGGCTCGGCGGAGCTCGAGCTGGCGGTGGTGCTGCTGGCGGTGGTCGCGGGCTTTTTAGCGCTCGAGCCGCCGCCGCCGGTGATGAGCACGACGGCGAGGATGACGACGGCGGCGAGCACGGCGAGCAGCAGGGCGCCGGCGGTGCGCGAGCTGCGCAGGCTCCCGGCTGCGGCTGGCGCTGTGTCACCGCCACCAGTGCCGAGAGCTCGGCCGGCGCCGAACGGGTCAGGCCGGCCCCCCAAGCCGCCCCCTGCACCGCTGGCCACGGGGGCGGTGGTGGAGCGCAGCTCGCCGACCCGCTGGAGCCCGGACGGGCTCGGCGCGGGGGTGGTGGCGGGCGCCGGCTCGCCACCGCCGGGCGCGACTGCGGCGGGTATGTCGGGTAGCCCGGCGTCGGCGATCGGGGCGAGCTCGGCGGCGAGCTCATGGGCCCAGGCACGGGCGGGCTCGGAGCTAGCGAGGAAGGCGCGCGTGCGCAGCCGCTCGGCGACGGGCTGCTGGCGCAGCAGGTAGTCGCCGATCTCGGTGCGCTGCTCGGGGGTGAGAGAGCGGGCGTGGGCGGGGGCGAGCATGACGAGGGCGGCGTGCGCGCGGTCGTGCACGGCGAGCTCGGAGATGGACAGCATGGCGGCCACGTCGGCGTAGCTCTTGTGTTGGCGCAGCAGCAGCGACAGCGCCGCTCGCTGGTCTGGTGGGAGCTCGTCCAATCGGCTCATGATCTGTCGGCGTCTGCCTGCGCGTGTCGGAGTATTGGTGCGCGGCGGCCGATGGGGCATGCTCGCACGGCCGGCGGCGGACAGACGTAGGCTATCGTGGCGCCCCGATGGGTGCCGTGGGTGGCGATCTAAGGGAAATGGAGCTGCGTGGCTTCGACGGCCTGTACGGCCTGGAACTGTTGTCGATGTCGGACACGGAGGTGCGCGCACAGGTGACGGTGCGCGAGGAGGTGATGCAGCCGTACGGGCTGGTGCACGGCGGCGTGTACGCGTCGATGGCGGAGTCGATGGCGTCGCTGGCGACGGCACGGGGCGTGTACGAGCAGGGCGAGCTGGCGATGGGCCTGTCGAACAGCACGAGCTTCCTGCGCCCGATCACCGAGGGCGCGATCCACGCGGTGGGGACGCTGGTACACCGCGGGCGCACGACGTGGGTGTGGGACGTGCGTTTCAGCGACGATGAGCAGCGCACGTGCGCGGTGACGCGTATGACGATCGCGGTACGCGCGGCCGGCTGACAACGCCGCTAGGGCCGCGCGACTTCGGGCAGCGGGTGCAGCGGCGAGGGCACCTGGGAGTGCAGGGGCGTTTCGTTGAAGCCGCTGTTGGGCAGGACGGCGGGCAGCGGCGCTTCGGGTTCGCCGGGCTGATCGATGGGCACGGCGGTGTCGGCGGCAGCGAGGGCGGTGCGGGCGCTGGTGGCGTAGATGGCGATGACGACGGGGCCGGTGGGGAGGACGACGGTGCGCCCGCCGCGGGCGAGCAGCGCGGGCACGCCCCTGATGCGCACGTGGCGTACGGCGGTCGAGCCGACGGGCAGGAAGCTGTTGTCGGGCGAGGTGACGATGCGCAGCTGCGGCACGCAGCTGCCCTCGCCGCCTTCGACGCAGTCGCCGTACTGGACGCTGTAGGAGCCGGAGGGGTCGTGGATGGCTTCGCTGACGGGCATGGAGAGGAAGCTCGTGCCGAGCCAGTAGACGGGGAACTGGGCGGTGACGAGTCCCTCGAGGATGTTGTGGGGGATGGGGTAGCTCTGCAGCGTGCTGGCGCAAGCGGCGAGCGTGCAGGCGCAGAGCGCGCCGGCGCATGCGCATGCAAGGGCTCGCAGGCGGGCGGGGGCCTTCACGGGGCTAACCGCGATAACGGTTGGTGATGGGCATGCGCCGGTCGCGGCCGAACGCGCGGGTTGAGATCTTGATGCCGGGGGGCGCCTGGCGGCGCTTGTACTCGGCGAGGTCGACGAGGCGGATGGTGCGCTCGACGTCGGCGGCGGGCAGGCCCTGGGCGATCAGCTGCTCGCGTGACTGGTCGAGCTCGACGTAGCCCTCGAGGATGCGGTCGAGGAGCTCGTAGGGGGGCAGCGAGTCCTGGTCGAGCTGATCGGGGCGCAGCTCGGCGGAGGGCGGGCGTCCGATGATCGATATGGGGATCGGCTGCTGGGCGACGGCGCCGTCTGTATCGCGCGCGGCGTGGTGGGAGCCGTGGCTGTTTGGGGCGACCGCGTCCGCGACGGCGCTCGGGTCGGCGGCATTGCGCCACGAGCACAGGCGGTAGACGAGCGTCTTGGGGACGTCCTTGATGACGGCGAAGCCGCCGGCGAGGTCACCGTAGAGGGTGGTGTAGCCGACGGACATCTCGGACTTGTTGCCGGTGGCGAGCACGAGCCAGCCGAACTTGTTTGACAGCGCCATGAGCAGGTTGCCGCGGATGCGCGCCTGCAGGTTCTCCTCGGTGAGGTCGGGCTCGTGGCCGGCGAGCTCGTCGGCGAGTGCGGCCTCGTAAGCGTCCATGACGGGCTGGATGCGCAGCTCGTGGGCGCTGACGCGGAGGGCGGCGGCGAGCGCGCGCGCGTCGGCCTGGGTGGAGTGCGAGGAGTAGGGCGAGGGCATGATGGCGGCGCTGACCCGCTGCGGGCCGAGCGCGTCGGCGGCGAGGCAGGCGACGAGTGCCGAGTCGATGCCGCCGGAGAGCCCGAGCACGACGTGCTCGAAGCCGTTCTTGGAGACGTAGTCGTGCAGCCCGAGCGCGAGCGCGCCGTAGACCTCGGCCTCGATCGGGGCTAGCGGCTGGACGAGCTCGCCGAGAACGGGCATGCTGACGTCCTGATGAGCCCAGGCGGGGAGCGCTGGCAGCAGCTGCGCGGTGCGCTCGGCGCGGCGGGCGGCGGGGCGCTGGCTGGGGTCGCGCAGGCGCGCGGCGGCGGCGGCGCGCAGGTCGAGGTCGCAGATGAGCAGCTGCTCGCGGAACTGGGCGGCGCGGGCGAGCGTGCGCCCGGTGTGGTCGAGCACACACGAGTGCCCATCGAAGACGAGCTCGTCCTGACCGCCGACGAGCCCGCAGAAGGCGATGCAGGCGATGTTCTCGCGGGCGCGCTGGGCGAACATGCGCTCGCGCTCGGCGCCCTTGCCGAGGTGGTAAGGGGAGGCGGAGATGTTGAGGATGAGCGTGGCGCCGGCGAGCGCCTCCTCGCTGGCGGGCGGGCCGGGCTCCCAGATGTCCTCGCAGACGGTCACGCCGACGCGCTCGGAGCCGATGTCGATGACGGCGCCGGCGGGGCCAGCCTGGAAGTAGCGCTGCTCGTCGAAGACGCCGTAGTTGGGCAGGTAGACCTTGCGGTAGATGGCGTGCACGGCGCCGTCGGCGAGCACGGCGGCGGCGTTGTAGACGTCCTCGGCGCGCTCGGGGAAGCCGACGATGGCGACCACGCCGTGCGTTTCCTCGGCGAGCTGGCCGAGGGCGGCGGCGGCGGCGGCGAGGAAGTGCTCCTTGAGCAGCAGGTCCTCGGGCGGGTAGCCGGTGAGCGCGAGCTCGGGGAATAGCACGAGTTCGGCGCCGTCCTCGCTGGCGGCGCGGATGCCCGCGCGGATGCGCTCGCGGTTGCCGTCGATGTCGCCAACGGTGGCGTTCATCTGGCAGAGGGCGATACGCATGTGCGCGGATCGTATCCGCGAAAAGCACTGGACAGAGGGCCAAACCACGCGGACCACAGCGCAACGTCGACGCTCAAGTCGCGCCGGCCGGGCTGCCGATGCCGACCGTATGAGCAGACCACGCTCCCTGATTCGCCACCCGGGCGCGCTGACGATCGCGCTGACGACGCTGGCGGCGACCGATCTGGCATACAGGCTGCTGCTGCGCGAGCCGCTGCGTCGCGCGCTGGGCGTGGGCAAGTAGCGCGGCGGCGAGCGCCGTCGAGAGGGCCGTGCGCCCCGACGAGCGCCGTCGACGGGGTCGTGCGCGGCGGCGGTCGCGGATGCCTGGAGCTTGAGGTCAGGGCTGCTTGGTTGCGCCGCTGGCGGCGGCGCCGCGCGGCTTGGCAGCTTTGCGCGGGCGGCTGGGGCTGGTGCGCACGCCGGCGGCGCGCGCGAGCTGGGCGATCGCCCACTGCAGGTCGAGCGCGATGCCCTCGATGTCCGGAAGCGCGTCGTAGTCGCCGAGCAGCCCGAAGCCGAGGTGCCCGTCGTAGCTCATGACGGCGATCCCGAGCGCCTGGCGCTGGGCGAGCGGCACGACCGGGTAGAGCACGCGCAGGCGCCGGCCGAGCAGATACAGCGGGAACTGGGGGCCGGGCACGTTGGTGACGACGAGGTTGAAGAACGGCTGTTTGGCCTGCAGGCGGGCGGCCTGGCTGAGGATGGTGGGCGGGGCGAAGCCGGCGAGGTTGGTGAGCACCTGGGCGCCGACGGCCTGCCCGCCGCTCTTGAGGTCCTCCATGGCGGTGCTGATCGAGCGCAGGCACTCGGCGGCGTTCTCGACCCCGACGGGCAGCGGCGCCCACATGGCGGCGACCTGGTTGCCGAGCGCGCCGCGCTGTGACTTGGTGCGCACGGATACCGGCACCATGGCCTTCAGCACGAGCCCGTCGGTGTCGTGGCCCTTGCCGCGCAGGTAGCGCCCGAGCGCGAGGGCGACGGATGCGAGCACGACGTCGTTGAGGGTGCCGCCGAGCGAGTCCTTGATGGACTTGAACCTGGCGAGGTCGGCGTCGACGAAGGTGTAGCGCCGGTGCGGGCCGATGTCGACGTTGAACGGGCTCGGCGGGGCCGGCGCGCTGATGCCGGCGATGGTGGTGGCACCGACGCTCGCCAGGCCGTCCTTGACCTGGGCGAAGGCGCGCCGTGGCGCACGCAGCAGGGCGCGCCCGCCGCGCAGCATCTCGGCGGGCACGGTCGAGCGTTCGACCAGCGCCTCGCCCAGCAGCTTGGCCTGGCCGGGCAGTGGCTTGGCGCTCCAAGTTTGACCGGAATCCCGCCCACCCCCGGTGGGCGCGGGCTCGGGGGCGGTGTCGAACAGCACGGTGGTGATGTCGACGCCGGAGATCCCGTCGACGAGCGCGTGGTGGGTCTTGGCGACCAGCGCGAAGCGCCCACCGGACATGCTCTGCACCATCCAGATCTCCCACAGTGGCTTGGAGCGGTCAAGACGCTGGGAGAACAGGCGCCCGGCGAGACGCTTGAGCGCGGCGTCGTCGGCCGGTCGCGGCAGCGCGGTGTGGCGGATGTGGTAGTAGGGGTTGAAGTGCGGGTCGTCGGTCCACACCGGACGGCCCTGCCCGAGGGGCACGTAGGCGAGGCGCTGGCGATAGCGCGGCACGAGGTGCAGCCGTCCGAGCACGTGGTCGACGAGCTCCTGGAGCGTGGGCGCGGAGCCCTCGAAGACCATCACGGAGGCGACGTGCATGTGCGCGCTGGAGTGATCCTCCAGATGCAGGAACGTCGAGTCCAGCGCTGTCAAGCGGTCGGGGTTCGCCATGTAGGCGATTGTCGCGGTTGTGGGCGCGCGCGTCAACGCTCCCGTGATCGAGGCAGTCCGTTGGCGGCCGGGCGCGGGCTCAGATGTCGCCGTCGCCGTCGCTTGGTTCGCCGTGGTTGTCGCCGTCGCCGTCGCCGGCGTGTTCGCCCTGCGGAATGCCTTCGCTGGCGCCTGACGGTGCGGTTTTGGCGGGTGGCGGGGGAGTGGTCGTGGTTTTGGGCGCCGGTGCGGGCGTGGTCTTGGGTGCCGGTGTGGGCGCGGTGGCGACCGGCGGCGGGGTAGCGGTCGTGGTCGGAGTTGGCGCGGGCTCCGGGGTGGTGACCGGTTTCGTGGACGCGGGCGCCTTGACGACGAAGCTGGTGCTGGCCGCCGCGGAGGCGTTGGTGCCGAGGAGCGTGACCTGCAGGCTGTGGCGTCCGGGGGCGAGCGCGGTGAAGGTCAGCTGCGTGCCACCGGTGCGCGTGAGGTGCCCGTCGAGCACATAACGGAAGCGGGGTGAGCCGCTGGGGGCGTCGGTGGCGGCCACCCGCACGGTGAGCGTAGTGCTGGTGCGCTCGCCGGCTCGTGGCGAGAGGATCGACAGGTGTCCGCTGGCGGCGGGCGCGGGCTTGGCGCTGGCGCTGGTGGCGGTGGTAGCGGCAGTCGTGGGGGCGGGCGTGGATGCGCTCGTCGAGCTGCCGCTAGATCCGCCCCCGCCGCAGCCGCTGGCTGCGAGCGCCACGCCGAGGCTCACGCACAGGGATCCGAGTCGGCGGGCTGATGTCATGGTGCGTCCCCTTGGCTGGTGGCGGTGTGGTTAGCTCGACCGTGAGGGTCGAGTTGTGGTTCTGGTCGAGTTGTGGTTCTGCCCGCTTGAGACTCCGCGAGCGTGCCGATCCTTCCGGGCGGCCCGGCGGAAGCTTTTGCGCGGACGGACGTCTAGCTGGGGTAGACGCATCATTCACATCGGTAGCGTTCAGCCGCCGTCCTGTGTTTTTGCGCTGCTCTCTACCACCCACCACGGAGGTCTCATGCTGATCAAATCATCCGCTGCCCGCAAAGCCGGCGTGCCCACCAGATGGCTGATGCTCGGCTTCGTCCTGGTCGCGCTCGGAGTCGCCGGCTGCGGCAGCTCGAGCTCGGGGTCGTCCACGACGTCCTCGACACCGGCGTCGAGCGAACCGGCGACGACGTCCTCGTCCGGCTCGACGACGCCGGCCGAAACCAAAACTGAAGCGAAGAAAGAAGAAACCAAGAACGGCATCCCGCAGGGCGAACACGCCGGCGACGGCGACGGCGACAACCACGGCGAACCGAGCGACGGCGACGGCAACATCTAGGAACGCCTCCGTGCTGGCTGGCGGCGCGAGCGCTCACTGGCTGCGCTCGCGTCGTACCCGCCGAGGTCCTGGGGGGCTGCCGCTGGGCCTGCTGGCGCTGTCGGTGGTGGCTGCGCTGGTGGTGGCGCTGCCGGTGGGGGTGACGATCGAGCAGGCCCTTGAAGGCGGCACGGCGGCTATCGCCCACTCGCTCGACGCGGCCTCGCCGCGGACGCTGTTGCTGCACTCGGTGCTGGTGGCGGCGGTGGCGACGCCGCTGGCGGGTCTGTTGGGCTTGAGCGCGGCGTGGTTCATCGAGCGCACGCGGCTGCCGGCGCGGCGGCTGTGGACGCTGCTGGCGGTGGCGCCCCTGACGATGCCGCTGTTCGTGACGAGCTACGCGTGGGCGACGCTGGGCACCCTGTTGCAGGGTTTCCTGGGGGCGGCGGGGATCATCGCGTTCTCCTACTATCCGATCGTCTTCCTGCTGGCGGCGGGAGCGCTGCGCGGGATGGACCCGGCGCTCGAGGAGAGCGCCCGCTCGCTCGGGTTGAACACGCGGCGGACGTTCTTTCGCGTGATCCTGCCGCAGTTGCGCCCGGCGCTGCTTGGCGGGATGTTGATGGTGGTACTCGACACGCTGGTCGAGTTCGACGCGTTCGTGGCGCTCAAGTACCAGACGTTCACGGTGCACATCTACGCCCAGTACGAGCTCAGCTTCAGCGCGTCGGGGGCGGCGGCTCTGTCGATGTTCTCGATCGTGCTGTGCGTGCTGTTGCTGTTCGCCGAGTCGCGCCTGCGCGGCGGCGCGAACTACACGCGGGTCAGTCACGGCGTACGCCGCCCGGTGACGCGCTACCGGCTGGGCAGGGCGACGCTGCCGGTGTTGGCGGGCTTCGTGGCGGGGGCGGTGATCAGCGTGGGCATCCCGGTGGGGACGCTCGTGTACTGGTTCACGCAGAGCTCGAGTGCGGGCCTGTCGGGGGCGGCGGCGAACGTCCACTTCCTGGGCCCGGCGACGGTCACGTCGGTGCTGTTGGGGGTGGCGGGGGCGCTGTTGGCGCTGGCGTTCGCGCTGCCGATCTCGCTGCTGGTGGTCAGGCATTCGGGGCGCATGGCGACGCTGCTGGAGCGCTCGACCTACCTGTCGTTCGCGTTGCCCGACCTGGTGGCGGCGATTTCGCTGGCGTATGTGGCCAGCCATTACGCGCCGGGGCTGTATGAGAGCGTGGTGCTGCTGGTGTTGGCCGAGGCGATGCTGTTCGTGCCATTCGCGGTTGTGGCGATGCGCGCGACGCTCGGGCAGATCGAGCCGGCGCTGGAGGACTCGGCGCGCTCGCTCGGGCTCGGGCCGCTGCGCACGTTCGCGCGCGTGACGGCGCCGCTGGCACGACCGGGCATGGCGGCGGCGGGCGTGCTGGTGTTCGCGTTCGTGCTCGGCGACCTGGGTACCGCCCAGGTGCTGCTGCCGCCGAACCTGTACACGCTGGGCACGGAGTTCCAGGCGAACAGCTCGACGGTGGCGTTCGCGGCGGCGGCGCCGTTCGCGGCGGTCCTGGTGGGGCTGTCGATGGCGGCGGCGGCGGTGCTGATGAACCGCTTCGGACGCGTCAGAGGACTCGAGGCGGGCTGAGATGGCGGAGCTGGTGTGCGAGGGCGTGGCGAAGTCCTACCGCGGACGGGAGGTGCTGGGCGACGTGGACCTGGACGTGCCGACGGGCACGCTGACGGCGATCCTGGGCGCGTCGGGCAGTGGCAAGACGACGCTGTTGCGGGTGATCATGGGCTTCGTCGAGGCGGACGCGGGGCGCGTGACGGTGGGCGGCGAGACGGTGGCCGAAGCCGGGCGCGTGCACCTGGCGGCGGACAAGCGGGCGATCGGCTACGTAGCGCAGGAAGGCGCGCTGTTCCCGCACCTGAGCGCGGGGGAGAACGTCGGCTTTGGTCTGGGGCGCTCGGAACGCAGGCAGGGGGCGCGGATCGTGCAGGCGCTCGAGCTGGTGGGCCTTGATGCGAGCTATGCGCCGCGCCCGTCGCACGAGCTCTCAGGCGGCGAGCAGCGACGGGTGGCGCTGGCGCGGGCGCTGGCGCCGCGCCCGCGCATCGTGCTGCTGGACGAGCCGTTCTCGGGCCTGGACGCGGGGCTGCGGGCGGAGACGCGCGAGGCGGTGCTGCACGCGCTGGGCGAGGAACAGGCGACGGCGGTGCTGGTCACCCACGACCAGGCGGAGGCGCTGTCGATGGGCCATGAGGTGGCGGTGTTGCGCGGGGGGCGTCTGGCGCAGCGGGCGGCGCCGAGCGAGCTGTATCGCACGCCGGTGGACACGGACGTGGCGCGCTTCGTCGGCGAAGCGAACATTGCGGCGGGCGAGGCGAGCGGGGGCCGGGTGCGGTGCGCGCTCGGACGCCTGAAGATTGTGAACGGCGGCGTGGAGGGGCCGGTCGAGGTGCTGATCCGCCCCGAGCAGATCGAGCTGAGCGCGAGCGCTGACGCGGGCGGCGATGGGGCGCACGGGCGGGAGGACGGCAGCGGGCACGACCACGCGGTGCGGGCGCGGGTGACCGAGCACGTGTACTACGGCGCGGACACGGTTCTGCGGCTGACGCTCGAGGACCGCTCGCACACGGTCGTGAAGGCGCGCGTCAGCGGTCAGGAGGCGCCAGCGCCGGGTGAGGCGGTGCAGCTGGTGGTACGCGGTCCGGTAGTGGTGTTTCCAGCCCAGATGAGTCGAACGGAGAGCACATGAGCAGAGCACCCGGGTATTGGCTGAGCGCAATGGGCGCGGTGGCGGCGACGATCGCGCTGGCGGGCTGCGGCTCCTCGAGCGGCAACTCGATCCTGCTGTACAACGGCCAGCACCCGCAGGTGACCGCGGAACTCGCGTCGGCCTTTGAAAAGCAGACGGGCATCCAGGTCAACGTCCGCACCAACGACGGCATCGTGCTGGCGGACCAGCTGTTGCAGGAGGGCAGCTCGAGCCCCGCCGACGTGTATCTGACGGAGAACAGTCCCGAGCTCGAGGACCTGGAAGAGCATGGGCTGCTGGCGAAGCTCGAACCCTCGACGCTCGCGCAGGTGCCCGCGCGGTATGAGTCGACGAGCGGGGAGTGGGCGGGAATCGCGCTGCGCGTGAGCGCGCTTGCGTACGACCCGTCGCTGGTGTCAGCGGGGAGCCTGCCGAAGTCGCTGTTGGAACTGGGCGAACCGCGGTGGAAGGGCAGGGTGGCGTTGGCCCCCACGGACTCCGACTTCCCGCCGTTGGTGGGGGCGGTGATCGCGCAGTACGGCAAGCCGGCGGCGGTCAAGTGGCTGGCGGGGTTGAAGCGCAACGGCCAGCTCTATCAGGACGACGAGTCGGTGGTGGCGGCGGTCAACCGCGGGAACACGGCGGTGGGGATCATCAACCATTACTACTGGTATCGCCTGCGCCTGGAGGTGGGGACCAAGGGGATGCACAGCGCCCTGTACTTCTTCCCCGACCACAACGTGGGCTCGCTGGAGAACATCTCGGGCGTGGCGGTGCTGAAGACCAGCAAGCACCAACGCCAGGCTCAGGCGTTCGCAAAGTTCCTGTTGAGCGCGGCCGGCGAGCGCATCCTGGGTCACGGGCTGGACTTCGAATACCCGACCAGGCCGGGCGTCGCCCCGAACCCGCAGGTCACGCCGCTGGCGAAGGTAGCTCCGGCGACGATCAGCCCGAGCAGGCTCGGCAATGACCAGGAGGCGGCGCAACTGGTGCAGGAATCGGGGCTGGCGTAGAAAGGTTGGGCTGGCGTAGGGGCAGACGCCCCTACGCCTGGCCCTCGAGCACTTTCTCGGCGACGCTGAGCATCCCCAGCCCGACCCACGGTGGGGCGTTGCAGCGTACGCGGATGCCGGCGCTGCCGTCCGGTTTGCGGACTTCGACGATCGTGACGAGCGCGCCGATTTCGTACTGGTCGCCGAAGTCCGTTTCGATGGCGTCCATCTGCGCGGCCACTGCCTCCATCAACCGCGCGCGCGGGTCTGACTCGTGGTCTGCGGGATCGACGTCGCCTGGTTCTGCCATGCGAGCTCCTTCGTGGTTGGACGGTGGGGCAGCCATCATCCCAGGCGCACGGCCGGCCGCTGTGACCCGGGCGCACACCAACGCGGGCTCGATGCAGGGAACATTTCAGCGCCCCACGGTCAACGCCACGCGATCGGCATTCGGCTACTCTCGCGCATCCGGGATCAATGTCCACTGCTCCCGGATTTCCCATGGAAGTGCAGAACGACCCCGCTCAGCCCGCGTGGCTGGGCGGGGTTCGCTTCAATGGATCGCTCGATAGCCGTGTCAGACCGGCAGAGCTCGATAAAACCAAGGCCGACGACGAAGATCCCCAAGATCGCAGCAGCTCGACGTCAACGAGTCTGGTATCAAAGCGCCAGACGGCCGGACCGACCTGTTCCGCGCAACCATTCGCGCGGACATAAGCTTAAGTCAGTAGATGTCGCCACCAAGAGCCATGTCGAATACTATAGCCTGTCATCGGCAGCCTGAGCATCGGGCTGGAGTCGGTCCAAGGATGCGGGCTAAGAGACCGTCCGAAAACTCTCAGGTCGCTTGGAGTCGGTGGTGGCGTCGGCGGTACCAGAGCAGTGCGCAGGCGAGCTGGATGAGTCCCTTGTAGTTGGTGG
>Ga0210389_10003492_pt1 | contig 12261 bp, 8 predicted proteins | sample IncBWH28OmetaG_FD_160127 | JGI IMG/M metagenome (GOLD analysis project Ga0210389, IMG submission 160127) | Forest soil microbial communities from Barre Woods Harvard Forest LTER site, Petersham, Massachusetts, United States - Inc-BW-H-28-O ... | reverse complement strand
CTTGCCGCAGCGCTCGTACTGACAAGTTCGCACGTGCGAGCGCAAACCTATCCGGCGCGGCAGATCACGCTGATCGTTCCGTTCACGGTCGGGGGCTCGAACGACATCATCGCCCGCGCGCTCGGCAAGAAGCTGAGCGAGGGCTGGGGCCAGCCGGTCGTGATCGATAACCGCGGCGGCGCCGGCGGGGTGATCGGCAGCGCCGACGTCGCCAAGGCGTCGCCGGACGGCTACACCCTGCTCCTGGTGTCGTCGACATTCACGATCAACCCGGCGATCAAGAAGAACATGCCGTTCGACACCAACAAGGATTTCACGCCGGTCGCCTTCATCGCGCGTTCACCGCTTCTGGTCACCGCGTCGAACGATCTTCCGGTAAAATCCGCCAGCGAGTTGCTGGCGCTGGCCAGAAGCAAGCCCGGCCAGATCACCTATGCATCGTCCGGCCCCGGCAGCATCAACCAGATTTCCGCCGAGCTCATCGCGTGGTCGGCAGGCGCCAAATTCATGCACGTGCCCTACCGGGGCGGCGCGCCGGCGCTCAATGATCTCGTCGGCGGCCATGTCGACATCTATGTCTCGAGCCTGCCGCAGGTGCTGCAGCTTGCCAAAACGGGCAAGGCCAGGGCGTTGGCGGTGACCAGCGCAACAAGAACGGCACTGCTGCCCGATGTCCCCACGCTCGCGGAGGCGGGGATACCGGGCTTCGACCTGTCGTCCTGGTGGGGCATTGTCGGCCCGGCCGGCATGCCGGCCAACGTCGTCAATGCGCTCAACACGGCGGTCGGCAAGCAACTGGATTCGCCCGAGCTCAAGACGATTCTATCGAGCGAGGGCGCCGAAGCCGCCACCATGACCCCGCAGCAGTTCGGCGAACTGATGCGCTCGGAAACCGAGCGCTGGATCAAGGTCGCGCACGAGGCAAAGATTTCGATCGATTGATCGAGCGCAACGCGCGGCAACAAAGCCGCTGTCGTCCTGGCGAAAGGCCAGGACCCATACCGCGTGATCCAGGGAAGTGGCACGCTGGTTATAACTCTGTTCTTCGCCAAACATCGGCCTGGGGTAATGGGTCCTGGCTTTCGCCAGGACGACATAAGCCCCTCACGCAAATTTCGGCTGCTGTGCGGCCTCGCTGCCCATCAGCCGCGCGCGTTCGGTGTTGGGCCAGAGCAAGAGCAAGCCGGCCACACCAGAGGCGACCATGACGCAGGCGTTGATCGTGAAGCCTTTCATGTAACCGTCGAGCATATTCGCCGAGCCCTGGATAATGTTGCCCATGACATAGGGTGCGATGATGCCGGCGAGCGTGTAGATCGCGCCATAGATCGCGAGGATCGCGCCGCGCTGCGAGACCGGGGTGAATTCGCTGAGCATCGGCCCGCACACCACATAGATCGAGCCGGACAGGCCGGGGCCGATCACAAGCAACGCGACCTGCAACCAGAGGCCACTGACGTGCGGCATCGCGGCCAGGATCAATCCGCCGACGACCAGGGGCGCAGCGCCAAGCACGCCGCGGGCACCGCGGGTCGAGACGCCCCGCGCCACCAGGAGCTGCGATGTCCACCCCGTGAGGAGCACGACGGTGGCGCCGAACATCCAGGGCAGGATGGAAATGAAGCCCGCCTGCTGCTGCGAGAAGCCGAGCCCCTGCACGATGAAAGAGGTGAACCAGGTGAGGCCCAGCGACAGCGCCCAGTAGGCGCCGAAGGTCGCGGCCACGCAGCCGATGAAGGTGCGCGAGGTGAACAGGCTGAGATAGGAGATCCTCCTCTCCTCGCCCGCGACTGCCGCGTCGTGCACCAGCGGGCCTTCTTTGCCGATGAAATACCAGGCCACGACCCACATCAGGCCGACCACGCCGAGTGCGCCAAAAGCGTAGTGCCAGTTGTAATTGACGATCAGCCAGTTCAGCGCCGGCACCGCGACAATCACGCCGAACGCCGAACCCTGCGACAGGATAGCGGTCGGCAGCGTGCGCTTCTCGTCGGGAAACCATTTGTAGATCCCATGCGCCGCGACCGCCGCCGCGGGCCCCTCGCCCGCGCCCAGGATGATGCGGCAGACCATGAGCAAGGTGAGACCGACCGTGCCCATCATTGGAAACTGCGCCAGCGCCCAGATCAGAGCCAGCACCAGCAGCACCCAGCGCGTCTCCACGCGATTGACGATGAAGCCGACCACGATGGCCGTGATCGAGTACAGGAAGAAAAAGGACGAGCCGAGCAGGCCGAACTGTGCCGGCTCGAGCTGCAGCTCCTTCATGATCGGAACGGCGGCAAGGCCGACCACGATCTTGTCGGCGAAGTTCACCAGCATGAACAGAAACAGCAGGAACGTGATGGTCCAGGCGCCCTTCGGCGTTTCGCTTGATGTCGCTGGCGCGGCCATGTGTCTTCCCCGTGATGTATCCTCTGGCCGGTTACGGCCGGGCGTGAACTGGAATGCTACGCGTGACTGACCCGCAAGCGCAACCGGGCGATTTTGCCGCATCGCGTGCGCTGCAGCGAGGCGACCGCCTGACATTGTTGTGAACGCACCAAGCAGGTGATCACGATCGCGTCGTCACATCACTGAGACGGTGATCTGCGACCACGGTCTTGATATTCTGCCGAAAACGTCAGGGAGACATCATGACCCGCCCCGCTCGCAACGCCGCAGCCGCCGGCCTCCTCACTCTCTCGCTTCTCATTCCGGGAATGGCGCTCGCCGACGACGGCAAGACGCCGGACTATGCGGCCATCGTCGCGGCCCCCGACCGCAGCGACGCCGACCGGCAGACCGACCAACGCCGCGAGCCCGCGAAAATGCTGGCCTTCACCGGGGTGAAGGAAGGCATGAAGGTGCTCGATATGGAGGCCAATGCCGGCTATGCGACCGAGCTGATGGCCCGCGCGGTCGGGCCATCAGGCACGGTCTATGCGCAGGACCCGGCCGTGATTATCGAGAAGTTCGTAAAAGACAAGTTCGACAACCGCGCCAAGAATCCGGCGATGAAGAACGTCGTGCATGTGGTCCGCGACTTCGATGACCCGATCCCGCCCGATGTGTCGAACCTCGACATGATCACCTTCTTCTACGCCTATCACGATGTGACCTATATGCCGGTCGACCGCGCCAAGATGAATGTGAAGATGTTCGCGGCCTTGAAACCCGGCGGCTATCTCATCATCGCCGATCATTCCGCCAAGAAGGGCGACGGCATCAACGTGGCCCACACCCTGCACCGGATCGAGGAGGCGACCTTGCGCCAGGAGATCGAGGCGGCCGGCTTCAAGCTCGTGGCCGAGGGCGATTTCCTGCACCACCCCGAAGACCCCCGCGAGGACAAGGTGTTCAAGCCGGCCATTCCGGTCGACGAGTTCGTTCTGAAATACCAGAAGCCGATCTGAGCATGATCCGGAAAAGTGGAAGCCGGTTTTTCCTCGCGACAAACGCGAAGCGTTTGCGCGGAGATCATGCTCAATCAAAGAGATTAGATCATGATGCGATTCCTTATCGCACCATGATCTAGGCCCTTGCAACGCCCGGCATGGCGGATAACAAGGGATTGTGCTGAGCGTTCGCAAATTGACAAAGACCTATCGCACGGCCGGCGAGGAGATCGCCGTGCTGCGGGGGGTCGATCTCGAACTTGCCGCCGGCGAGCGCGTGGCGCTGACCGGCGAATCCGGCTCCGGCAAGAGCACCCTGTTGCATCTGATCGCGGGCCTCGATGCCGCCGATGGCGGCGAGATCAGGCTCAATGGCGAGGATGTTTCTGATCTTTCCGATGCCGGCCGCGCGGCACTGCGGCGTGACCGGCTCGCGCTGGTGTTCCAGCAGTTCAATCTGATCTCGAGCTTATCTGTCGAGGATAACCTCGCCTTCCAGTCACGCATCGCCGGCAAGCATGATGCGGCCTGGCAGAAAGAGCTGATCGAGCGGCTCGGCCTTACTGCCCTGCTCAAGCGTTATCCCGAGCAGCTTTCCGGCGGACAGCAACAGCGCGTCGCGATCGGGCGCGCGCTCGCGACCAAGCCGATGCTGCTGCTCGCGGACGAGCCGACCGGCAATCTCGACGAGGACACGGCTGACGGCGTGCTGGCGCTGGCGCGCGATCTCGTCGCGCGCACCGGCTGCGGTTTCCTGATGGTGACCCACTCCGCGCGGCTGGCGGCGACGCTGGATCGGCAGGTCACCTTGCATGCGGGACGGGTCACATGAGCCGCGCGGTCTGGATCCTGGCCGTGCTCTTGAGCCACTGGCGGCGGCATCCGATGCAGCTCGCGACGCTATTGATCGGCCTGATATCCGCGACCGCGCTGTGGAGCGGCGTGCAAGCCCTGAACCAGCAGGCACGCGAATCCTACGACCGCGCCGCTGCGATCTTCGGAGGTGTCCGCACGCCGACATTGGTACCGCGCAGTGGCGCGACCGTTCCCCAAGAGCTGTTCATAAAACTACGCCGCGCCGGCTGGCCGGTCTCGCCGGTGCTGGAAGGCCGCGTGCAGATCGACGGGCACTCCTATCGCCTGCTCGGCATCGAGCCGGTGACCTTGCCGGCCGAAGTCGGTAATGCGCCGACCATCGGACGCGCAAGCCTGCAGGCATTCATGACGCCGCCCGGACAGACGCTCATTGCGCCGGAGACGTTGAATGATTTGCAACTCGCCGAGGGCGCTACACCATCGGCCAGCAACGGCACGACGCTGCCGCCGCTCGCGGCACAGGCGCAGCTCGTGCCTGATGTGCTGGTGGTCGATATCGGGATTGCGCAGAAGCTCCTGAACAAGCCGGATCAGGTCTCGCGGCTGTTGGTCGGCAAGGACAAGGGCCCGCGTGCGGCGCTGGAAAGCGTCGCCGGCGACACGCTGCGTCTGGTCGAACCCGATGCCGAGAGCGATCTCGAGCGGCTCACCGACAGTTTTCATCTCAACCTGACCGCCTTCGGATTGCTGTCCTTCTTTGTCGGGCTGTTCATTGTCAATTCGGCGATCGGGCTCGCTTACGAGCAGCGTCTGCCGATGTTGCGGACGCTGCGCGCCTGCGGCGTCTCCGCAAGACTGATGAACACCGTGCTGGTGTTCGAACTGGTGTCGCTAGCGCTGGTCGCGGGCCTCCTCGGTCTCGTCTGCGGCTATTTCATCGCAGGTGAGCTCTTGCCCAATGTCGCCGCGACCTTGCGCGGTCTTTATGGCGCACCGATCCCGGGCGAACTGAGCCTGAAGCCGGAATGGTGGATCGCGGGCGTCATCATCAGCATCGCCGGCGCGCTGATCGCGGCGGTGACGAGCCTTGCCAAAGCAATCCGGCTGCCGGTGCTGTCAGCCGCGCAGCCGCAAGCGTGGCAGCAAGCGCAGCGCCGCTGGCTGCTGTTGCAAAGCGCGGCGGCGCTTGCGGTCTTCGCCATCGCGGCGTGGCTGCTCTGGGCCGGCAACTCGCTGATCGCGGGCTTTGGCGTGCTCGCGGCACTCATGTTCGGGGCGGCGTTGATCCTGCCGGCCTTCCTCGAAATCTTTCTCGTCCTTGGCGAACGCGGCGCGCGCTCGGCGCTCACCAACTGGTTCTGGGCCGACAGCCGCCAACAGCTCTCGGGATTGTCATTGGCGCTGATGGCGCTGCTGCTCGCGCTTGCGGTCAATGTCGGCGTCGCCACCATGGTCGAGACCTTCAGCCGCACCTTCCTGACCTGGCTCGACGGCCGGCTCGCCGCCGATGTCTATCTCAGCGCCTCCGACAATGCGCAGACCGAGGCCATCAAGACCTGGCTGCGTGACCGTCCCGAAGTAAAGGCCGTGCTCGCCGGCGGCCGCGCCGAGACGCAAATCGGCGGCGCACCGCTCGAAGTGCTGGGCTTGCCCGACGATGCCACTTATCGCGATCACTGGCCCCTGCTGCAATCGGATAGCGATGCCTGGCAAAAGCTTCCGCGTGGCGAAACCTGTTTCATCAGCGAGCAATTGTCGCGGCGGATGAACCTTTCGCCCGGCGATCGCATCTCGTTGCCGACGCCGGATGGCGATTGGCCGCTGGAGGTCGCGGGCATCTATGCCGATTACGGCAACCCGAAGGGCCAGCTCGCGGTCAATGCCGCGGCGCTATTCCAGCATTTCCCAGGCACGCCGCAGACGCGGCTGGCGCTGCGGGTCGAACCTACCAAAATCCCCGCCCTGATCACGGCGCTCTCGGAAAAGTTCGGGCTCGACGGCCGCAATCTGTTCGATCAGGCGTCGCTGAAGGCGGAGTCGACGCGCATCTTCAACCGCACCTTTGCCGTCACCTCGGCGCTGAATGCCTTCACCCTCGGCGTCGCCGGCGTCGCGCTGTTGACCAGCCTGCTCACGCTCGCCAACTCGCGGCTGCCGCAGCTTGCGCCGCTGTGGGCGATGGGCGTGACGCGGCGCAAGTTAGCTGCGATCGAGCTGACCAAGACGATGTCGGTCGCGCTGATCACCGCCCTGCTCGCGTTGCCGCTCGGGCTTCTGGTCGCGTGGTGCCTGATCGCGATCGTGAACGTGAAGGCGTTCGGCTGGCGACTGCCGTTCCATGTGTTCCCGCTGCAGCTGATAAAACTGCTCGGCGTTGCCATGGCGGCGTCGCTGCTCGCTTCACTGTTGCCGGTGGCACGGCTGGCCCGTATGCAGCCGGCGAACCTGATCAGGGTTTTTGCCAATGAGCGCTGATCGCCATATCTCCCGGCGAGCGTTCGCAAGCAGCTTCGCGCTGCTCGGCCTCGGCGGGCGAGCGCTGGCCCAGGGCTATGCCGGGCTCGGCACCGCGGCCGATGGCTATGCGAAAGTGACACCCGGCCGCACGTTTTCCTTCCCCGGAGATCATGGCCCGCATCCGGATTTCCGCATCGAATGGTGGTACCTGACCGCCAATCTGAAAGACGCTGGCGGCGCAGCCTATGGCGCGCAGTGGACGTTGTTCCGGCAGGCGCTAGCGCCCGGTGCGCGGCAGGAAGGCTGGGCCAATCAGCAGATCTGGATGGCGCACGCGGCCGTGACCCGCGCCGATACCCATCGCACCGCGGAGACCTTTGCGCGCGGCGGCGTCGGTCAGGCCGGCGTCACCGCAGCGCCGTTCCAGGCCTGGATCGATTCATGGGCGATGCGCGGCGCTGATGATTTCGATGCGAACACCATTTCGCCGCTCGAACTCTCCGCGTCAGCCAAGGATTTTTCCTACGTCTTCCATCTGAAGGCCAATCGCCCACTCGCGCTGCAGGGCGACGGGGGCTACAGCAAGAAATCGGAACGCGAGCAGGCCTCCTATTATTACAGCCAGCCCTTCTTCGAGCTGAACGGCCGCCTCACCATTGACGGCAAGCCGGTCGATGTCACCGGGCACGCCTGGATGGACCGGGAGTGGAGCAGCCAGCCGCTGGCCTCGGATCAAACCGGCTGGGACTGGTTCGCACTGCATTTCACCGGCGGCGAGAAGCTGATGCTGTACCGGATGCGGGAGAAAAGCGGCCACGATTATGCGTCCGGCACCTGGATCCTGCCCGACGCCACGACACGGCAGCTTGCGCCCGCCGACATCAAGATGACACCGCATGCGCCGATCGACGTCGAAGGCCACAAGCTGCCCGTCACCTGGCAAATCGCCATTCCGTCGTTGTCGATCGCCATCGAAACCACCCCGCTCAACCCGCGGGCCTGGATGGGAACAAGTTTTGCCTATTGGGAAGGCCCGATCAGCTTTGCCGGCAGCCACACCGGCGTGGGCTATCTGGAGCTGACAGGATATTGATTCAACCGGCCGTCCGGCCTACGAGTCGTCAGCGGAATTTCTCGGAGAAGCCATGCGACGGCGCGAATTCATTGCCCTGCTCGGCAGCGCGGCCATCGGCGCGCCGCGGCTCGCACGCGCGCAGGATTCAATCAAGCCGATGCGCATCGCGCTGGTCGGCCCGCAAGGCATCGTTCCGGAATCAAGTCCCTTTGGGAAAATGCTGCTCGGTGCGCTCGCCCAGCTCGGTTATGTGCGCGGCCAGAACCTGGTTTTCGAGACCTCATCGGAAGACGCCCCGCGCAACCTGTCGCCGGAACAGTTCGTTGCGCAGGCCAAGGCGCGGAATGTCGACGTGATCGTGGTCTGGGGTTTTCCGATCGTGGTCGCAGCGAAGGCCTCGGGCATTCCGACGGTCGTCGCCTTCGGCGTCGGCGATCCCGTCGCCACGGGTCTCGTCAAGAGCCTGACCCAGCCGGGCGGCAACCTCACCGGCATCTCTGATGTCGCGACCGAGCTCAGCACCAAGCGGCTTGGGTTGCTGAAGGAGTTGCTGCCCCAGCTCAAGCGGGTGGCCATGCTCTGGAACAAGGACGATCTCGGCATGACCCTGCGCTACGAGGCGTCGGCGCAATCGGCTCACGAGATCGGCGCCGATGTCGAAGCGGTCGGTGTGCGCGAGCCCGACGATTTCAACGATGCCTTCTCGGTAATGGACCGCCGAAAACCTGACGCCATCCTGATGGTATCGGACTCGCTGACCATGCTGAACCGCGAGCGCGTGTTCGATTATGCAGCAAAACACCGCCTGCCCGCGATCTACGAATTCGATTCGCTCGTGCACGAGGGCGGCCTGATGTCGTATGGCGCCGACCTGAAGGAATCGTTCGAACGCACGGCAGCGATGGCCGATCGCATCTTCAAGGGCGCCAAGCCGGGCGATCTGCCATTCGAGCGACCGACGCGTTATCTATTCGTGATCAACCTCAAGACCGCAAAATCGATCGACCTGGAATTTCCGCCGACCTTGCTTGCGCTCGCGGACGAGGTGATCGAGTAGGAAATCCTAGGGGGACACTTCCGATGTATCACTACACAGCGCTGGTTACGCTGCTTTCGCTGCTGTTTTATTTCTACACGACCACGCGCGTTTCGAAAGCCCGCGCCGAATTCGGCGTCAAGGTGCCGGCGATATCGGGCAATCCCGATTTCGAGCGCGTCTTCCGCGTGCAGATGAACACGCTGGAATGGTTGCCGATCTTTCTGCCGTCGCTCTGGCTGTTTGCGATCTATGTCAGCGACTGGATTGCCGCCTTGATAGGCCTGGTCTGGATCGCCGGCCGCGTCGTTTACCTGGTCGGCTACGCGCAGGCCGCAGCAAAGCGCGGTCCGGGATTCGGCATACAGGCGCTGGCCGCGGGCGTGCTGCTGCTCGGCGCGCTGGTGGCGATCGTGTGGCGGATCGTGCATCCCTAGCCGTTCCTGGCGAAAGCCAGGACCCATTACCACAGGCGGATGTCGTGAAACCCGACGTCCGCCATTCTGCCTTACCGATCGATTCCGCGGTATGGGTCCTGGCTTTCGCCAGGACGACAATCTTCAAGTCAGCGACGCGTCACTTCGTCAGCGGGCAGCCGCTGTCCTTTGCCGAAAAGAACGCCTGGTCGCCGGGGACGACGGCGAGCTGCTTGTAATAATCCCACGGCTTCTTCGAGTCCGAGGGCTTCTTCACCTCGAACAGATACATGTCATGCACCATGCGGCCGTTCTCCAGCACCTTGCCTTGCGCAAAGGCGTCGTCGACCGGCAGCTCCTTCAGCTTCTTCACGACCGCTTCGGTATCCTTGGTGCCGGCGGCCTTCACCGCCTTCAGATAGCTCAGCGTCGCCGAATAGGTGCCGGCGTGGATCATGCTCGGCATCCGCCCGGTGCGCTTGAAGAAGCGCTCCGAGAAGGCGCGCGCCTTGTCGTCGTGATCCCAGTAAAATCCTTCGGTCAGGACCAGGCCTTGCGCTGCTTCCAGCCCGAGGCCGTGCACCTCGGACAAGGTCATCAGCAGGCCCGCGAGCTTTTGCCCGCTCTTGACGATGCCGAACTCGGCGGCCTGCTTGATCGAGTTGGTGGTGTCGAGACCGGCATTGGCGAGGCCGACGATCTTCGCCTTGGAGCTCTGCGCCTGCAGCAGGAAAGAGGAGAAGTCTGACGAATTCAGCGGCACCCGAACCGAGCCCAGCACCTTGCCGCCATTGGCGGCGACGACGTCGCTGGTATCTTTTTCCAGCGCGTAGCCGAAGGCATAGTCCGCGGTAAGGAAGAACCAGCTATCGCCACCGGCCTTGGTCAGCGCGCCGCCGGTGCCGACCGCAAGCGCGCGGGTGTCGTAGGCCCAGTGAAAACTATAGGGCGTGCAGGCGTCGCCGGTGATGCGCGAAGTCGCGGCGCCCACCACGATGTCGATCTTCTTCTTGTCCTTGGAAAGCTCCTGCACCGCCAGCGCCACCGACGAGGTGGTCAGCTCGGTGATCATGTCAACGCCCTCGGTATCGTACCAGCGCCGGGCAATGGCAGTGGCGAGATCGGGCTTGTTCTGATGATCGGCGGTGACCATTTCGATCTTCTTGCCGAGCACCTCGCCGCCAAAATCCTCGATCGCCATCTTGGCGGCTTCCACCGAATATTTGCCGCCATAGTCGGCGTAAACGCCGGACTGATCATTGAGGATACCGATCTTGACGCCCTGTGCCGACGCGGGCACTGCGGCGAGCAGGCCGCTCATCGCAACGGCGGCCATCCAGATTGATTTCATAAGTTGCCTCCCAGCCAGTTCTCTCGTCGTCTTCGGGTATATTTCATAACCCTGCGGCTGCCCATGTCTTCCGGGTCAGCCAATAGTATGGGACATCGCCTATACCTCTCTCCTTCATTCCGGGGCGCCACGCAGTGGCGAGCCCGAAATCCATAACCACAGTCCGGGGTTATGGATTCCGGGCTCGTCGCTTCGCGATGCCCCGGAATGACGGAGGATAATTCTCACGCCGCCGCTGCCTCTACCTTTTTCTTCGCGCTCGAACGATCCGCGAGGTTGCGGACCACCATGTAGAAGATCGGCGTGAACAGGAGGCCGAACAGGGTGACGCCGAGCATGCCGAAGAACACGGCAACACCGACCGCCTGGCGCATCTCCGAGCCCGAGCCTGTCGACACCACCAGCGGCAACACGCCGAGGATGAAGGCGAAGGACGTCATCAGGATCGGCCGCAACCGCAGTCGGCAGGCCTCGATCACGGCCTCGAGACGTTCCTTGCCTTCGAGCTCGATGTCGCGGGCGAACTCGACGATCAGGATCGCGTTCTTGGCCGCAAGGCCGACCAGCACGATGAAGCCGATCTGGGTGAGGATGTTGACGTCCTGACCCATGATCCGCACGCCGATCGTAGCGGCAAGCAGGCACATCGGCACGATCAGGATGACGGCGAACGGCAAGCTCCAGCTGCCGTATTGCGCGGCGAGCACCAGATAGACGAACAGCACGCAGATCGGGAACACGAACAGACCGGTATTGGCGCCATTGACCTGCTGATAGGACAGGTCGGTCCAGTCATAGGAGAAGCCGCTCGGCAGCGTCTCGTCAGCGAGCTTCTTCATGACGGCGATCGCGGTCGCCGAGCTCGTCCCCGGCAACCCTTCGCCCTGCAGCTCCGCGGCCGGATAAAGGTTATAGCGCGCCACCCGGTCGGGACCCGAGACATCCTTGAAATCGACGACGCTGCCAAGCATCACCATGTCGCCATTGGCGTTGCGAGTGCGTAGTCGTGCAAGATCGGGCCGTTCTTTCCGGAACGGCAGGTCGGCCTGGGCGGTGACGTGATAGGTGCGGCCGAACAGGTTGAAGTCGTTGACATAGGTCGAGCCGAAATAGGTCTCGATCGTATCGGTGATGGCCTGGATCGGCACGCCGAGCTTCTGCGCCTTGACCTGATCGATGTCGACGAAGACCTGCGGCGTATTGGCCGAAAACGGCGAGAACACCGTGGGGGCGAGGAGCAGCGGCGACTTGCGCGCCGCTGCGACAAGCTCGTCGGTGGCCGCCGCAAGCAGCTCAGGGCCCCGGCCCTGACGGTCCTGGATGCGCATGGTAAAGCCCCCGCCGGTGCCGATGCCGGGTATAGGCGGCGGCGGGATCACGATGATGAACGCGCCTTCGATCGCCGACAGCCGCTTGCGCAGATCCGCTGTGATCACCTGTGCGTTCAGCCCCTTCTTGAGGCGAACTTCCGGCTCCTCGAACACCGGAAACAGCGCCGCCGAATTGCTCGCCTGTGTGCGGGTTGCCCCCGACAGGCCTGCAAACACGGCAATATGCGAGATTCCGGGCGTATCGAGCGCAATGCTCTCGATCCTGCGAACGATCTCGGTGGTGCGCGCCAGCGAGGCCGCGCCCGGCAGCTGCGCGGATATGATCACGTAGCCACGATCCTGCGCCGGAATGTAGCCTTGCGGCGTGGTGGCAAGCAGCCAGCCGGCGCTGCCGATCAGCAC
>Ga0210389_10003491_pt1 | contig 12264 bp, 11 predicted proteins | sample IncBWH28OmetaG_FD_160127 | JGI IMG/M metagenome (GOLD analysis project Ga0210389, IMG submission 160127) | Forest soil microbial communities from Barre Woods Harvard Forest LTER site, Petersham, Massachusetts, United States - Inc-BW-H-28-O ... | reverse complement strand
GAGCGCCCGGCCAGTCCCGCAGCACAGGTCAATCCAGGCTCCGGTACCGCTGCCCGCGATGGCTGCCTGCAGAACGCCGAGCGGGTCGAACCCGAGCTCGCGGGTGTAGCTGTTGGCCCCGGCGAGCTGTCGCTCCCGGTTCATCGAGCAGTTAGCGACCACGGCCGACGCGTGGAGATCGTCGTCACTGAGCAGCTGCCGGTCCGCCACCCAAGCAGTATCCCAGGACAGGCCATCCGCCGAGGGTCGCTCGCCGCCCGTAATGGGCGGCGTGCTACGCCTAGAGCGGCGGCTCGCCGGAAATGACCGCGGCCGGGCCGGGCTGACCAAAGACCTCCGTGTAATCGTCATCTGTCGCGCCACGCCACCTGCCGGTGACCGGGTCTTCGATGAGCCAGGGCTGGTAGAGGGTGCCCTCGGCCCACTGGTCGAGCCATGCGGCGAGGCTAAGGGGCTGGGGGTAGAGCGCCTCCACGTCCCAAGGGCCGGGGTTTGGGTCATACCCCCACATCATCCCGGCCGGGGAGGAGCAGTCGGTGAACGAGTAGATCCCGCATCCCCATGTACAGACCGGCAACAGCGACGGTGGAAATGACGACCAGCCATCCGAGGCGTCCTCGCGGGCCTGACGGTACATGCTGAGGCCGGTGTACTTGCTGTTGTATGAGAGCTCCAGCAGGCCGTATCCCGGGCCGAATCCGCCGTTGCCGACCTCCAGGTACAGCCGCCGCAGCAACGGCGGGAACAGCAGGCCGAGGGCACGTTCTGCCTCTTCAACCGCTTCTTCCGAGGCGGGAATGAGGGTGCCAGGCAGCGGCTCCACCTGTCCCTTGGCTCGGGCCTGCAGGTACTCGGGTGATCCGCGGTGGTAGATCCGCCGGTACCGGCTGTCGGCAGTCATCAGGAACGCGCCGCCCCCGGCCGTCGAGGGGATGGGAATCCCCGGTATCTGATCCAGGTACTCGCCAGCCGTCACGAGATCCTGCACTGCCTGGAAAGCCTCGTCTTCACTCACCGATGCCACGCGGCAAGTATGCCGCCCAGCCCCGACAATCGACCGGCAGCGCTGGTGAGCCACACCCGCTCCAACGGGGCACAGAGGGACCCGGATCCTCACAGTGGCTGAAAGGTCGGCTGTATGGACTGATATCGACCCCCGGTCAGCTCAAGATGCTCGGAGACCGAAGAGGCGGGGCGTCGCAGACGGATGGGGAGAATGCGCGGGTGACTGTCAGAGGCTGCTGGAACACTGGACCGCATGTCTGATTCGATTAAGTTTGGCTCGGTCGCGCTCGAATGCCCGGATGCCAGGCAGCTGGCCGCGTTCTATGCGGAGATTACCGGCGGCACGGTCACTTCCGCCGACAGGGACTGGGCGACGGTCAAGTGCCCGGGCGGAGATATCGACTTCCAGACCGCCCCCGGTTACCAGCCGCCGGTCTGGCCCGACCCGTCTTCGTCCATGCAGATGCACTTGGATTTCCTCGTCGACGACGCGGACGCTGCCGAAGCGCGCGTGCTGGCGGCCGGTGCGACGAAGTTCGATGTCCCGCCCGGTGACCACTTTCGTGTGTACGCCGACCCGGCCGGCCACCCGTTCTGCCTGTGCATCCAGGGCGCGCTGCCCCAGGGGTGAAATCTGCGGCTGCCGCTCCGAAGCGGCTTCGATCACAGTCATACCGGCGGCCGCGCGGTGATCAAACCGTCATCCCGAACGATTCCGTGGTGATTCCCGCACCGGGCACGTGCACCCAGCGCTCAGCCGGGACGAAGCCCGGCTACTGCGCCGCGCGCAGCTTCTCGCGCAGGATATAAAGCCCGGATTCGAGTGTGTCGTCGCCGAGCGCCGCGGGGTCGGCGAGGAGAACTTCGATCGCCGCCATCCTGGCGGCCTTGGGCGACAGGTGGCTGATCATCGCTTCGACGGTCACGGGTTCGTTCACCGCTGGCGCTCCTAGCTCGCTCTTGTCCATGCCCTGCGGGCGCGGTCGTCGACTTCCACGGTTGTCTTGTCGTAAAGCGCCGCCAGCGCGGCGTGGTCGGGTGACGCCGGCGGCAGCCGCTCCATTTCGGCGCGCATCCCGGCCCGCATGGCAAGCAGCGCGGAATCGTCTAGCCGGGTGAAGTCTTCGCTGAAGTCATCCATTGCCCTGCCTTTTCGCGTCGGGGGGTGGGCCGCCTCGCCGTGCCCCGTTGGCGGTTTCCGTGCTGACGACGGCGGGACGTGGCACTCAGCGTGACGGACCGGACATAAAGTTGAAAATACGTTTCCGCAATGGCGACCACCCCCGAACGCCGGTAACGGAAGGTGCGCACCGTGCCTACACCGCGAGAACAGCTAGCGAGCATCCTCAAGCAGTCGCGGCTCGATGCCGGGTTCGAGTCTCACGGGACGCTGGCTAAGCGGCTTAGCGTGTCGCGCCCGGTCATCAGCAAAGCGGAAAACCCTGCCCAGCCTGTACCGTCCGATGCCCTGCTAGCGGCATGGGCCGGCGTGACGGGGGTCGGGCTGGACCACCTCACGGACCTTGCCCAGCGCGCCAAGTCGGGTACCCCGGACTGGTTCATGAGCTACCGCGCCGCCGAGGCCGAGGCGACCACCCTCCGGTTCTGGGGGCCGCTGGTAGTTCCCGGACTGCTTCAGACCGAGGGGTACGCCCGTGCTTACGAGCAGTCCGCCGACGTTGTCGCGGCCCGGCTTGAACGCCAGCAGGTCATCGGGCGCACACGGGTCATGACGGTCATCGACCACACGGTGCTGCTGCGGTGCATCGGGTCACCCCAGGTCATGGCGGACCAGTGCGCGCACCTGTCTGCGCTCGCGGAGTCGCAGGTAATCAGGTTGCACGTGGTTCCGGATGGCGCGAATGTGGGACTTGCCGGGGCGTTCGGCATCGCCGCCAAGGACGGCATGTCCACCGTGAGCCTCACCACCGCGATACGTGACGTGACCAGCACGGCGGCGGACGTGGTAGACGACACGCTGAACCTGTTCGAGGTCATCCTGGGCGCGTCGCTCCCCGCCATGGCGTCACTAGAATTTGTTCGGACCCAGGAGGAGACATGGAAGACACGGATATGAACTGGCGAAAGGCGAGCTACAGCAACGGCGGCGAGAACTGCGTCGAAGTGGCCAACGCCGAGGGCGTGGCCGTGCGCGACACCAAGGACCGCGGCGGCGTCACGCTCACCGTGCCCGCTGTGGCCTGGACAGCGTTCCTCGGCACGCTCCGCTAGAGCCCCGAAAGGGAAAGAAAACGAGCCTGTCCCGCCGAAGGCGGAGACAGGCTCGTTCGTTGCCAGCGCGCTCTCATGTTGACGGTCGTCCCGCGCGCGCCGCTCGGACGACGACGGCGACCTCGCCGCACCGCGCACCGGAAGCTCATAGCAGGCCCCCGTTCCATCCGGTCGCGGAACCTGCCCGTGGCGCTCACCCGAGTCCCCCGCCGGATGCGGGCAACCTGGGAACAGGCTCGCCCCAGATGGCGGCAAGCCGGCCCCCGGCCTTGTCGAACTGCCCGCGATCATCCGCTTAATGTCGTCCTCAAGCGGGGTGTCCGCGCGCAGGACGAGCTCGCGGAGCACCGGCAGCAAAGGCAGGTACTTGCCCGGCCCGCCTGGACAGGCTCGGCCCGGTGGTGTGGAACAAGCCGACGGCGTTGTCGGTGATGTCCGACACCTTGTCTGCGCAGCGGCAGCCAGCGCGATTTCTTAGTGTGATAGCGGTCCATGTGGAGGCACGCACGTATCGCCGACCTGAGTGACACGTGATGCGTGACGGAGTCGCCTGAAGTCAGCGCAGAACTCGCCAACCGGGACGTGCGCACGGAGCCTGCGAACGCGCCCGGTCATGCCGAAATGAGTGCGGTCTCCACTCGGATAGTTTTGCGCCGCTTGGAATGTGTTCGTGATCTGGCCGCCTCGTCACCTGTTGGCCGTGCGAGCCAGAAGGGGGCCAACGCAACTGCCCGGAATCAGCGCAGAGCCAAACAGAACGTTCATACAGGTCAAGAGCCTCCCAATTCAGCGATGCCGTGCCGCTTTACCGGCGCAGGATCAGCCTGGCCAGCTTATAGAGGGCTGTCATCTTTACATCAACGCCGAGGACTGGGAACTGCACGATGGTGCCGTCGCTGCGAGTGAATCTGCGCTGGTATCCGGGCCCCTTCTGCCCCTCGGCCGCTGAGGCGACCGAATACTTGACGTCGTCCGGCAGGTGCAGCAGGCGGTGGCGAGGGATCGTGGTCGGGACTAGCTGGCCGTCGATCACCAGTTCCAGTTCTGTGCAGGTGGACAACCGTGGGAGCGCGTCGCGGAACTTCTCACCGGCCTTACCCTTTTCGATCTGGTGCGGCACCTTGACGTCGCCCAGGATTGCCAGACCGACGAACTCCGGCAGTTCGCCTGGCTGTGCGCCCTTCGCCGTGAGGCGGGAGAGGTAGATGAAGTCGACGAATTCGTTGCGCTCGATAGTGCGCCCCTGGGCGTCCCGGACCACCGTGTAGATGCGGGTAGCCCGCTCCGGGGTGGAGAAGCTGCCCGGCGCAACCGAGATGCCGTCGAGATTCGTCAGCGGCGCGGTACGCGCGATGACCTTGGCGAGCACGGTCTCGGCATCGTTAATCAGCTGCTTGTGGATCATCTTGTGCGCGTAAGCGACGACCTCCAACAGCCGCCCGACAACATCGCCGAACAAGCCACCCGTCCCGGTGGACCCCCGCGCCGCCAGCTCGGTCGTGGTGCGCGTCCCGACGCCCCGACGCAGCGCCAGCTCCATCTCCAGCACAAGCTGGGCCAACTCGTACGGCGAACTAACGCCGAACTCCGCGAGCAGGTGTGGGAATTCCTCAAGCAACGGCGCCAACCGCTGTGCCGTCAGATGCCGACGGGCGACCATGGCACGGGGCGTGAGACGTGGTTCGCCGCTCTTGCCGCCGAGGCGCAGGTGCTCCAGCTCCCCGGTCAGGTCACGGAGCTGCCGTGCCGTCGTCCACCCGGTCCGCTTCAAGGCGGCAGCGCCGCCCAGATCGAAATTCGGTCGGATTTCGCGGGGCACTCGCTCCCGGAGACGGGCAGCTCGGACTGCCGGATCCGGGATGGTCGCCTTGCGGGGTCGCAGCCTCGCTGCGGGTCCGCCCATCACGCTACTACCAGGGTCTTCACGTCCTGCATGAAAGACCAGGCGAGCACGATTAGCTGAAAGTTGCGGGGCAGCTGGAGCCGGGCGAAGCCGAATCCGGCCGCGGCGAGGGCCAGGTTCATACCCAGAGCGCCGAGGATCTCGGACCGGTAGGAACACACCTCGGCCACCGCAGCAAGTCCACGGATGGTGAGCCCGTCGGGTGCGCCGGTGCGGTCAGCGAGAAGCATCGACGCCTCCTCCAGATCGGCCACGGCGGTGTAGATGGCATCGCCGACCAGGATCAGGTCCAGGGCCCCTGCGGCAGTAGAGAGCAGAAACCCGGCCGCGCCCACCGGGCCGGTTAGCAGCAGCAGCGAGAGCAACGCGGCTGCCCGGGCGAGTTGCTTGCTTGCCTCTTCCGCCGCCTCCTGGCGGGCATTGCCCTCCCGGATCATCTGGACCGTGTAGTGGTGATGGACGATGCGCTCGAAGCTGCCCTCCGGAATAACTCCGGTGTCCGCCATGAGGTGCCAGAGCCGTTCCAGCAGCAGCGGCGTGAAGCCAACGTCCTTCCGGTAGGCCTGGCGAGCGCCGGCGATGACTGCCGACTCCGGGCCGCGTGGGTCGAAGCGCATCAGCAGGGAGCGGTCCACCGCGCCGCCTTCGGCACTGACTTGCGGCAGGAACAGCGTGAGCGTCCGGGACTCGGCCGGGTGGATAGCCTTGGCGAGTTCCTCGGCCTGGGGGCCGGTTTGCGCGAGCGCAACGCCTAGCCAGTGGCCGAGGTCGGATTGCGTCCAGTAGGACTGCATTCCGGGGAACACGAGCAGCGCGAACGGCGAATTCTGCCGGATGTGCTCAAGCTGCTCGGCGAGGGCTGTCTGGGCCCGCTCCAGGTGTGCCGCCAGGTTCGCTGATCCGGCGGTATCCGCCTGCTGTGCCGTCGCCTGATTGTAGGTCGCCTGCAGGCCCGCGATCTCGTCGCGAATCTTCACCGCGGCCAGCAAGTCGGTGAAGATTTCCTGGCCTCGGGCGGTGTCGCCGATCACGTAACCCATGGTCCTCACATGGTCGTCTCGGCTCAGGAAGAGCATGACCGAGTCGCGATGGAACTTCAGCTTTTCATTCCACGTCTGGGCATAGTCCCGCGCGTAGCGCCGCAAGCCGGGCACGAGCAGCTCGGCGGCCCGGTGTTCGAGGGCGACCAGCGCCTCACGGATCAACAGTGCCAGGATGCTGGCCACCGAGCGGAAGAACCGGTACGCCAAGCTCCACTCAGTAAGCGTCGGCGTCCCGCCCGGCGCGGGTTCGGCATCCGGGGCCGAAGCCTTTTCCGCCAGGCTGCTTTCCACCGCCGCCACGGAGGGCCAGCCATCTACCGAATACAGCAGGAACAACTGCTGGTAGAGGGTCTCGTCGAAGATCACGTCGAACGACTCGCCCGAGCCGATGCCGACCTCGTCGTCCTCCGGCAACGGTACGGTCAGCCCGGGATAACCGGAGAACGTCCGCTCGGAACCCTCGGGCAGACTGCCCAGCGCCCGGTCGTACTCGTCGAGCAATGCGGCGTACAGATCGGCCATGCGCCGCTGCAGGGCGGTCAACGGCGCGCCCCCGTCCCGGCCAGCGTCGTCTGGCGGCGCGCTGAACGGGAGCCGTTCGACTGCGTGGTCCGGCGTGTCGGGCCCGATGACGACATAGATGCCGGGCACCGTTGGCCCGCCGGTCACCGGCGCGGCTCCTTTTCGGTCTCCGCGCGGGCTTTGCGCTCGGCGGCCAGGTCGGGCAGTGGGTTCATGCTGTCGTGCAGGCATACAAGTGAGGTCGGCACGACAAAGGTCCACGGCTCACCTTCGGGAACCCCGCCAGCGCGATCGTCTTGCTCCGCGCGCATCTCCTCGTGTAGCGCGATGAAGAGTTTGTCGCCGATGGCCGGCGGTGATTTGCCGCACCATGGCCGCCGGGTGGCCAGATAGTGCAGCGCTGCGTGGTTGTAGCCGGGGGTGACTGCGAGCAGGACCCGGCACATGCCGGCCCGCAGGAAGGCGCTGAAGGTAGGGTCGACGTCGTCGAAGCGGCTGGTCAGCTCGATCCAGTGCGGCTGTTCGGCCCAGAAGTACGGGTAGAAGACGTAGGACAACTGCTGCCACTCGAAGGCCTGCTCGATGAACTGCACGACGGAGCCTTTGTCCCGGGTTCCGGCTATCGCGATCGCCGGAAATTCCACTTTATTGGGCTGGGCGCTATAGCCCACCGTGGTCGGGTCCTTCTCGCCGGTGGAGCGGTGCACGTTCAATTGGGTGGCGACGGAGCAGACCGTCCTGGAACCGGTAGTAGGCCGGTCGGCGAGGCGGTCATCGCCCGCAATAGTGTCGAATTCCTTGGTCAGCATTGTGATGCAGTGCTTTTTGATCTCCTCGTCCATCACCTTCTTGTTAGCGGCGTCGGAACCGCCGGCGACCAGGTCACGCAGGGCGACGGCCTCGACCTGACCCAGCCGGTTGTTGTATTCGGCCATCGCGGCGTCGTGGGCGAGCTTGCGCTGCTTGAGGTCTTCCTCAGCCTTCCCGTGTTCTACCTGGGAAATGATATTGAAAACGCGGCGCTGGAACCGTTCGAGCGACCCGGGCGACAGGGTCAGCTCGACCGTGACATCGAAGTTGTAGTAGTCCAGCTCATCGATAAAGTCCAGGCGCAGGCTGGCATCGTCGGAGGTCAGGCTGATCGGCTCGTCCGGGGGGTAGCGCCAGCCCATGGCCCAATAGCCGGTGCCGGGACGGGTCTCCTGATGGACGAGCCGCTCGTTGAGATAGACCTGTATTCCGTTGTTTGGGGTCTGGTGGTCGAAGTTGGCATCGCCGGTTACGACCACGGTCGCGACATCGTATCCGGTTGCGCCCCCTATGATCGAGCAATCGTAGGTCACCGAGTGGCCTGCCCCCTGTACGTCCTTCTCATGGAAGGTCCGGCCGCGCGACTGTGCGTCCCGAACCGCGGCGGAGAGGGCACGGGCTGGGAACCGGAGGTCATGCAGCTCCGGGTACTCCACGCACAGCTGATCGAAGCGTGCCTCGTCGATCTGCCTCCAAGTGAAGTCGAACTGTTTAGGCTTCAGGGTCGGCTCAGGATAGGGAGGCTGGGGCACATCCAGCGCGTTCTCGTAGGCCAGGATTCGGGACTTCACCCAGAACGTCGCGGGCTCGGGCACGATGAACTCGAACATGAGTCGCTTGCCGTAGTTGAAGACCTGGGCGGTGTACTCCTTGTCTACCCACCGGTAAATGCCGGAGACGTGCCCCTTGCCCGGCACGTTGTTAAAGACCTGTCTGTTCTTCTCCTCTGTCTCAAACAGCTTGGTCGTGGTGCGTTGCGACGTGGTGCGGGTCTCGATCCGGTCGATTGCCTTGGCAACGACATCGCGTGCGAAGTTCTGGGCGGTCTTCGTGTGGTCCTCGGACGCCCGCGTATAGCCAAAGCCGGCTCCGGCGCTCGCTGTGATCATGGCCGCGCTGTTGTTGTAGCTCAAGTTGGCGTTGGCGGTTACGTTGAGGCTGTCTCGAATGACGTTCTCCGCCTCGGCCTTTACCTCGAACCGATCCGTCGTCTGAGTGTCCTTGGTGGTCTCCTCGACGCGCGAGCCGGAAAGCGTGAAGACATCCTCGCTCTTTTCCAGCACGCGGTGCTGCCGTGTCTTCGACTCACCCTGCATGATGTTGTGGATGTGCGAGATTTCCCCTGGCCGATACGCGGTCAGCCACTGCTTGACGACCTTCAGATCGCCGATCCCGATCGGCTTGATGTCATTGAACGGGTGCCGGAAATTAAAGAGCCGGGCGAAGATCGGGTGTATCACTGGCGTGGCTGACAGAAGCGCGTCGAGGTCGGCGGCCGTGCCGAGCATAGGAAAGCCGGGAAGATCCTTGGTCACGTCCCAGCCTCTGACGTCCGGGAAGAGCGCCACGATCGCGGCCTCCTGCGGCGAGCCGGGCTTGCCGGCTCGCGCCCGACGGTACAACTCGTCAATGGCGAGCGCTTCGAGCACGTGAAGCACTCGAAGGCCGTCGCTCACCGGTTCCGGATTAACGCTTATCCACTGGCTCAGCACGAAGAGCCGGTAGAGAGCGTCGAATAGTACCCGTTTCGCTGTGCCGAAAGCGTCGCTGTGACCATTTCCACTGAAAACAACGGACACCGGCGGGGCGTCGAAGATGCGTTCCAGCGCGGCGGTCAAGGTAATCAGATCGAATCGGCTGCGAGCCGCTTCGAGTACCACGGTGGCGGGCGCCAGTTTGGCTAGGAGGGCGGCGTCGCCAAAAAGCTGGTCCAGGCGGTCCGGGATGAGATAGTAGGTGTCGTCGCGGATTAGGAACGTGTCGCGATCGAGATCCTCAAGCAGCAGCTCAGCTCCGCTGATCCCAGGCGGCAGCTGGCTGAGCAGTGCGGCGAGCAGGTCTTCGAGAGCTTTTTCTTCTTGTTCCGGGAACTGGCCGAAGATCTTCTCGAACACGAGCTTTCCCACTTTTGAAGAGCGCTGTAGCAGGTTGGGATCCTCGTTCGGAGCCGGTGCGTGAGTTACCATCCCCCGCAAGACGAGTAGCCAATTGCGGATGTAGTGGCGTCGCATGGCGGCCGCGCTGACCGGATCGGGTGCGCGAACCATCATGAAATCCAAAATTGGTGCCTGCTCCACCGCTGGCACGTTAGCCATACCTGACTCCCGAAACTGAACGACGATTTACCGAGCGTGCGCTCCGTTCCGTCCAGAAAGCCCCGGCGACCACACATGTGCCGGCGACGGGCTCAACCGTCTGCCCGGATCTGACGAACCCGCACTCCATCATCACGTCCCCTTATGGCCACACCATTACTGTGCTCACGCTCAGTCCCCTCCCGAGAAGCTGATCGTGCAGTCATGTCGTCGAAAGGCTGGCATAGCCCCTCAGCGGCCGGTTGCCGTCCGGGCTGATCAAGGTCGGTGGGCCGGCCACTTGGACGAGTGCGGCGTGCCAGGTATAGCACTTGAGGATCAGGCGGTCCACGATGTCGGGATCGGGCTGATCGTTGTAGTCGACGATAGTGGCGATGGCCTCGGCGCCGCGAAGCGCGACGCGCTGGATGGCGTTGAAGCGATCCCGGCTCAATGAGCCTTCAGCGGGCTCGTGAAGACACTTCGACGCTTCCTCAACGAGTTCGTCGCCTTTACCATCCACGTTGTAAGGCCATCCTGCTGCTATCGCCGTCGTCTGGCCGAACACAGCCCTGATGCCGCGGTCACGAAGGATGCGATATGCGGTCTTGTCAGTAAGCTTGGGTAGTACTTTGCCCCGGCTCCACGACAGTGAGGCGCCTGGCAGGGTGGTCAGATAGGCTTTGAATGTCCTGGCCGCGTCGCGCACCGCTGCGCGTAGCATATCCTCACCCGTGTCGTACACCCGCTCGGAGAACTTGGCGGCGGCGTAGAGTAGGGCATCGCGCCCGCTCGTGAACTGATTCTCTCCAGCTGTGAAGATCCCTTCGTAGATCTTCTGGCGCTGCTCGCGGGAGAGCATCTTTTCATCATGCCCGTAACGTGCGTGCAGGGCGGCGAGGCTGGAAACGATTTCTGCGTCTTCCAGAGCGTCATAAAGATGGGGGCGCGCGAAGAAATCGAAGGAGATCGCACGCGCGAGGTCGATCAGCTCGTCAAGTTGCTGGTAGAAGTAGAGACCGGCGACCTCGCGCGGTGACGCGGTGACCCACTCGAAGGTCTCCAGCGAGTTGATGGCATGATCGGCGAGGACGCTATCGATAAGAATTTTCGCGTTAGCCGCCGAGGTCTGTGACATATGAGCCTCCTTCATGGGGATTACGTGGTCGCGCAGCGTGGCTGCAGCGTGGATAGCGGCGGCAAGGCGGGTGCGCGAGAGGTCGTCAAGAATGATCACGCCGCGCGCTCCCCGATTATCTACACCTAGCACCGCAGGGATGTGCGCCCTCTCGCACACTGGGCCTATCGCGCTGGGAACTTCCGCCGCCAGTGGCCGGACGATGACGACATCCGCCGTAACACGTTCCCACAAGTCGGCCAGGCCCTTGACCGTGGCCAATTCGCCAACCAGTTCCAGCACCGGATCGTCATCCACTACCCGCCGTATGACGTCTTGCAGCATGTCCGCTCCGCCGACCATGACGACCCGTATTGGGCTCACCTTCCTTGTCCCTCCGGGCATGGCGCCATCGTGGATTTATGCTCGCGGCCGCGTCTATAGATCCTGGGATGCATCTTGGATCTGGCAGGATCTAGATCCGGGTTCAGCCGATAGGCGTGCCAGTACCCGTGCTGCTGCCTCCGCGCGGCCGCTGACGCCGAGTTTCTCCAGCATGTGGTGCACATGGTTCTTCACGGTCGAGAGCTCAATACAAAGCTCGCGCGCGATCTCCTTGTTCGAGCCGCCTTGCGCGATCAGCCTGGCGATCTCTCGCTCCCGTGGTGTGAGGCCGTCCGGCGATCCAGGAGGCTCACGCTGCGCACTGAGCTGCGTCACCCGTCGCAAGAGCGCCGCAGCGGTGCGAGGCGAGCATGCCGACTCGCCGCAAGTGACACTCTCGAGCACACCTATCGCGTCAGCGAGAGACTGCTCCCGGGTCACGAACCCCGCGACGCCAGCCTCAGCGCAAGCGACGATCTCACCGTCCGTCTCCGTTACAGCGGTGGCAACTACAGCCACATCCGGAGCTTCAGCCCGGAGTTCATGAACTAGCCGCAGGCCATCCGGCATGCTGACGTCGAGAAATACGATGTCAGGCTGCAGCTCATGTGTCCACCACAGGGCGCTGCGACTGTCAGCCGCTAGCCCGACGACCTTAAACCTTTCGTCACGCCCGAGCATCTCAGAGAGTCCCTCACGGTACAGGCGGACAGCAACGGCGATGAGGATCCGGATACGGCTGACCGATTCCCTCGGGGGAATGGGTTCTGGGTCTGGGTGCGCAGTCATCGACAACCCGGGGCAAGTCTCTCGTAAGTGATTCCCGTAGTAGGCTGGCGAGTCGAAACGGCACGCCAGGCGCCGATCAGTCCGGATATGTCCAGGAACACTAACGGGTTATCTTGCGGTGCCAGGTGTTCGTCTCTCGGCTCCACATTAAGATCGACGATGATC
>Ga0210389_10003490_pt1 | contig 12266 bp, 13 predicted proteins | sample IncBWH28OmetaG_FD_160127 | JGI IMG/M metagenome (GOLD analysis project Ga0210389, IMG submission 160127) | Forest soil microbial communities from Barre Woods Harvard Forest LTER site, Petersham, Massachusetts, United States - Inc-BW-H-28-O ... | reverse complement strand
TGGGGCTCCCGTGTAGGCGACTTGCAGCGCTCCGGCCTGCACGATCGATGAGCTGCACGGCGAGAGCGCGCGTCCCACTCGCGAGCGCTCGCTCGTGCCCGATCGGTCGAACGCGCCGACGATCCAGCGTTTCACAAGCGAGCGCCGACTCTCTGCTGAATCGCGTCGGCGAGTTGGTCGACCGGCGTGCGTGGTCCGATCACGACACGCTCGACGCGCCGGCTCGCGACGGTCGCGCAGAGCTCGAGCAGCGAGCGCAGCCTCGCCGGCGTTCGCAGCACCGTGTTGAACGTCGCCGCCAGCAGCATCCTCGCGTCGGTCACGGCCTCGAAGCGAGCCGTGCCCGATCCGTCGCGGCGGTGCTGCAAGAACAGCAGCGCGGCGATCGGAGCCGGCTCCGCCGCCGGACGCATCCGCAGCAGGCGCTCGCGGTCGTTGACGCCGACCAGCTCGGCCGCGAGGGGAGTGCGCAGCGACTCCAGCCGCCGCGCCTCGCCGTGGGCGAGGCCAGCGACCGGTGCGCCGGGATGGCCGAGCAGTCGACCGTGTGCGAGCTCGAGCGCGAGCACGTCGTCGGTCAGGAAGCGTGCGCCGCGGCGGCACAGCTCGAGCGCGAGCGTGGTCTTGCCGCTGCGCGAAGGCCCTGCCAGGACGATTGCGCCGGCGTCGGTGACGACGGCGCTCGCATGCAGCACCTCGAGGCCGCGCAGCACGGCGGCGAACGGCAGCACCTGGGCGATCAGCAGCCGCTGCCAGACCTCCTCAGCGCGATCTCCCGGCCTGCACGACGCGTGGCGCCCAGCGACGTCGAGCTGGTGACTGCCGTATGCGGGCCCTTCGATCAGGTAGCCGGTGCGCTGATCGGACTTGATCCGGAAGCTGACGCGGCCGTCGGCCTCGCGTTGATCGCAGACGAGCTCGGCCTGCGCCGGCGACCGGCGCGGGCGAACGTGCGGGTCGGCCACGGTCAGCTCGAGCACGCGACCGGTCGCCTCGGCGGTCGCGCCGTCGAGCAGGCGCAGCGAGGACGGCGCATGCACGTCGAGGCCGAACACCGTCGCGCGTCGCGCCAGCGCCGGCGCAGTCGAGTGCTCGCTCGCGCATCGCCGATCGTCGATGCCGTGCATCGCTACAGCTCGGCGAGTCGGGCGAACGATCCGTCGCCGGGCGAGAGCACCGGCTCGCCTTCGTGCTCGACCCACGCATGCGCGAGGAACTCCGGCTCGCTGCGCGTGCCGATCACGAGCTTCGTCGTGATCCCACGCTCGGCCAGCAGCCGCGTGAGCACGAGCGAGCGAACGAGGCATCTGGTGTCGCCCGGAAGCACGGCAAGGACGCGCGCGACGGCACGCCCGAGGCGCCGAGCTTGCGCGAGCGTCTCGGCGGGGGTCAGCTCGGCGCGTCGTGACGAGTCCGCGCGCAGCGAGCCGAGGACCGCGTCGATCGGAGCGCGATGCAGCTCGCGACGCGCCTGCGCGTAGGCGATCGCGATCTCGCAGGCGAGCCGAAAGCGTTCGAGCGTGCCCAACCGGCGCTGTTGCACGGCGGTGAGCGTCACCCGGACGGTTCAGCCGGCCGCAGTCTCATCGAGCTCGATCAGCTCCCGCTCCAGAAGCGCGCCGCAGAGCCCGCGCACGTCTCGCTCGACCTCGTCGCCGGCGCGCTCGTACGTTCGCGCGAGCAGCTCCACCGCCTCGCGCACCGACGCCGCCTGCTCGAGCGCGACGAGCATCGCGCCAGCGGTCGGGTTGAGCCCGTGGTACTTGCCGGTCTGCAGGTTCAGCACGACGGTCTCCGCGGGGAAGCTGCGGTGGACGACGTGATGCGGAACGAGCACGTTCGAGCTCAGGAACGAATCGCTCTCGCAGGCGCCTGCCGAGGACGCCGTGTCGCGGATCGGCTGTGAGGTCTCCATCAGTACTCGAGGATCGTCGCGCGGCGTTGGCCGAGGCGGATCGCCTTGGTGAGGATGAGGATCGACAGCGGTAGCAGGACAGCGGCAAAGGCGCTGAGCTTCAGCAGCGCGGGTCCGAGCGCGCCGGCCTCGGGGCTGTCGACGAGCAGGTGGCGGAGCACGCCGGTCGCCGGCGTAAACGGTTGCAGGCGGCTGACCTGCTCCAGCCACGACGGCAGCACGGAGATCGGGAAGTACACGCCGCCGGTCAGCGCCATCAACGCGATCAGCCAGCTAGTGCCGACGTTGCCCTGCTTGATCACCAGCGTCAGCGCTGCGAACAGCAGGCCGAACGGCAGGAACGCGAGCAGCGCAAGGCCGATCGCGGGGATCGCGAGCGGCACGGTCGCCCAGTGCAGATGCAGTCCGAACACGGCGCAGCCGAGTGCGATCGTGAAGACGGCCATCACGAACGAGAGGATTAGCGGGAACACGCTCATCGCGATCACGCCGCGAACCGCTCCGAACGGGGAGAGCACGAGGCGGTCGAAGGTTCCCGCGACGAGCTCTTGACGGACGTATTCGGGGATCAGGAAGCACGAGTACATGACGCTGACCAGCGCGAGGCCGACGACGACGAAGGCGAAGTAGACCGACGGCGAGTCAAAGCCGCGCAGGTGGACCAGTCGCGAGACGTAGTAGAACAGCGTCAGGCTGAACAGCGACGTCAGCAGTTGGCTGAACAGGCGAGTCCTGTAGGAGAGGTAGACGTGCAGGTCGCGGCGCATCACGGCGGTGAATGCCTGCATCGACGAGGCCAGCTCGCTCATACCGAGACCAGCCTGCCGTGATCGAGATGCCAGCGCGCGTCGAAGCGCATGTCGAGCTGCTCGCCGCTCGGCGAGCACCACAGCACCGCGCCGTCGCGCGTGAGTAGCTCGTCGATCGCCTCGTGCAGCAGCGTCGCGCCGTCGCCGTCGAGGCTGGTCAGCGGCTCGTCCAACAGCACGACCTCTGGTCGCGGAAGGAAGGTCATCGCGATCCGCAATCGCTGGCGCTGGCCCATTGAGATGCGATCGACACGCCGATCGGCCAGCTCGTGTAGATCGAAAGAGTCGATCGCCTGCTCGACCGAGCGGCGGAAGCGGGCTCGCGGCAGCATCGCGATGCGCGCGCAGAACTCGAGCTGCTTGCGAACGGTCAGCCGCGCGTAGAGCCCGCGGTCGCCGGCAGGCAGGAACGAGACGAGTTGCTGGAAGCGCGCGCGGTTCTGGCGTGGCGTCAGGCCCCACACCTCGACGCTGCCGCGGTCGGGGTCGATCAAGCCGGCGGCGATTCGCAGCATCGTCGTCTTGCCGGCGCCGTTCGGACCGCCGACCCAGGTGAGCGAGCTCGGCTTGAGCGTCAACTCGAGACCATCGAGAATCGGCGCCTGGCGCTTTTGCCAACGCTTCGTCGCGTCGCGTATCGCCAACGCGAAGTCCTCCGGCGCGAAGTCGCCGTCGCGTTGCTGGCGCACTCCAGCGACGCCGACCTGCGCGATCGCCGGCGGGTGGCGCTCTTCCAGCGCGCTTGCCGGCTCGCTGTGCAGCGCGCGCGTCATGCCGCGCCTGCGGTCGCGAGCCGGTTTGCGACGAGCGCGTGCTCGAGCGCATCGGCCACCTGCTCGACCGGCGTATCGAGGCCGGCGGTTACCCGCAGCAGCTGGGCCTGGCGCGTGAGAGCGCTGTAGAGCTCGAAGCGCTCGCGTTCACGCGCGACTTCGTCATCGGGCAGGCCGAGCATGAAAGGAGCGAGCGACAGCGGGTTGGCGGGCACGCGCGCGACGTCGAGGCTCAGCTTCGGGTCGCGCTCGAGGATGCAGACTGCGTCGAGGAGCGCGGGCTCCGTCGCGCAGCGCGCGACTTCGATCCAGCGCTCGTTCGCGAACCGGGCGAGGTCGCGATGCTCGATCGCGACCGCCGCGCGCTCGTCGACGTTCATGTGCGGCGTCGCCGGATGCCCGACGACGCCGGCCGGCTCGCTCGAGAGGATCAAGACGTCGTCGCAGAGCAGCGGCATGCCGCGGCGGATCAGCTCCAGCGCCAGCGTCGTCTTGCCGCCGCCCGACTGCCCGGCGATCGCGACGACGCCTCGCGAGGAGACGACGGCGCTGGCGTGCAGCGCCTCGCAGCCGTGCGAGAAACGAACGTTCGGCAAGATCCGTCCGAGCAGCGTCCGCTGCCATTCGGCGTGCTGCTCGTGCGGCGCGCACTGCAGGCGACTCGCGGGAGGGTCGAGGCGAAAGCAGGCTTGGTCGGCGTGGACGAACAGCAGGTCCGCGGCGGGTCCTCGCGCGACGCTGAGCTCGCTGCCGTCGCTGAGGCGTCCGCGCCATCTCGCCGTGCGCTCATCTCCGCTCCATGTCTCGATCAACGCCGCGGGCGTCGTCAGCTCGAGCGCCAGCGGCAGGCCGCCGTCGCTGTGACTGCGCCGGGTCATCCCGGGAAGTGGGAACTCGGAGCGCAGCTGTAGACCAAACGCCGAGTAGCTCAGAGTCATCGCACCAATCAACTGCGCGTCGACTGGACTTCTTTCGCGGGCGGCGCGCGTCAGCTGTGTTTGTGCGCTTTCGCGCGAGCGCCGCCGTTGCGCGTGCGATTGGACCGCGACCTGGAAACGCAGGTGTGGTAGGTGCGGCTGCCCGACAGCCGGTGTCCGAGCACCGTGAGCGCTTGGATTTTGACTGTGAAGGCGCCCTTCGGCAGCCCCTTGAGATTGACGGTCGCCTCGATCCGACCGGCTCGTCGGGCGACCAGCAGGTGCCGGCCGCCGAGCGCAATCGACACGCGCTTGAGCGGGTCGTTGGCTGGGTTGCGCAAGTGGATTTGGAACTCGCGATTGCTGAAGCAGCGCTTCGCGCTCGGCAGCGACACAGCCTGCGTGAACGCCGCGACGCCGCTCGCGGCGGGCAGCGGCGCGATCAGCGAGGAGTCGACGCACCCATAGCTCACGTTCGTGCTCGTCCCGTCGGCTGCGATCACCGGCTGCGCGGTGCCGGGAGAGCTGAAGCAGACGCGCAGGAAGCGCGCCCCGCCCGATGTCGTCAGCACGCGCCAGGCAGTCAGCCCGAGTCGTGGGTTGGCGATACACGAGCCTTCGAAGTACCACTGGTGCAGGCCGAAGTAGGACCCGTCCGGCTGCAGGCGCAGGTCGGTCCAGACCTGCTCGCCGACTGGATGCGCGCACTGGGCGAAATCGGTCGGCGCGACGACGGTGCCGACGAACGTGCCGTTCGACAGCGGCTGCACGGCGACGCTGCCGCCGTTGAACGACCACACGCCTTCGATCTGCGACGTGGCGGCAGCCGGGCCTGCCGCGACGAGCAGCGCCAAGACGGAGCTCGCGATTGCCGCCAGGCAGATCTGTCTCGCACGCATCGCTCGACACAACGTGCGCCCGACTCGTCTTCTTGCGCGGAGGGTTGCACTCGGTCGGAAGTTGGCGTTCGCGTGATCGGTCCCACGCTCGCCGACGCCCCTCCAGCGTGGGGCCGGCTGGAAGTCCGGCGCCGCACCGCTCGTTGCTGTCCTGTGCAGGCCGTCCCGCCAGCTCCGGCAGCTCCAGTCAGGCGCGTCGGGTTCGGCTGCGCGGGGCTGATGCGCGAGCCGTCTCGGCGGCGCAGGCAGGAGCTGCTGGCAAGCGCCTTCGAGCACGGCATCACGCACTTCGACGTCGCGCGGATGTACGGGTTGGGCGCGGCCGAGGCAGAGCTCGGACGGTTTCTGCGCTCGCGACGCGATCAGCTGACGATCGCGTCGAAGTTCGGCATCGAGCCGGCTCGCTCGGCCGGCCGTCTCGCCGCGCTGCAAGGTCCGGCGCGCGCGCTGCTCGCGCGCTCGCCGGCGCTGCGCGCCCGCGCCAAACGAGGTGCCGGCGCGCTCGACCGTCCGCACCGCTACGACGTCGCGACGGCTCGGCGCAGCCTCGAGACGAGCTTGCGCGAGCTGCGTACCGACTACCTGGACATGCTCTTCCTGCACGGTCCGTCGACGGCTGACGCGATCGACCTCGACGGGCTCGGCGCATTTCTGGAGGACAGACGCAGCGCCGGGCAGATCCGCGCGTGGGGCCTGGCTGGCGCGCGCGAGGAATGTCGGAGTCTCGCGCGACGGCTGCCTGACGGGACGATCCTGCAGCTGGGCGAGGACATCTTCTCGCGCGAGACGCCCGGCGCGCGCGAGCCCGCTGCGCAGGTCGTCTTCGGCATCCTCGTCGAAGCGCTTCCGAGGATCGCGGCTGTGCGACCGGATACGCCCAGCGACGAGATCGCCTCGCTGCTGCTCGCCGACGCGCTGCAAGCGAACCCGTCGGCGACCGTGCTGTTCAGCACGACACGCCCGGCGCGGCTCGCGGCTGTCGATCGAGCGGCCGTGCTGCTCGAACGGCAGGCCGAGGAGCTCGTCAGCTTCCGCGAGCGGCTCGGCGTGGGACTTGCGCGCGCCGCGGTCGCTGGTTGGGAGAGCGGGTGCGCGTAGCGGCCTCGACGATCAGCTCGGGATCGTGCTTGCGGGCCGAAGTAGCCGTCGTCGGCGCTGGGCCGGCCGGCATCGTGACTGCGCTCGAGCTGGCCAAGCGCGGCCGGCGGGTGCTGCTGCTCGAGAGCGGCGCGAGCGCGTTCGACGCCAGGACGCAGGCGCTCGGCGACACCGTAGGCGGCGATTCCTCGCACGTGCCGATGGCGCTTGCGACTCGGCGCCAGCTGGGCGGCGCGTCTAACCTCTGGGGCGGTCGCTGCGTTCCGTTTGATCCGATCGACTTCCGCGAGCGCGAGATCGTCGCCGACGCGCGATGGCCAATCGCCTACGCCGACGTCGAGCCGCACTTCCAGCGGGCGTGCGAGCTGTGCGTCTGCGGCGACGCCGTGTTCGATGCCAGGCGGATCCCGCAGCTCGCTTGGCGATCGCTGATCCCGGGGTTCGTCGACGGTGGCGTCGAGGCATCCTCGCTCGAGCGATGGTCGCTGCCGACGAACTTCGCTCGCGAGTACGGCGACACGCTCGAGGCGTCGCAGCGGATCGTGCTCGTCAGCGGACTGACGTGCACCGAGATCGTCCGTGCCGGCACCGCTCGCCGGGTCGAGCGGCTGCGCGCGTGCTCGCTGGATGGGATCGAGGTGACGGTCGAGGCCGCACGGTACGTGCTGGCCTGTGGTGGCCTGGAGACGACGCGTCTGTTGTTCGCCTCCGACGGAGACGGCGACGGCAACGGCGACGGCGACGAGGGTGACGGCGAGGGCAGCGGTGGGCTAGGCAACCACTCCGGACATCTCGGCCGCTGGTACATGGCGCACGTCGAGAGTCGGATCGCCGACGTCCACTTCACGACGCCGCCGGCGGAGACGATCTACGGACATGAGCGCGACGGCGACGGCGTCTACGTCCGACGGCGGATGACGTTCGCTGAGCAGTTGCAGCGCGAGCGGCGCCTGGCGAACGCCGCGATCTGGCTCGTGAACCCGGAGCTGGGCGATCCTGCTCATGGCAGCGCGGTGCTCTCGTTCGTGTACTTGATGCTGGCCTCGCCGTTCGGCGAGCGCTTCGTCGCCGAGGGCATCCGTCAAGCGCATCTGAAGACCAGCGGCTCGGTGTCGATCAGGCGGCACGTCATGAACGTCCTGCGCGGGCTACCGCGCGCGATCGGCTTCGCGGCCCAGTTCGGCTACAAGCGCTACTTGAAGCGAGGGCGCAAGGTGCCGGGCTTCTTCGTCTCGAGTGCGGCGAACGTCTACTCGCTGATGTATCACGGCGAGCACCTGCCGAGCTACGACAGTCGTGTCGAGCCGACGAGCTCGTGCGACGAGCTCGGCGTGCCACGGCTGCGTACGCAGCTGCGCTTCAGCGACGAGGACGTCCAGTGCGTGATCCGCGCGCACGAGCAGCTCGACGAGTTCCTGCGCGAGCACGGTCTCGGCCGGCTCGTCTACCGCTACGCCGACCTGCCCGGGGCGGTGCGCGAGCAGCTCTCGGGCGGCTACCACCAGGCGGGAACCACGCGGATGTCCGAGTCGCCGGAGGATGGCGTCGTCGACCGCGATCTCGCAGTGCACGGGTTCGACGACCTGTTCGTCGCCAGCAGCTCGGTGTTCGTCACCTCCGGGCAGGCGAACTCGACGTTCATGGTGATCGCGCTCGCGCTGCGGCTGGTCGATCATCTCGACGCGACGTTGCAGCCGGCAAGCGCGCGTCCCGCCGAGCGCGCCAGCGGGCGCGCTTGAGTTGCGTCAGGCTCGCAGCAGTTCGCGGATCACGGGCGGCGCGCCGGTCCAGCGACCGCGCGTTCGGACTCGAATCGGCTCCTTGGCGACGTCCTCGACGAGTCGTCTGAGATCGCCGATCAGCGCTCCGGCGCCGACGGGCGCATCGTCGAGCTGGGCGAGCAGCGCCGCTTGGTCGTAGCCCATCACGGCAAGGCGTTCGGTGCCGAGGAACCTGACGTACCGGCGGCACCACTCGCGGCGCAGCGGGTTGCCGAGCGTCGAGCGCCACTTCTGATCGGGCTCACGGCTCAACGTCGAGTAGCGCTCGACGCCGGTTGGGTCGCCCATCCGGCCGTTCAGCTTGACCTGGGCGAAGTCGTGCAACGCGGCCGGATCGAAGGTGATCTGCAGGTAGCGAGCCAGCGCCAGCCAGCACTGCTCCTTGCCGCTGACGAGATCCTCGAAACGGATCGCGTGAGCACGCGCGCCGCCAGACTGGAACGCAGCGATCAGGCGCGGAAGCCCGACGAACAGCTCGTTGCTGAGCAGCGTCGGATGCCACGGGCCCCACGTGTCGACCATCGACGCGAGCACGCTCAACGGGTTGCGCCAGAGGAACACGAACTTCGCTTCGGGGAACAGCTGCATGATCTCCTCGGCGATCAAGCAATACGGCGGGGACTTGTCGAGGAAGTAGCGCGCGCCGCTCGGCGCCGCTTTGCCGTACAGGCGCAGCACCGAGCTGCGCAGCTCCGCCAGATAGTCGTCCTTGCCTCCGGGGAGCTCCTCGCAGAAGTCCTCGATCGCGTCGACCATCAGGCTATGGACGTACTCAGCGTCGACGCCCTTTCTCCGCAGCGCGTAGCCGATCGGCAACAGCAGCCACGGCTCGGACACCGTCGCGACGCCGTCGTGCGCGGCGATGATGCGTTGTAGCAACGTCGATCCGCTGCGCGAGATCGAGAAGACGAAGATTGGTTCTATCGCCATTGCGCATGCGACCAACGCGACGTCGCGTGCGCGACTTGCGCCCGCTGCGCGCGTGACGCCTGCCGCGGGCGCGACTCAGCCCGACGGCGTGACGGTCGTCACGGGTAGCCCCATGCCGGTGACCTTGCTCGGCAGGTCGAGCTTCAGCCAGTGCGAGATCTTCGACGGCAGCGTCGAGATGATCACCTCGTCGAAGCCGCGCAGGTTGATCGCGTCTTCGATCGCCGCGATCGGATCGGTCGAGCCGACGATGCCCTCGACGGGCGCTCCGGCGGCGTCGCCGATCGCCGGCAGAGCCCGCGCGAGCACGGCCTGCGCTTCGCCGCCGCCCTGATCCTCGGGGTCGACGACCTTGTGCAGCCCCGGCGCGGCGGTTGGCACGAGCAGCGTGAATCGCGCGTTGCCACGCCTTGCGCGCTCGCGGATCGCGTCGAGCAACGGCTCGGTCGCTGCGGTCTTGTATGCGACGACGAGCACGCGTGCCTGTGCTTGTGAGGACTCCATGCGACACCCCTTTCGTTCGTGACGCTCTCTACTTACCCGCCCGAGGCCGAGTATCTCTCGTTAGGACGAGCGAACTCGCGATGCTGTGCCGCGCGAGCTCGACGCGCAAACCCTGGCTAGGCTCCCAGCATGCGCGTGCGCGTGGACGATGACTCGATCGAGGTGCTGCTGTCGCGCTGGGAGAAGGTGCTCGGCTTGATGAGAGACATCAGCGTGCCGCTTGCTGACGTCAGCGACGTGCGCGTCGTCGAGGAGCCGATGCGCGAGGCGCTCGGGACGGGCTTGAAAGCGGGTCTGCGACTGCCGTGGCTCTACTACGTCGCGCGCACGATCCGCCTCGATCGCGCGTTCGCCGTGCGTCGTGGCGTGCCAGCACTGTCGTTCTCGGTGCGCAATCACGATCCGCTGCGCAGCGTGCTCGTCAGCACGCCCGACGCGCACGAGCTGCAGCGTCGCTTGGCAGCGCGCTGACGCCGCCGCCAGCGTGGCGCGTCTGGTGCGTGCGCTGGCCGCTTGCCGCGGCAAGCGCAGTGAACGGCAGATCACCCGCGAGCGGGTCGGATCGCCTGGCGCCGATCCTCGCCTCGGCGATCCGCTAGCGATCCTTGGCGCGCGTCTGGATCAGTTTCGGCGATGAGACACAACTACATACGTGTCGTTTATAAGTAGTTCGTCTAGCGAGCCAGAACATCACTATAGGCCTGGAAATATGTCGATTAGACGGTCGTCTAGGCAATGCGCTAGGGTTGTTGGACAACGTTTATCAAGGCGTCGAGCACGGGACTGGACGCCGGCAGTCACTGCCGTCCCGCACCGGGCGCGAGCAAAGTCATGCAGAGACATGTCACCAAACGGGCGCTCCGCGCAGAGCGGAGCATTCACTGCCTAGCGCGGGGGCGCTCCGGCACGGCACTCGCACCGCGCAGCCCCGCGAGCGCGACGGCGACGATCTGCGCTCCAGTGACACCCGAAGCGCAGTCGCGATCGCGGCTCGGGCGATGAGCGCTCCCGGCGCCACGCGAGCCGACGGGGCGTCGCTCGCGACCGAAAGCTCGCGCTCGGCGCGAAACGGCCGTTCGCGGCACTTGGACGAACTGCAGCGCCGGCGGATCCTCGCGGCGATGGCCAGGGTCACCAGCGAAGACGGCCTGCAGGCCGTGACGATCGCCCGGATCATCGAAGATGCGAAGGTCGCGCGGCGTAGGTTTTACGAGCTGTTCGACGATCGCGAAGACTGCTTCCTGGCGACCTTCGACGAGGCAGTAGCGACGGCAGAGCAGCGAGTCAGGGCACGTGTTGAGGAGCCCGCTCCGTGGGTCGATCGGATCAGGAACGGCCTGCGCGCGCTGCTCGAGCTCTGCGACGAGGAGCCAGAGCTGGCGAAGGTCTGCGTCGTGCACGCGAGCGCGGGTGGGCGTAGCGTTTTGAGCCGTCGCCGCGAGGTGCTGCTCGATCTGATTCGCCTCGTCGACGGCGGGCGTGTCGTCAGGCGCTCCGCGACAGAGCTCTCGTCGCTTACCGCGGAGGGGGTCGTCGGCGCTGTCTTCGCCGTGATCCACGATCGCCTGCTGGCGCCCGAGCGGACGCGGCTGACAACCCTGCTGAGTCCGCTGATGGCGATCGTGGTGCTGCCCTACGAAGGAGCCGGCGCCGCCCAGCGAGAGCTCTCGCGCGCAGCTGAGCTCTCGCGACGACGCGCGACGAAGCGATCGCAGAAGGCGCATGACCCGCTGGAGGGGCTGCAAATGCGCATGACCTATCGAACGATCTGCGTGCTCAGCGCGATCCACGGCTCTCCTGCTGCGAGCAACCGAGAGATCGCCGATGTCGCCGGGATCAAGGACCAAGGCCAGACTTCCAAGCTGCTCGCTCGCCTGGAGGGTCTCGGGCTGTTGCGCAATGCCGGGCCCGGTCAGGCCGAGGGTGGCCCGAACGCCTGGGAGCTGACGGCGCGCGGGACGGCGCTGACACGCTCGCTTGGCATGGCGGCCGGGAGCTCGCAGACGCCTGCGAGCTGACTGCGGCCGGGCTTTGCTCGAGCGTCGCTCTCCCTCTGGCGGCGCTCGAAGAAACCCCGGCCTCTGATCCTCCCGGGCCGGGCCCCGGGCGCCGCGACCGCGCATCTCGGTCGCGGCGCCCGTTTTTCGAGAAAGACCCTCGCGACGCGTCCAGTTGTCAAGCCCCCTGCTCGGCGGTTCATCGAGGCCCTGCGCGCGCTGTGATGCCGCCGCCGCGCTCGAGCGTTCGCACTTTGCCCGTGCTTCGTTTACTCTTGACAGTATGCGAGCGGGGAGGGCCAGCCAGGCGGCTCCGATGCAGTCGCCGGTCAACTGGGCATTGCTCGGGTTGGTGATCGAGCGTCCAAGCTACGCCTACGAGCTTGCCCAGCGCTTCGAGCGCACCTACGGAGAGGTGCTCGCGCTCAGCAGCGTCTCGCATGTCTACACGGCGCTCTCGGCGCTGAAGGGCCGCTCGCTGATCTCAGAGATTCCCGGCACGAGGACGGGAGCCCAGCCAAAGCCGCGCTACGAGGCGACCGACGAAGGCATGCTGCTCTACGGCGAGTGGCTCGTCGGTCAGGTCGGCGAGGACCGTCGTCGCCAGCAGCTGTTCGTGCTGCAACTGGCCAGGTTCAGTCGC
>Ga0210389_10003489_pt1 | contig 12270 bp, 7 predicted proteins | sample IncBWH28OmetaG_FD_160127 | JGI IMG/M metagenome (GOLD analysis project Ga0210389, IMG submission 160127) | Forest soil microbial communities from Barre Woods Harvard Forest LTER site, Petersham, Massachusetts, United States - Inc-BW-H-28-O ... | reverse complement strand
ATTGATCGCAATGACGCCGGCCGCGTGAGTTGATTGTTCTGCGCGAATCAACGGTTGAGATCAATTCGGGGCGGCAGTTTACTGATCATGAACTCGTGAACTAAAGCAGCTCCCCGAGCGGTCCCCGAAACGTCATCGCGGAAAGGCCAGCAATGTCGACGAACCGAGTTGATCTCACCACCCGGTACCTGGAGGCGGTGCGCCGCAATGGCGCCTCAGCCAGCGAGCTCCTCGGGCGCTTGCCGGAATCCGAGATGCTGAACGTGTACTACCACGGACGCTACCTGTCCCGGCCTTTGTTCCTCGGCCACGAGGAAGTCCAGCAGCTGTACTCGGACCTCGCGAACCTGCGCTCTGCCCTGGTCAGCCTGCCGAGCCGGCTCTACGGCGGGAACCTAGCCGCGTTCGCGCGTGCCGTGGGGGCCAGCGAGGTCCAGGTGTCGGCCGTACTGCGCAGCCGGGGCCGGGGAATCGACGTGACCAGGCAGACCCGCGCCGACCTCTACATCGACTCCACCGGCTTTCGGCTGCTCGAGCTCAACATGGGCAGTGCACTCGGCGGCATGGACAACGCGGACATGAGCCGGGCGTTGCTGGAGCACCCTGTCCTGGCCGAGTTCACCGAGCGGCACGGCCTCGAGTTCGTGGACACCATGCGCGCGCAGGTCAGCAACTACTTCGCCGAGACCGGGTTCTCCCGCCAGGCACGGCCGACGCTGGCGCTCACCGACTGGCCCAGCAGCTACAAGACCCTGGAACCGTACATGCGCCATTACGCGGGACGGGTGCAGAAGCTGGGCCTCGATGACAACCCGTGCCAGATCACCGATCTGGCGTTCCATGACGGCCGGGTCTGGCTGGGGGACCGGCCCATCGACATCATCGACCGGCTATTCATGCTCGAGGACCTGCTGGAATCCCCGGAGGCCCCGGCGCTGATGGATCCGGTCCTGGACGCCGCCGCCAGGGACGAGGTCAAGATCTACACCCCGCTCGACTCGGGGATCTTCGCTAGCAAGGGCGCCCTGGCCATGCTGTCCGACGAGGAGAACCGGTCGCTGTTCGAGCCAGAGGAACTGGCCAGCCTGGATCGCATCCTGCCCTGGACGCGAATGGCCCGCCGCGGCCCGGTGACCCTGGAGGACGGCCGCAGGGTCGACCTGCTTGACTACGCCCTCACCCACCAGCATGACCTAGCGCTCAAGCCGACCCTGATGCACGGCGGTGGCGGCGTCCTGCTGGGCTGGCGCGACGACACCACCCCGCAGGCGTGGGAAGAGCAGGTCCGCGCCGCGGTCGACGGGCCGTATGTCCTGCAGCGCAGGATCCGGCCGGTACCCGAGTTGTTCCCCGGCGAGAACGGTCAGCAGGTCCCCTGGATCGTCTGCTGGGGCGCGTTCACGACCTCGGAGGGATATGGCGGAATCTTCGCCCGCGCCGCGACGGTCGAGTCGAATGTCGAGGTGATAAACCTTGACACCGGTGCCTATGTCGGGTCCTGCCTGCACGCCAAGCCGGCCGCGGAGCACGCCGGCTGACAGCCCGTGCATCGTCACTCCCCTGGTGAGCATCCCGACCGAACGCTGGCGGGCACTTCTGATAAAGGACGAGACCAAGCAGGTCTGCGGGGCATTCAATTATCGCGGCATCCGGTACCGGCTGGCGTCAGCGGCAAGCGGCCGCGGCATGGCAACCGCGTCAACAGGAAACCACGCGGCAGGCCTCGCCATGGCCGCCCGGGGCACGATGCGAGACCTGGATGCCTTCGTCCCGGCTACGACCCCGGCGGCGAAATTGCGGCGGATCGAGGAGCACGGCGCCAGGCTCCACCTGATCGAAGGCGGCTACGATGACTGCGAGAGGCTGGCCAGGGCTTACGGCGCGCGCCACGGCCTTGACTACATTCACGCCTTCGACGACCCGCAGGTCATCGCGGGGCACCAGTCGCTATTCAGCGAGATCGGGCGAGTTGCGGCCCTGCCTGACATGGCCTTCGTGCCGGTCGGAGGCGGCGGGCTGGTCTCCGCGGCGATCATGGCATGGGGTCGACTGGGGACGCGTGTCATTGGCGTGGAGCATTGCTGCGCACCTGCCATGGCGGAGTCGCTGAGGGCCGGGCGGCCCGTGAGTGCCCAGGTGCTGGCCGGCGCGGCAGAAGGACTACTGATCAAGCGCGTCGGAGATTACCCGTTCGCCGTCTGCTCGGACTACGGCCTTGCGGTGGAGACGGTTGACGACTCAGAAATCGAGGCGGCGGTCCGGCTTCTGTACGTTGAGGCCGGCATCCGGGCCGAGTTCGCCGGAGCGGCCGCCCTGGCCGCGGCACTGCGCTACCACGCTCCCGAGAAGCGGGCACTATGCGTCATTTCCGGGGGAAACATCGACGATCAGCGATGGGAAAGGTGCCTCACGTGACGCTGGTCCCGGTTCCCTGCTTGTCGTTCCTGCCGAAGTATTTCCACCAGGGGCTTCCTTGCGCAACCGTGACGTGCTGCGTGGCCGAGCCTGTGGTCGATCGGCTCCTGCATGCACAGCGAGTCCTTCGCTCCCTCAGCTCGCCCCGGATTCGGTACAACGTGATGGTCTGGGATGCTTACCGCGCGCCGGCCACCCAATACCGGATCTTCCATGATTATGCCCGGCAGCTCATGCGGGCCAAGGGCCTTCCGGCCGGGCCAGCCGAGGCGACCGCCGCGCGATTCGTGTCCAGGCCTGACACCGTTTACCCGCACGGGACTGGCGGCGCAGTCGACCTGACCTTGCTCGTCAACGACGAGGAGGCATTCATGGGGACAGGTTTCGATGCGTTCGAGGAATGCTCCGCATCTGACTGGTACGAGCGCAATCCGCCGCGAAGTGAAAGGGAACGGACAGCGGCCGTCAACCGCGGCCTGCTAAGGTCCGCGATGCTCCAGGCCGAATTCGTCCCGTATCCCGACGAGTGGTGGCACTATGAGTGGGGAACGGCCCGCTGGTCCGCAGGAACCGGACGGGCAGTGGTCCTGGACCGAACGCTCAGTTCCCCGGCTGCGGTCGTCCCGCACCCCGCACTCCTGTAGGGGCGCGCCAGCCGGATCGGCGAGGCCACCCCGCCACGGCCGCGAGGTGCGGGCTCCTCATCCACCGCCGCCAGTCACGGCGCCAACGCCCTCCCCGGCACGCCGCGATCCCCCACTGCGGCAAGCTCTCACCCTGCGTACAGGCAGCCACAGAACAACCGGCAATAACATAGGGAACAAATACCTGCATGCTACGACGTGGCGTGATAGTGAGTTATATTGAATCCCGGCTGTACGTTAACTGGGCGGGTCCGCCTCTTCTGGTGGTAGAGATTGCCGCCATCTTCCCTGAAGTCGTTGATGCCGGCAGCTAGGCGTCAACGAAAGGGTGAAGCGGTTCCGGGAGCGGACTTTGGAATTTCGGATCCTCGGATCACTCGAGGTCAGCGGTGACCAAGGGTCCCTTGACCTGGGCAGCGCACGCCAGCAGATCGTGCTGGCCACCTTGCTGCTTAGCCCTAACCGGGTCGTTCCCCTGGAGCGACTGGTAGAGGCCCTCTATGGTGGCCGCCCGCCATCCACGTCCCGTTCGCAGGCCCAGATCACCATCTCCGCGCTTCGCCGGAGCTTCACTGAGCATGGCGGCGCCGCGGCTATCGCTACCCATGCGCAGGGCTACGCCATCCAGGTGGAAGACGGGCAGCTTGACTCCCAGCGGTTCGCGGACCTCATGATCGCCGCGCGCAGCGCCCGGCACGCGGGTCAAGTCGATCGTGCCGTCGCGAGCTATCGCGAGGGCCTGCGGTTGTGGCGCGGGAACGCGCTCGCTGGCATCGACAGCGACCTCGTCATGCTCGCGGCCGGCCACCTGGACGAGCAGCGGGTCGTCTGCTCCGAAGATCGCATCCTCCTGGAGCTGGAGTTGGGCCGCCATCACGAGATGGTGGGCGAGCTCACCGAGCTCATCGCGCAGTACCCGCTGCGTGAGCGGCTTCGCGAGCACCTCATGATCGCCCTGTACCGGTGTGGCCGTACCGCGGATGCCCTGCAGGCCTACCGGGACACCCGGCGAGTCCTGATTGACGAGCTTGGCATCGAGCCAAGCGAGCGGCTGCGGAAGCTTGAGCATGCGATCCTGACCGGCGACCCGGCCCTCGCCCTCGCGAGCGGGGCCGCGCTAGCGGGCCTTGCCGGGACGAGGCTCTCGCACCTGACGGCCCCTCGCATGCTTCCGGCCGACGTCGCGGACTTCACGGGCCGGACGCAGCAGGTCGAGGAGATCCATCGGCACCTGGTCGCCGCGGAGGAACCGAAGCAGCGCCTCGCGGTGCCGATCGTCGCCATTAACGGCACGGGCGGCGCCGGCAAGACCTGCATCGCGGTGCACGCGGCGCACGGCGTCTCCGGGCACTTCCCCGACGGACAGCTCTTCACCGACCTGCACGGCGGCTCGGAGCCGGTCAGCCCGATGAAGGTGCTCGACCGGTTCCTGCGGGCGCTCGGGCTGGCCGGGACGCAGGTTCCCGAGACCCTGGAAGAGCGGGCCGAGGCCTACCGCGGCCTGCTCGCAGACCGGAAGATCCTCGTGCTGCTCGACAACGCCGCGACCGAGGCACAGGTCGCACCACTGCTGCCGGGGGATCCGGCCCAGGCGGTCATCGTCACAAGCCGGGGCAGGCTGGCGGGACTGGCTGGAGCGGTGCACATCGACGTGGGCGTCTTTGACCCTGACAAGTCGGTGGAACTGCTAACCCGCATCGCCGGACGTGAACGCGTCGCTACCCAGCCGGGCGCGGTGGTCGCGATAGCGGCGCTGTGCGGCCACCTTCCGCTGGCCCTGCGAATTGCTGGGGCCCGGCTGTCCGCGCGACAGCACTGGAGCGTCCAGCAACTCGTTGACCGGCTGTCCGACGAGACCCGCCGCCTGGATGAGCTTCGGTATGGCGACATGGCGATCAGGGCGAGCATCTCGCTGTCCTATGACGGCATCAGCGACCAGGCGCGCAGGCTGCTGCGGAGGCTGGCCATCCTCGAAGTGCCTGCCTTCTCGGACTGGGTTCCCGCCGCGCTGCTGGATGATTCACATCCGCATGCGGTGGACCTGCTGGACGAGCTCGTCAGTGCCCGCCTGATCGAGACGGCCGCAGGTGGCCAGTACTGGTTTCATGACTTGATCCGGCTGTTCGCCAGGGAACGGCTCGCCGTTGAGGAGCCGGCCGCCGAACGGCAGGCCGCGCTGGAGCGGGTGCTCTGCGCACTGCTCGGCCTCGCGCAAGAGGCACATCGTCGCCATTACGGCGGTGACTTCGTCCGCCTCGACATCGGCACGCCGCCCTGGACGCTGCCCGATGGCCTGCTGAGCGGGCTGGTCGCCGATTCGATGGCGTGGTACGACCGGGAGCGGGTCACGCTGCTGTCTGGGATCAGGCACGCCGCCGAGGCGGGACTGGCCGGGTTGTGCTGGAAGCTGGCGCTGAGCGCCGTGACCTTCTATGAGTCCCGCTTCTACCTTGACGACTGGCGGGAGACGCACGCGATCGCCCTGGAAGCCGTCCAGCGGGCTGGAGACGAGCGTGGCGAGGCCGCGATGCGCTACTCGACAGGCACGCTCTGCATGGTGGAGCAGCGTTTCGAGGCGGCCCAGGAGCACTTTACCGAGGCCGCCCGGATGTTCGAGGCCATCGCCGATCTCCAGGGCGTGGCGCTCGTGATCCGTCACGTCGCCTTCCTTGACCGGATGCGCGGGCGGCTTGACGATGCCATGCGGAACTACCAGTGTGCGCTTGCCCTGTTCCGCGCCGGGGGCGACCAGGTCGCCACTGCCTACGTGCTGCAGAGCCTCGCGGAGGTGCGCCTCGCGCGAGACGAGGCCGGCGTTGCCCAGGAGCTCCTCGCGGAGGCACTGCGCCTGAGCCAGTCCGCGCGAAGCGGCCGGGTCGAGGCCCAGGTGCTGTACCGGATGGGAGAGGCGCAACTCCTCATCGGCGATCCCAGCCGGGCGGCCGAGACGTTTGAGCGGGCCCTGTCGAATGTCCAGAAGGCTGGCGATCCCCTCGGCGAGGCGTACGTCCTGCAGGGCATTGGGGTGGCACGGGTCCGGCAGGGCGAAACGGCAGTGGCGCAGCTTGCCCTGGAGCGCGCCATGATCCTCGCGCGGTCGCTCAGCGACCGGCTGATCGAGGGCCGCGCCCTGCTGGGGATGAGCGAGCTCGCGCTCGCCAGCAACGACCCCATCCGGGCTGTCGCACGTGCGGAGCAGGCGGCGTCCATCTTCCGGTCCGCCGGGACACCCCTGTACGAGGCTCAGGCCATGACGCTGCTCAGCCGTGCTCAGGCCCTGCCACGAGAGTAGGTGCCAGGCGTGACGCTGATGTGAGCCGAGTAAGAATAGGGGGATAGCACCACTTTGACATGGCAGCGGCTGTTGTCGTCCAGGGCCCGGAAAGCGACCTGGATCTCAGGGAACGCGGTGCTCACCCCAAGGCCTGCGAAGTATCTTGCGCTGCCGAGGGTAAGCCGGTACAGGCCTTGGCTAAACGGCGGGCATGACCAGTCATCCACGCGGCCGTCCCCACCCGTGCAGGCGCTAGCGACGGTGACCCACGCGCTGGCCTCGGCGCGATCCAGGCGTGCGGGCACGGCACCTGCCATCTGCCCGTACGTGCCGTCAAGGACTTCGGCCGCAATTAGGGCCATCGTTATGTCCGCCCGTTCTTCCGGTGTCGTGAAACCTGCCATCCCTCCCAGTCTGGGGATCGTCGCATATCTGGCTATGGCCGCGTCATCGCCTGGCGATAATGCGGCGATTGCGGGCATTCGTAGCGTTGCAACCGAGCAGGGAAGAAGGAGAAAGGACTCCGTGATGATCAGCCGCGCTCCGGCCGGTACCGCCAGGTTCATCATTACTGCAGCGATCGCGGCTCGATTCCGCGACAACACTCCATGGGGCTAGAGAATCGTACATAAAACAACATTATATACCGTCTTATCAAACATTAATCAACTATCGGACACTGGTTAGGCGAGAGGAAGCTCATGGGGCGCCCTGAGAAACCGGTTGACGTCTCGGGCGGGCTGGTGGCGCAGTTTGCCAGCGACCTACGCCGGCTCCGCGAGAAAGCGGGCAGCCCGCCGTACCGGGACATGGCGCGCTGCGCGCTGTACTCGGCGTCGGTGCTGTCGAGCGCGGCCAACGGCCACCGGCTGCCCACGCTACAGGTGGCGCTCGCCTATGCGCGTGTCTGCGGCGGCGACGCCGCGGAATGGCGCGAGCGGTGGCTTGAAGCGCAACGGGACGCGGCAATTCCCGTCGAGAACCCGGACAAGCGGGTCACGAGGATCCTGTCCGCGTCCGCCCTGCTTCCGCGCCCCGCCCAGCTGCCGCGCCCGGCGCAGCTGCCGTTGCGCTCGCACGTCTTCACCGGACGGCGCAGCGAGTTGCGGCGGCTCGCCAGCGGAGGATCGGCGGCAGGCCCGGTGGTGATCAGCGGTCCCGCCGGGATCGGCAAGAGCGAGCTCGCGCTGCTGTACGCTCACCACCTCGCTCAGGACATGACCGACGGGCAGCTATACGCCGACCTCGGATGCAACGGGCCGTCACCCGCCGAACCGCATGCGGTGATCGACGGATTCCTGCTCGCCCTGGGTGTTCCCGCGCAACAACTCCCCCCCGCAGCCGATCAGCGGGCCGGCTTGTATCGCAGCATGATCGCCCAGCGCAGGGTGCTCATCCTGCTGGAGAATGCATGCTGCGAAAGGCAGGTCAGGCCCCTGCTAGCCGACTCCCGGCTCAGCGTCACGATCGTGGTCGGCCGCGTTCCGCTGCTCGGCCTGAGCGGCGTGCGGCGGATCCGGCTGGACGTGCTGTCCCGGCCCGATTCCGTCACGCACATCGCCACCGTGCTGCCCGAGCGCGCACGGCAGGATCCGGTGGCATGCGACCAGCTCGCGGCGCTGTGCGCCGACCTGCCGCTCGCCCTGGACATCGCCATCCGCAAGCTCGCCGCGCGCCCGGAGCTCTCCTTGCGCCATGGCGTCGAGCGGCTGCGAGACCCGCACGCGCGGCTGGACTGGCTGCGGATCGGCGACCTGTCCGTGCGGGAGATGCTCGAAGCAGTCCACGGGCAACTCGACGACGCGGGCCGGGCGCTGCTGTACCGGCTCGCGCGGCAGGGCGGCGACCTTTCGGCCCCTGGGTTCAGGCAGCACGCGATGGCGGCTCCCCCCGGCGAGGAGGACCAGTGTGAGCAACTGGCCGAGGCGGGGATGCTGCGATGGGGGGCATCCTCCGGGACGTACTGCGTTGACCCGCTGGTCAGGGCATTCGTGTCCGATCTGTCCCGGCTTACCGACGGCACGCGGCGCCGCGTGCTAGGGCCGCACACGCTGCCGCTCCAGACCGCGCATGCTCCGATCACGATGCTGCACAGTCCAGCCGCGGCCGGAGTGTAGGGCTGTTCCATCTAGCCGAAGGCAGCCGCCGGGCATCAGGCTGGTACCCATACCGATGCTGAGTCACTGCCAGGAGGCACACCGGTGGAGCTGATCGTCGAGGATGCGGACTTCGTAACAATGGCGCCGGGCAGTGCTGCCGGAAACAGTGGCGCCGGAGACAGTGGCGCCGAGAGCATGCTGGTGCGCGATGGCCGGATCGCCGCGATCGGCCCGGCCGCCGCCGTGCATGCGGCGGCAGCACCTGGCACCGCCGTGGTGCGGCTGGGTGGTGCCACGGTGTTGCCTGGCCTGATCGACGCCCACTGCCACGTGATGCAAGTCGGCTACCTGGCGGCGGGCGCCGACTGCAGCCAGCCTGCGGCGCCAGGCATCCCGGCGATCCAGGCCCGGCTGCGCGCGGCCGCAGACGGGACGCCGCCGGGGTCATGGGTGATGGGCAGCGGGTACGTCGAGTACAAGCTCGCCGAGCAGCGGCACCCGACCCGCGCGGACCTGGACGTGGCCGTGCCGGACCGCCCGGTGGTGCTCTACCACACGTCGCTGCACGCCTGCGTGCTCAACTCGGCGGCGCTTCGGGAAGCCGGCCTCGCCGACGGCCAGCCAGACCCGCCGGATGGCGCGTTCGGCCGCGACAGCGAGGGCAGGCTCACCGGCGTGCTGTTCGAGGGGCCGATGTTCCGGCTGTTGGGACACCGGCTCCGCCATGACCTCGCGCACATGGACACGGCCGCGCGGGCACGCGTCGTGCGGCGCGCCGGACGGCAACTGGCGGCGCTGGGCATCACCGCGGCCTGCGACGCGGACCTGCGCTGCCAGACGTTCGCCGCGTACGCGCAGGCCGATGACGCTGGTGTCCTTCGCCAGCGGGTCTACGGGCTGGCCGTGCACGATGAGGTGGACGAGTTGGTCGGGTCAGGCCTGCAGGGCCGCCGGTCCGGACGGCTGGCGGCGCAGGCCGTGAAGATCTGGGCCGACGGCGGGATGAGCAGCCGCACCGCCGCCATCCACGGGGCCTACCCGGTGCCGCCGTTCGGCTCGGGGATCTTGTACTTCGAGCCGGGCGAGCTCACCTCGATGGTGCGCGATTTCGCGGCCCGCGGCTTCCAGGTCGCCATCCACGCGCAGGGCGACCGGGCGATCGAGATCGTGCTGGACGCGTACGCCCAGACGCTGGCCGGAACGCCGGGAAACCCCCGCCGGCACCGCATCGAGCATGGCGGCGCCATGTACCCGGCGCTGGCCGCCCGGGCGGCGGAACTCGGGATACTGGTGGTGAGCCAGCCGGGCTTCCTGTCCAGCCTGGGCGACGGGTTCGCCGAGGCGTTCCCTGACCAGGCGGACCAGTTGTACGCGTTCCGGTCCTGGCAGCGGGCCGGGATCACGGTCGCCGGGTCCTCCGACGCGCCGGTCATCACGCCGGACCCGCTCACCGGGATCCGCGACGCCATCATGCGCCGCACCGCCGCAGGCCGGGTCATCGGCGCGAACGAGCGACTGGCCGCCCGCGACGCCCTCGCCCTATACACCACCGCGGGCGCATTCGCCATGCACCGCGAGGCCGAGATTGGCTCACTGGAGCCGGGCAAGCTCGCCGACTTCACCGTCGTGGACGGCAACCCGCTCAGCGTCCGCCCAGAGCAGATCACCGGCATCGCGGTGCTGGCCACGGTCGTCGACGGGACGCCGACCTACCAGGCCGAGGGCGTCTTCCCAGAAGGCTGACCGGTGCCTGGCCAGGCCGCCGCCCTCGCTCTCCCCGGGCCACGGGACCAGCGGTGCCTAGTTTGGATGACAACCGTATTCTGGCAAAAAAAACATTTGTTTCTGCGATCGACAGGTTCGCCAGGCTTTTCACCTTGAAAGACTTCGTTCCATGTTCTCCAAGATCCTTGTGGCCAATCGTGGCGAGATCGCGGTCCGGGCGTTCCGCGCCGCCTACGAGCTCGGCGTCCAGACGGTGGCGGTGTTCCCGTATGAGGACCGCAATTCCGAGCACCGGCTCAAGGCTGACGAGGCGTACCAGATCGGCGAGCCGGGTCACCCGGTCCGGGCCTACCTCGACCCCGGGCTGATCGTCGAGGCCGCGGTGCAGGCTGGCGCCGACGCCGTCTACCCGGGCTACGGCTTCCTGTCGGAGAACCCCGCCCTCGCCAAGGCGTGCGCGGACGCGGGCATCACGTTCGTCGGGCCGGGCGCCGACGTGCTCACCCTGACCGGCAATAAGGCCCGGGCGATCGCCGCCGCCAGGGCGGTGGGCGTCCCCACGCTGAGGAGCGTCGCCCCCGGCACCGATGCTGACGTGCTCGCCGGGGAAGCCCTCAGGCTGCCGTTCCCCGTCTTCGTGAAGGCGGTGGCCGGAGGCGGCGGCCGCGGCATGCGCCGCGTCGAGGACCCGGCCGGGCTGCGCGGGGCGATCGAGACGTGCATGCGGGAGGCGGAGGCGGCGTTCGGGGACCCGGCGGTCTTCATCGAGCAGGCCGTCACCGACCCGCGCCATATTGAGGTGCAGGTCCTCGCCGATGCTCATGGCGGGGTGATCCACCTGTACGAGCGCGACTGCTCGGTGCAGCGCCGCCACCAGAAGGTGGTCGAGATCGCGCCCGCCCCGCATCTCGACGCGGGCCTGCGGGCTGCGATCTGCGCCGACGCGGTGCGGTTCGCCCGGGAGATCGGGTACGTCAACGCGGGCACGGTCGAGTTCCTCGTCGACCCGTCGGGCGGCTATGTCTTCATCGAGATGAACCCGCGGATCCAGGTCGAGCACACCGTGACCGAGGAGGTCACCGACGTAGACCTGGTGCAGGCGCAGTTGCGGATCGCGTCCGGCGAGACGCTCGCCGACCTCGGCCTGTCACAGGAGGGCGTGCAGATCCGCGGGGCCGCGCTGCAGTGCCGGATCACGACCGAGGACCCGGCTAACGGCTTTCGCCCCGACACCGGCATGATCACCACGTACCGGTCCCCCGGCGGCGCGGGCATCCGCCTGGACGGCGGCACCACCTACACCGGCGCCGAGGTGTCGGCGCACTTCGACTCGATGCTGGCCAAGCTCACCTGCCGCGGACGGACGTTCGAGGCGGCCATTGACCGCGCCCGCCGCGCCCTGGCCGAATTCCGCATCCGCGGCGTGGCGACCAACATCTCGTTCCTGCAGGCCGTCCTCGACGATGCCGACTTCCGCGCCGGGCGCCTCACCACGGGCTTCATCGAGGCTCACCCGCAACTGCTCACCGCCCGCTCGTCCGCGGACCGGGGCACGAAGCTGCTCACCTACCTGGCCGGCGTGACCATCAACCAGCCCTACGGCTCCCGCCCGGTGAGCATCGAGCCCGTCAGCAAGCTCCCGGACGTGGACCTGCACCAGGCACCACCGGCAGGCTCGCGGCAGCGCCTGCTCGAGCTCGGGCCCGCCGAGTTCGCGCGCCAGCTGCGTGCCCAGGCAGGAGTCGCGGTCACGGACACGACCTTCCGCGACGCGCACCAGTCGCTCCTGGCGACCCGGGTGCGCACCCGAGACCTGCTGAACGTCGCCGGGCACGTCGCCAGGACCATGCCCGGGCTGCTGTCGCTGGAGGCATGGGGCGGCGCAACCTACGACGTGGCGCTCCGCTTCCTCTCCGAGGACCCGTGGCAGCGCCTGGCGGACCTGCGCGCCGCCGTCCCTAACATCTGCCTGCAGATGCTGCTGCGCGGCCGCAACACCGTCGGCTACACCCCCTATCCGACCGCGGTCACCGAAGCGTTCGTCGAGGAGGCGGCGGCGACCGGTGTCGACATCTTCCGGATCTTCGACGCGCTCAACGACGTCAGCCAGATG
>Ga0210389_10003488_pt1 | contig 12270 bp, 10 predicted proteins | sample IncBWH28OmetaG_FD_160127 | JGI IMG/M metagenome (GOLD analysis project Ga0210389, IMG submission 160127) | Forest soil microbial communities from Barre Woods Harvard Forest LTER site, Petersham, Massachusetts, United States - Inc-BW-H-28-O ... | reverse complement strand
CAACGGGACCGCCGTCGAGCAGCTGGCCTGCACCGGCGCGGCCAGCCAGCTATGGAAGTTCATGCCGACCGGGGTGAGCGGCTACTACGAGGTGGTCAACGACAACTCCCAGTCCGAGGGCGAAAGCTGGAACATCACCGGCGGGGTGGGGGCCACCGCCCCGGGGGTCCCGCTCCAGACATGGAACTACGGAGGGACCGGCAACACCAACGCCCTGTTCTCCGCCAACCTCGGGTCCTCGGGCAACTACACCTTCACCGCCGACAACTCGGGCCTGTGCATAGCCGCCCCTTCCACCAGCAGCGGAGCCCATCTCCAGCAGAACACCTGCAACGGCACCCCGGCCCAGGCGTTCAGCCTGGTGCCCAACTCGGGCATCAACTCCTCGTCGTGGTTTGAGGTGGTGAACGAGGGCTCCGGCCTGTGCGCAAGCGCGGCCGGGGGCTCGACCGCCAATGGCACCGCCGTGGAGCAGCTGGCCTGCACTGGGGCCACCAGCCAGTTGTGGCAGTTCGTGCCGACGTCGGTGAGCGGCTACTACGAGGTGGTCAACAACAACTCCCAGTCCGAGGGCGAAAGCTGGAACATCACCGGCGGGGTGGGGGCCACCGCCCCGGGGGTCCCGCTCCAGACATGGAACTACGGAGGGACCGGCAACACCAACGCCTTGTTCGCCAGCACCCTGCAGTACTCCGGCTACTACTCCTTCACCGCCGACAACTCGGGCCTGTGCATAGCCGCCCCTTCCACCAGCAGCGGAGCCCAGCTCCAGCAGAACACCTGCAACGGCACCCCGGCCCAGGCGTTCAGCCTGGTGCCATGAGAGCAGAGTAGGCATTTGGTCCTGCGATGGCGGGACCCCCGACCGCTCCCGTTGAGCACGAGAACGCGAACGCCCGGAGGCGTCGATGCCCCCGGGCGTTCATTTCCGCCGAGGCTTACGTCAGGGCGAGCACGCTAGCATGTGAACCAGCCGGTCCAGCCTCCGTTTTGGGAATTGCTGCGATTGTCGCAATAGTGGCGGCCGCTGGAGCTCGAGACTCCGATTGTCAGTCCCCACCCGTTTTGGGCTACGATCCACGGAGCACTGTACCCGGAACCGCCCAGCGATGCCGTATCCCAGGCGCCGCTGGTACTCTCCCAGGCCGTCCAGACTGCATGGGACGTGCCGATGGCCCAAACTTCCCAAGTACCATTCGGGAATTGCGCAGCGGGCAGGGGTGTGTATTCGCAGATGATGGTGCCGAGATAGGTGTAGATGCCGATGAGCGGGGGACTATACCAGGCGCAGTCAGTCGCGGGCTGCGCCGCGGGTCGCGCCGCTGCATGTGCCGTGATAGCCGAAGGAGGGAGCGTGACCGCGGCGCTTGAGGAGGTATCCGAGTTCGCGGGTACCGGGGTGCTCGCTAGTGCCGGCGTGGTGGTGAATGTTACCGTCGCGGCGATGGCCGCGGCGAAGGTCAGCACCGCGCGTGACATTCTCACTTTCATTGAAGGCAGGGTCCCCTTTCTGGGAAGTTAATCCGAGCGTCTAAGAAGAATCCTCGTACAGGGGACTGATGATCGGATGTGCGATGGCTGACGCGCGTTAATATCGGGAGTCTAGCCGGGTGACCTGCGCTTATGGCTCGTTAGGCCGCACCTGAATCGCCTGGGGTAGTCTTCGCTGCGTTCCCGCAACGGCATGCGCGGGGACTCGCATAGCGAGGCCATAGCGGCATCGCATTCTGTCTCGTGTTCCGCGCCGACCTGGTCGATGGCGAAGTCGCGGAGCAGGTCATGCAGCCGGTAGCGGGGCTCACCGATGGCATCGGTTCCCACCGGTATCAGCAGCGACTCGCGCACGAGAAGGTTTATGACATCGGAGGCGGTCGGTTCGCCGAGAAGCGCCGCGACCGGCCACCCGGCAACCACGTGAGCAACCGTGACGACCGGGCACGATGGCCTCGCGGCGAGCATAGCTCCGGCGATCCGCACGACCAGGGGCAGGCAGCCGCACGCTGATACCAGCCTGGCACTGGCATCGGCCTCGGCGGCCACCCGCCGGTTACCGGCAATGCGGGCGAGCATCTCCATCGCATCCGGGTGCGGCAGCGGGTCGAGGCAGCGCAGGTGCGCTCCCGCAAGCCCGGCTAGCCGTGACCGGCTCGTTACGATCACGGCGCATCCCGCGGCCCCAGGTATCAACGGCCGCACCTGGTCTGCCGACCCGGCGTCGTCGGCCATCACCAGCATGTGCCGCCCCGAAGTCCGCGACCGGAAGAGCGCGGCGCGCTCGCCGGCGGACTCAGGGATAGCGGCTTCACACAGGCCAAGCGCTCGAAGCAGCTCCCCGAGGACATCTCCCGGGTCACGGGGCAGGCGGGTGGAGCCGGCCAGCCCGATGTACAGCTGCCCGTCGGGGAACAGGTGCCGGGTCAGGTGAGCTGCCTGCAGCGCCAGCGCTGTCTTGCCGACGCCGGGCGGGCCGCTGATGACGGCTACGGGCACCCCGATCCGTTCCGGCGAAGGGGCGAGGAGGCTGGTGAGGCCGGCCACCTCCGCGGTGCGGCCGGTGAAGTCCGCAAGGGCCGACGGCAGCTGGCGCATGGGGAATCGCCCGCTGGCGCCTGGGCCGACACCGGGATCCACAACACGGGCGGCCGCTGACGCGAGCGCGGTGTCCTCCGTCACGCGCGGAAAATCCTGCCGGAGCACGCGCTGGTGCGCGTCGGCTAGCTCGGTACCGGGGCAGATGCCAAGCTCATCCTCGAGGCGGCAGCGCAGCTCATCGAATACCAGCAGTGATGCGGCCTGCTGGCCGGTCCGTGCCAGCGCGATCATCAGGCGGGCATGCGCCTTCTCGTTCAGCGGCTCCCTGGCGGCGAGCGCCCGCAGGTGCGGAAGCACACGATCGTGCAGGCGCGTCTCGAAGGCGGCGTCGGAGTACTCCAGGACCAGCTCCATCCGCTGCCTTTCGAGCTCGCTCACCGCATGGACGCCGCGCAGCAGGTCCAGCTCGCCCAGCGGTTCCCCGCGCCACAGGCCCAGTGCCTTCTCGTACAGGCCGCACGCCGCAGGCAGGTCACCGCTGGCCCGTGCCGCCCTGGCACGATGTCCCAGGTCATGGAAGGCGAGCAAGTCAAGCTGTCCCGATGTCACGTGCAGCATGTAGCTTGTGCCAAATGATTTGAGCGGGCACGCCGTATCGTCCGGGCCGAGAATCCTGCGCAGCCGGCTGACGTGCGCCTGTACCTGGTTGACGGCTGTGACAGGCGGGCCGTCCCGCCACAAGATGTCGATGATTGACCCTCGGTGCAGCCTGGTATTCGGGTGCACGGCAAGAAGACCGAACACGACACGCCGCATGCCTATCCCCAAGGTGAGCTCCTCGCCCCGGCGAGACACCACCAGGGAGCCAAGGACGCTCACTCGCAGGTCGTCACTCCCGCTGCCCTCGCCCGTCATGGCCACATTCCTCTTCCTGGGCTCAGCCGGTTCTCGCTGCTACCCACTACCAGGATCGGGTGAGGGGATTGCAGCGCCCTCGCATTCCCCTTGCAGAGTGCGGGAGGAAATCGCAGACCTGGGAGGTCACGGGGTTGGCGGGGGTTCGATGAGCGGGACACGGTCAGTCATCAGTTGGGTCCCCTCGGGTTTCGCTTGCTGGTCCAGGTTTTGGCGGATTCGACAGCAGGCGCGCGGCGGCGGCTCGGGCTCGCGCTGGTGCGGCGGCGTCGTGAAGGAGCACGACAGCCTGGTTGAGTGCCATCGCGATCCCGTACAGCTCGAACGCGACCTGGTCGGGATCGGTGCTGGGGTCGAGTTCCCCGGCGCGGATCGCGACCTCGGTGTCTGCGGCCAGGACCGTGCGCCAACCGTCGATCATGGCTCGGGCCTGGTCGCTGACAGGCCCCTCCAGCGCATCGAACTCGATCGACGCGGTCGTCATCAGGCAGCCGCCTGGGAACACTCGCCGCCCGAGGTAGGAGACCCACGCCTCCACCGCGGCGGAAAGGCGCGGCAGCCCGGCGGGCAGGCCCGATACCGGTTGCCACACCTGCTCGGCGAAGACGCTGGCGGCTACCGCGAGCACCGCGAGCCGCAGCTCGTCCATCGTCCCGAACGGGCCGATCACGCCCGCGCGCGACAGGCCGGTGCGAGCGGCGATATCGCCCGCGCTGACCCCGCCAACACCGTGGACGGACGCAAGCTCGACGGCGCAGTCCAGAATCGTCTGGCGGGTGCGCGCTGCCTCAGCGGCAGTGTGGCGAGGGCTCATGCCGCCGATGATACCGGACACCTTGACGCTATTTACTTAACAGATGTAAGTTAAAAAAATGACTCCTGAACTCCAGCCCGGTAAGCCCGCAGCATTGGAAGTCCGCTCCAACGACGGAACGCCGCTGAGTGTGCGCCGCAGCGGCGGCGGGCTGCCCGTCGTGCTCGTCCACGGCGGAGCCACCGGCAAGGACTCCTTCGCCCGCGTCGAGCCGATCCTGGCGCGGACACGCACGGTCTGGTCCTACGACCGTCGCGGCCGCGGCGGAAGCGGCGACCACGACGACTATTCGCTCGGCCTCGAAGCCGACGACTTCCTTGCCGTCCTTGATGTCGCGACGAGCTCAGGTGAGGTCCAGGCGGACGTCGTCGCTCACTCCTTCGGCGCAAACTGCGTCCTCCAGATCACTGAACCAGCCGCCGTCCGGTCGCTGGCGATCTACGAGCCGCCGCTGTTCGCGACGCGCCTGCACGGCGCGGAAAAGGACCGCCTGCGGTCACTGCTCGACGCCAGGCGGTGGGACGACGCACTCCAGCTATTCCTCCAGCTGTACGCAGGCGCTTCCGAGCAGGAGGTGCAACTCCTGCACAGCCGGCCCGAGGTCTGGTCAAGGCTGCGGGACGCCACCCATGTCCTGCGCCGCGAGATCGACGCCATCGAAGGCGACCGGCTCTCCCAGTTGAAAGTCCCGGCCATCCCCGTGCTCGCGTTCTACGGCGCGGAGACGACCTGCCCCACCTTCCCGACCGTCGCGGAGCTCCGCAGCAACTTCCCGACCGCCCGAACCCAGCCGATCGAAGGACAGCGCCACCTCGCCATACTGTTCGCCCCAGATGCCGTCGCGTCGGCGCTCGACGCTTTCTGGGCCTCGCTGTGACAACGCCAAGACCGAGGTACCAGTGACAGCCTCCCCCCGGCACCGGCAGTAGAAGTAGCGATCGCGCGACGCGCGGGCACCGGGACGGGCCCCGCCCTTGCCAGCCTCGACAGCCTCCTCCGGCGCGCCGTGCTGCACTGACGCACGCCTACGCTGCGTGGGGTTTTTGGGAAGATTGAGCTAGATTGTGATCGAAGTTGCAGGTGTGTCTAAAATCCTGTATTCCTATAGGAATAGACGAGTTAGTCGGGGTCGCAGTGGGGGCCGCCGGAAGCAGGGGAGAGGGAACAAGCATGATGCACCATGCCCGTACCCGGGCGGAAGCCGCGTGGCCAGGGAGACGCACCCTCGGGCTCGCGGGCCTGACCATCGCGGCGGTGGCGCTCGCGGCGTGCGGCTCGGTCGCCGCCGGCTCCGGAAGCGGCACGGGCGGCGGCTCGGCGAGCACCACCAGCAGCAACACCTTGGTGATCGACAGCACCTTTGACCTGAAGACCGCTGACCCGGCTCGCTCGTATGAGTTCACCGGGGAACTGCTCGCGCACAACATCTACGAGCACGCGACCACGTTCGAGGGCACCGACCTGACGAAGCCGGTCCCGCAGCTCACGAACTTCGCCTGGTCCAACGGCGACGAGACGCTGACCCTGACGCTGGACGGCACGCACCGGTTCGCCGACGGCACCCCCGTCACCGCCGCCGACATCGCGTTCTCCTACCAGCGCGTGCAGGGGATCCAGGGCAGCCCGTCCTTCCTCCTCGACGGCGTGACAGTCAAGGAGGTCAACGCGACCACCGTGACCCTGACCACGAAGGCGCCGGACCTCGCGCTCCCGGCCATCTTGGCCAACCCCTCGCTGGGCATCGTGGAGAAGAAGCTGGTGCTGGCGCACGGCGGCAGCACCACCCCGCAGGACGGCGCGGAGAAGTTCCTTAACACCGAGTCGGCCGGCTCTGCCGCCTATCAGATCGACTCGCTGAGCATCACCTCGCAGATCGTCCTCAAGCGCAACCCGTACTACGCCGGCCCCAAGCCGAAGTGGGACAAGATCGTCATCCAGAACGTCCAGCCGGAGACCCAGAAGCTCAACGTGCAGACCGGCCAGGCGCAGATCGCCCTGGACATCTCGCCGCAGGAGGCCAAGTCCCTGAACGGCGGCGGCACCAAGGTGATCAGCGGCATCTCCGGATTCACGGTCTACAGCTTCTTCGGCGCGGACAAGGCGCACGGCAAGGCCGCCGCGGACCCGAACTTCGTCGCCGCCGTCCGGCACGCCATCAACTACCAGGACTTGCTGGCCATCGCGGGCACCGGCTCAGTGCAGGCGGGCGGCGTGGTCCCGGTCCAGTTCGCCGGCTCGCTGAAGAGCGACCCGTCCGACACCTACGACCCGGCCCTGGCCAAGCAGCTACTTGCCAAGTCCTCCTACAAGGGCGAGCCGGTCACCTACCTGTACGCGAGCGACGTGACCGTCCAGGGCCTGCAGCTGCAGCTCGTCGCCCAGGCGATCCAGGCTGACCTGGCGAAGGCCGGGATCAACCTCAAGCTGGAGCCGCAGCCGGCCGCGACGTACTACTCCACGCTGCGCTCCGATACGGCGCAGGCCGCGCTGGCCTACTGGGGGCCGGACTTCCCCGACGCGTCGAACTACCTGGCGTTCACCCCGGGGCAGGGAGTCGCGGTGCGGGCGAACTGGACGCCGGCCTCGGCGACTGGCAAGCTCGTCGCGCCGTACGTCACGGCCGCCGAGAACGCCCCCCAGGCGACGCGCGACCAGGCCTACCAGGCCCTGCAGGCTGAGATGAACAAGGTGGGGCCGATCATCCCGCTGCTCCAGCCCGCGCAGAGCGTGGTCACCACCACCAATGTGTCGAACGTCGTGCCCAGCCCGATGTGGCTGCTCGACCTGGACTCCATCCAGTAGCGGTGAGCCATCAGCAAGCACTAGCGCCGCCCGCGGACCAGGTCCGCGGGCGGCGCGCCCATCCCCTGGCCCGCTACATCGCGGCCCGGCTCGGCATCAGCGTGCTGCTCCTGTGGGGCATCACGCTGGTCACCTTCATCTTGACCAACCTGGTCCCCGCTGACCCGCTGGCCGCGGTCCTCGGCGACCAGGCGGCCGCCGATCCGGTGATCGTCGCGCAGTACCGCAAGCAGATGGGGCTGAACGCCCCCCTGCCGCTGCAGTACTGGCATTACCTGGTCCGGCTGCTGCACGGCAACCTGGGCACCTCCGCCCAGACCCGGAACCCGGTCGCCGCGGACCTGGCGACGGTGTTCCCCGCCACGGCCGAGCTGTCCTGCTTCGTGCTCGTGGCGTCCGTGCTCCTTGGCGTGGGGCTGGGGCTGTACGCGGCGCTGCGCCACCGGCGGCTCGCTGACCAGGTCATCCGGTTCGCCAGCGTGACGGGGATCTCGATGCCGACGTTCTGGCTCGCGCTGCTGGCGTTCTACGTGTTCTTCTACAAGCTGCGCTGGCTGCCGGGCTCGGGACGGCTGGACCCCACGCTGACCCCGCCACCGCACGTCACCGGCTTCTACACCATCGACGCGGCGCTCGCCGGCCAGTGGAGCGTGCTCGGGAACGCGCTGGGGCACCTCGTGCTCCCCGGGCTCGTGCTCACGCTGTACATGATGGGCCTCCTCGTGCGCTTCACCCGCTCTGCCATCCTCGACGTGCTGAACGAGCCGTATGTCACCGCTGCCCGGGCCAAGGGGCTCGGGCCAGGGCGGATCATCGTCGGGTACGTCCTGCGCGGCGCGCTGCTGCCGATCCTGACCATGGTGGGGCTGGCGTTCGGCTCGCTGCTGTCGGGCGCGGTGCTGACCGAGCAGGTCTTCGCGTGGAACGGCCTCGGCCAGTACGCCTTCCTCGCCGCGACCAAGCTCGACCTGCAGGCCATCATGGGCGTGGCCATCGTCGTCGGCGCCGTCTACATCGTGATCAACTTCATCGTCGACCTGCTGACCGGCGTCATCGACCCGAGGGTGCGCCGCGGATGAGCCGGCTCGCTAGTCCTGTGGCCGGGCCCCGTGTCCGCCTGCCCGAGGCCGGCTCGGCCTGGCGGCAGCCGCTGGCCGTGACGGGCCTCGTGATCATCGCGGCCTGGCTCCTCGTCGCCATCTTCGCCCCGCTGCTGCAGCCCTATGACGCGCTCGCGCAGGGCACCCCGATGCTCGCCGCCCCCAGCAGCGCGCACCTGCTCGGCACCGACGCGCTCGGCCGTGACGTGCTGTCCCGGGTCATCGCCGGGTCCCGGGTCTCGATCCCGTCGGCGCTGATCCTCGTCATCGCCTCGCTCGTCGTCGGTGCCGTCATCGGCGCGGTGGCCGGGTACCTCGGCGGTTGGGTGGATGAGGTGCTCATGCGCTGCACCGACATGGTCCTGGCCTTCCCGACGATCATCTTGGCCATGGTGGTCGCGGCAGCCCTCGGGCCCAGCATCCGCAACGCGATCATCGCGATCGTCGTGGTGAACTGGCCGCAGTACGCACGCGTCACCCGGTCGCTGGTGCTGGGCCTCAAGACCAGGGAGTTCGTCGTGGCCGGGCGACTGCTGGGCAACGGGCCGCTCACGTCGCTGCGACGTGACATCCTGCCGAACATCGCCGCCCCGGTGCTCGTCTTGGCCACCCTCGACTTTGGCAACGCCATCCTCGCCCTGTCCGGGCTGTCGTTCCTGGGCCTTGGCACCGTCCCGCCGACGGCGGAGTGGGGCTCGATGGTCTCCGACGGCATGCAGGCGTTCGACTCCTGGTGGATCGGCACGTCGGCCGGGGTGGCGATCTTCACCATCGTCTTGGCCTTCAACTTCGTCGGCGACGCGCTGCGGGACAGCCTGGACCCGCAGGCCCGCCGGCTCGTCAAGGAGCACTGAGCGGTGAGCAGCACGAATCACGACGGCGCTCTCCTGCGGGTCCGCGACCTGTCCGTCCGGATCGGCGGCAAGCAGGTGCTCCAGCAGGTCAGCATGGACCTCCCCGTGGGGCAGGTGACCGGGCTGGCCGGTGAGTCCGGCTCTGGCAAGTCGATGACCGCGCTCGCCATGCTCGGCCTGCTGCCCCGGGCGGCGACGGCGACCGGAGCGGTCGAGCTCGACGGCCAGAACCTGCTGGCCCTCCCCCGCCGCCAGCTCGCCCGCGTCCGGGGACGGCAGGTCGCGATGGTCTTCCAGGACCCCGCCGCGGCCTTCCACCCGCTGCTGAGCATCGGCAGCCAGCTCACCGACCACGTGCGGCACCACCTTGGGCTGTCGCGCAAGGATGCCCGCGCGCGGGCCACGGACCTGCTCCGCCAGGTGCGGCTCCCGGACCCGGCGGGTGCCCTCGGCAAGTACCCGCCCGCGTTCAGCGGCGGGCAGCTCCAGCGCATCGCGATCGCCTCGGCGATCGCCTGCCGGCCCGCGGTGCTGCTGGCCGACGAGCCGACCACCGCCCTGGACGTCACCGTGCAGGCCGGGATCCTGCGGCTGCTGCGGTCACTGAGCGACGAGCTAGGGCTGGCGACACTGCTGATCACGCACGACCTCGGGGTCATGAGCGCGGTCGCGGACACCGTCACCGTGCTGCGCGCGGGGCAGGTGGTGGAGTCCGGCCCGCGCTTCGATGTGCTCACCCGGCCCCAGCACGCCTACACCCGCGAGCTGATCGAGGCCCTCCCGCAGAACTCCCTGTCCGGGCAGCTAGGAGATGGTGATGAGTGACGAGCAGGGACTCGCGCTGGACGGCGCCCGCGTCCGCTACCGGCGGCGCGGCCAGCCGGACCTGCTCGCGGTCGATGGCGTCACCCTGAAGGTAGCGCCCGGCGAGATCGTCGGGCTGGTCGGGGAATCAGGGTGCGGGAAGTCCACCCTCGCCAAGGCGATCTGCGGGCTGGAGCCCATCGCGGCCGGCACGGCCACGTTCGGCGGGCAGCCGATCACGCCGCTGCGGCTGCGTCCCCGGCCGGACCACCTGCGCCGCATCCAGATGGTGTTCCAGAACCCGAACGCCTCGCTCAACCCCCGGCGCCCCGTGCGCAGCCAGGTGGAGGACGCGCGGGCGGTGCACCCGGCGAAGGCGGCACCGTCCGTCGAGGACCTGCTGGCCGAGGTCGGCCTCGACGCGGGGCTAGCCGGCCGGTACCCGCATGAGCTGTCCGGCGGGCAAAAGCAGCGGGTCGCCATCGCCCGCGCCATCGCGGCTGGCCCGGCGCTGCTCATCGGGGACGAGCCGATCGCCTCGCTCGACGCCTCCCTGCAGGCCCGGGTTGCCCGGCTGCTGCGCCGGGTGGCCGCTGGCTCCGGCGCGGGCCTGCTGTTCATCAGCCACGACCTGTCGGTCGTCCGGCTGATCGCTGACCGGATCGTGGTCATGCGCGCCGGGCGCGTCGTGGAGGAGGCTCCGGCGCAGCAGCTGTGGTCGGCCCCCCGGGAGGACTACACCCGCCGCCTGCTGGCCGCCATTCCGGTAGCGGACGGCCTCGGCGTGCTCCCCGGCGACGACGAGGTCCCCGCGGTTCGTTAGCACCTGGAATGCCGGGGCTCAGGGGATCAGGACGGTCTTGCCGGGCAGCTGCCCGGCAACGGCCTGGTCGTGGACGGCGGGCAGGTCGGTCAGCGGCCGCCGCCCGGCGACGTCGATCTTCAACTGGCCGTTGTCGGCGCGGGCGACGAGCTCGGCTAGCTGGGCGGCGTCGCTGCGCGCGAAGACCTTCACCGTCCGCACCCCGCGCCCGGCGTCGTCAAGGTCGGGGAAGGTGGTGCTGACGAAGGCTCCGCCGTCGGCGGCCAGGGCCGCCAGCTGCGCGGTCTCTTCCGGGTTGCTGCGCACCAGGTCGAGCACGACGTCGAACTGCTGCCCGGCCACCGCCTGCGGGAGCGGGGTGGCGGCGTAGTCGACGATCTGGTCCGCGCCGTAGGAGCGGATCCGGCCGGCGCTGCGCGCGCTGGCAGTCGCGATGACGGTGGCGCCGGCCTGCTTGGCGAGCTGGACGGCGTAGCCGCCGACCGCGCCGCCTGCTCCGTTGACCAGGACGCTCTGTCCCGCCTTCAGGCCGGCGTGCTCGAACAGCGACTGCCAGGCCGTCAGGCCGGCCGACGGCAGTGCCGCGGCGTCGGCCAGCTCAACGGCGCGGGGCGCGGCGGCCAGCAGGCCGGCCGGCGCGGCGACATACTCGGCGGCCGCGCCAGGCGCGGTGATGGGCAGGAACGCGATCACCGCGTCCCCGGCGCCCCAGCCGCTCACGCCCTCGCCGGCCTCGGCGATGAGGCCGGCCACGTCGAAGTTCGGGACATGCGGGAAGGCCACCGGGAAGACCTGCTGCACAAAGCCGGCCCGGATCGCGACGTCCAGCGGGTTGAACGCGGTGCCGGCCACCTTCACCAGCACCTGTCCCGGTCCCGGCACGGGGCGGTCAGCGTCCTCGTAGACCAGGACGCCGCTGTCACCGTAGGAGTGGTAACGCACTGCCTTCATGATTTCTCCTCAGATCTATTGCTTCGAAGTTGAAGCACTTAGGAGACTACCGGTTGCTCCGACTTTGAAGCAATGCCTTCGCACGGGTGACGCTCGTCACAATGCTCGGAATTCGAAGCAGGTACGGTGGGGGGATGACCGATCCCCGGCCCGGCACCGGCGCGGACGACGTCCCGGCGCTCGATGCCGCCCAGCTGGATGCCTACTTCGCGCTCATGGAAGCCGTCAGCCTGCTCCAGCACGGCGTCGAACAGCAGCTGCGCGCCGAGGGCGACCTCAGCTACGTGCAGTTCCAGCTCCTAGCCCGCCTCGCCGCCGCCCGCGGGCAGCTGACCATGACACAACTGGCCGACGGCGTCGTCTACAGCCGCAGCGGCATGACCTACCAGGCCGCCCTGCTGGAGAAGGGCGGCCTCATCACCCGCGCCCCCAGCCCCGACGACGACCGCGCCACCCTGGTCACCATCACCGACAGCGGACTGGCCCTCCTGCGCCGCGTCATGCCCGGCCACGTCCAGGTCACCCGCCGCCTGCTGCTCGACCCCTTGTCCGACGACGACCTGTACCATCTCGGCGACATCATGAACCGCGTCCGCGACCACATGCGCGCCCAGCCACCCCGCTCCGCCCCCCCCCCCCAACCCCGCCCCCCCCCCCCCCCCGCCCATGCCCCCC
>Ga0210389_10003487_pt1 | contig 12275 bp, 10 predicted proteins | sample IncBWH28OmetaG_FD_160127 | JGI IMG/M metagenome (GOLD analysis project Ga0210389, IMG submission 160127) | Forest soil microbial communities from Barre Woods Harvard Forest LTER site, Petersham, Massachusetts, United States - Inc-BW-H-28-O ... | reverse complement strand
AATAACTTACTGAGCTGATCCATTTTAATCAAGTGCTGGTGTGTAAAATAATTTTTATCTAAAGAGAGAAGTGGGCGCATACGTCAGAAGGCTGTGGTATGTGGCATTAGTCACGATAGCTCGGAGACTCTATGCGCCTTCTTTTAACGCGAGCTCTCTTGAGGAAAAAGCCCCTCTGCAGTAAACTCTAACGACTTTTCCCGAAGAAAAACCTAATTATACCGAAACAGCTTGAAGAATCGGGAATTTGATCAGGAGGCTCCTCAGAATGTTTGTTTGGAGCAAGCGACCATTGCCGGTAGGCAAGGCGCGAGCGAAAACAAACATTCTGAGGTAAAGCCAACGCAGTCAAAAACCGATTCTTCAAGTTGTTTCGGTATATATAAAATAAGGAAAACAGTTATGGTAGCCCCAGTTTCAAAAGCCGATGTGCTCAACGTCTTGCATAACTTCGGCTCACATCCGAAACTACGACAAATCATTGAGAGCCCGATATTCAAGCATGCTTTACAACAGGCAGGCAAGAATGCAAAGCCTCCTGCAAAATATGCAGATCTATATCTCTATTTTTATTATGTGGACCGGGAAGCGCTTAATGTACAGGTACGATCAGCTGCCAATCAAATTGTTGATAGTTCTGGTTCGAACTTTGATGCAGAAATGGCAAAAGTCGTACAGGCTGCCTCAGCCTGGATCGGTGCGGTACGCGCTCTCCCCCAGAACACACACCAAGCAATTCAAGCACAGCACCGATGGTTTATCGAGCGTGGGTCGTAGAATACCCGCGGGGCGGTAGCTCAGGAGTGGTATTTACAATGCCGATCTGAGGGATGCGGAGGTCGATGATCTGGGGCGTGAGCGGCAACTCAGGCCTGAGCTCAAGATAGTTGGCGAGCTCTTGCAGAATGTTTTTCTGGCTAAGACGGAGATACCGCAGACTTCCCTGATCTTCTGTCACCACGACAATCTCTCGCCTTCCTAGGGAGGGGTGGAACGCTTTGGAGAGGTCAAGTCGCTTGAGAGGAAATCTCTCTTCTGCAAAAAGTTTTAAGAGATTCAGCGCAAGGGTGACACCTTTGCCTTGAAGAGGTTTGCGGTAGGTGATCTGGTCGATCCCTAAATAGAGCTGCGGCAAGGTTTTCGGTGTAAAAAAGGGAGTGATGGGAAAAGGGACCCCTTCGTCATCAAGGGCAACGTTGTCAAAATCGGCAAGAGCTGCGACCGGTTTGCGCACGGTGTAGTTGACATAGATGGTGGCCGGGTCGAGAACTTTTACGCGCGCCTCTTTGATGACGGGAGAGGCTGTGAGCCGACTTTGAGCGCGGTTGCAATCCAACATCGCAGCCAGCGTTGGCCGGTCTTGAGAAATGCCCATCAGTTCGGCGAGATAGGCGGTGTTGAGTGGTGTCTTTTCGGGCCCTGTCTGCACAATTCTGTTAATAAAAAATCGGGAATCAGATCGCTCTTTTCTCTGCTGCTTCGCATAATGTTGGATGGCCATGTTGCCGCCCCCTGTGATGAAGAGGGTGGAGCCGACGATCCAAAAGAGAGCTTCAGCAAGAGAGAATTTTTTCATGGAGGAATGCGTTGCGACCGTTTTCGGTAGAGGGCTGAAATGATCACACGGTCGACTACTTCGGGCCATGTCACGCCCTCGGCCGGCCAAAGTTTTGGGAAAACACTGGTCGGTGTACACCCCGGCATCGGGTTGACCTCGTTTAACACCCAAACGCCTGAAGCCTTTAGAAAAAAGTCGATCCGCGCAAGACCGCTACACCCGCAAGCGCGATAGATGGTAGCGGCAGCTTGTCTGCCTGCAGCAGCAAGAGCCGGAGGCAAATCGACCTTGAGGCGGGTCGGCATTGGTTGAGCTCCATATTTTCCTTCATAGGTATAAATCTCTTCGCCTCTTAAAACTTCTGCAGGAGATGAGACGGTGATCTCTTTATCTCCGAGCAGCCCAAACTCGATTTCGCGGCCAATGACCTCTTCTTCGGCCAAAAATTTATAGTCACAACTCCAGATCTCGTCTAAAGCCGCTGCAAGCTGTTGCTGATTGGTTACGCGCTTGACGCCCAAAGTTGAACCGAGATGAACGGGCTTGACAAAGAGGGGGAATTTTAGGTGAGAGACAATTCTTGCAATACAATCTTCTTTCTTCTCTGAAGTGTAAAACTCGACAAAATCGGCAATTGCGATGCCATGGGTGATCGCTATTCTCTTGGTCCAAGCTTTATCCATGGTGATCGGCCCCGAGCGGTAGTCGCAGCCGGCATAAGGGAGGTCAAGGGTCTCGAAGAAGCCCTGAAGCATGCCGTCTTCGCTAAAAGGGCCATGCATGATGGGAAAGGCGATGTCGCACTCGAGAAGATGGGCCACGATGTCGGGAAGATTTTTTTCTTGCCCTTCGATGCTCCACTTCCCCTCTTGCGTGAGATGAAACTTTTTGACCGCATAAAAGTCGAGATTAAGGCCTTCTGCAACCGTTTTGGCCGACTTTAAAGAGATGGCGTGCTCGGACGATTTTCCTCCCTCGATCAGAGCGAGGCGGTAAGGGGCGATCTCTTTTTGCAAAAGCTCGGGGCCAAGTTTCGTGATATCGCCAGCTCCCATCGTGATCACGACATCGTGGGGACGCAAGATGCCGGATAAAAACTCTGCCATCTTTTCTCTGGGGACAAAATGGCCGCGGCTCACGCTTTGGCAAAGGGCCTCTCCCGTGATGCCGGCAATAGGAGTTTCCCTAGCTGCATAAATATCGGTCATGACAACGACGTCGGCCGCACCAAACGCTGTCTTGAAAGCGGAAAAACAGTCACGCGTGCGTGTAAACCTGTGGGGCTGAAAGGCGACGATCAGACGTTTTTCTGGGGCAGCTGCTTTGGCAGCCTCTAAAGTAGCACGGATTTCAGTGGGGTGGTGGCCATAGTCATCAAAGACCGTCACACCCCGCTTTTGCCCACGCTTTTCCATGCGCCGTTTAACGCCTTGAAACGTGGTCAAAGCCTCTCGAATTTTTTTCTCGTCGATCCCAAGAGTCAGGGCCATGCCAAAGACAGCCGCGCTATTGGCAACGTTGTGTCTGCCGATCAGCGCAGCAGAGATGTTGCGATAAGAGGTACCACGGAAGGTGACATCAAAAACGATGTTCCACCCCTCTTGCCGCCACGTTGTAATTTTTAGGTCAGCTTCTGGGCTAAAGCCGTAGCTGATCCCGGGAAGGTTGAGCTGTTTGAGACGCAGATCGTCAGCACACCAAAAGAGGAGATCGGTCACCTTGGAGGCAAATTGGGCAAAGCCGGTGTTGAGGGCTCCTTCTTGCTTCCAATAATCGAGGTGGTCGTTTTCGAGGTTCGTGAGGATCGCTCCATACCCTCCATACTTCAAGAAGGTTCCGTCGCTCTCGTCAGCTTCGGCAACAAAATAGTCGCCCTCTCCATGCCCGCCGTTGGCTTGCATATTGCAGGCAACACCGCCGACAGCATAGGAGGGGTCTTCGCCAGCATGGATCAAAAGGTGGGCCAAAAGGCTAGACGTTGTTGTCTTTCCGTGGGTGCCGGCGACGAGAAGCGCTTTTTTCTCTTGGAGCAGCTGAGCGAGGAGGTCAGCTCTGTGCAAGGTGGGGAGGGAGAATTTTTTGGCTGCCTGAAACTCAGGATTGTCCTCTTTGACATCGGAGCCATAGATGACGGTCATGGGAGGAGCGATATTCTCTTGGGTGTGGCCTGTAAATACGGTGGCACCTGCCTGCTGCAGCCCTTCGGTGACATACGAAGTTACAAGGTCGCTGCCCCGCACGGCATGCCCTTTCTGCAAAAGGATACGGGCCAAAGCGCTCATTCCAATCCCGCCGATCCCAATAAAGTGGTATGTTTTCATCCCTTGGCTCCTTTGATAAAACTGCAGATCAGGGAACAGAGATCTGCTTTCTGGTCGTCGTGCTTAAACTGCCGAATTGCCGACTGCATCCCCTGCAGCCGCTCTTGCTGACAAAGGTACTCCATTGTCTCTTTTAATGTCTGGCCACTCAGGGCAAGTTCGGGACAAGTGAGCGCTCCTCCGACAATTTTTTCCATAAAAAGGGCGTTTTTGGTTTGGTGGTCGTCAGCCGCGCGCGGAAAAGGGATTAAAATCCCTGGAACTTCAAAAGCAATCTGCTCGGCAACGGTGGCAGCCCCCGAGCGGCAGATGACAAAGTTGGCCGCACTCCAAGCAAGATCCATCCTCTCTTCAAACGCTTTGACACACGACTTGATGCCCGCCCGCTCGTACTCTTTCCGAATCACCTCGGCGCGGTCCGATTTTCCAGCGACATGGATCACCTGAAACTGGTCGCGATCTTTATTGATGAGTCTCACGGCTTCGGAAAACATGTGGTTGATCGACTCAGCACCTTGAGAGCCTCCAAAAACCAAAAATGTGAACCGTTTAGGGTCGAGGTAAAAATAGTCCCTCGCCTCTTCTTCGGGAGTCTTTTTTCTCTTACCGGTCGGCATCTTCACTTCGAGGATATTCCCTTTGAGCAACTTTCCCGCTTCAGAAAATTGGACAGCAGAAAAAGCGGCCCATCTTGAGAAAAACCGGTTCACTTTACCGGGAAAAGCATTCGGCTCAAACAAAATCAGAGGAATCTTTTTCATCCTCGCCGCCAGCAGGACGGGAAAAGAGTAAAAGCTGCCAAAGCCGACGACGCAGTCGGGCTGAAAGTCGGAGAGAACTTTAAAACTTTGGATGGCGCCCTTGAGGAGCGGCCAGAGACCTTTCCAGGAGAGAGCGGCGCTGGCGACCTCTTTGTACGGGAATTTCTCGCGATGGAAATACCGGTTTGAGCTGAGCTTGGCTCCCGAAAAAAGGATCTCGTAACCGACTTCCAATAGCTCTAAAGCCAAAATCTGAGCGGGGAAGATATGTCCTCCGGTCCCTCCAGAAGCAATTAAGACTTTAGGCATAAACCTTCGACCGATTTGCCACGTTGAGAATCACACAGACAACCATGAAATTCGCCAAGAGGGACGACCCTCCTTGGCTGAAGAACGGCAAGTTAGTCCCTTTACTGGGGAGCAGCCCCGAGACGACGCCTAAGTTCAAAAAGGCTTGGAAACAGATCAAAAATGTCAGGATAGCAACTAAATAAAGAGCTGAGGTCTCTGTTGTCTTGGCAGCAATCAAAAATCCGCAATATCCGATGCCCATGTAGAGCAGAATAAGAACTAAGATTCCCAAAAATCCAAACTCTTCGGCATAGATGGCAGCAATATAGTCGCTGCGGGCCTCGGGAAGGTAGTCGAGTTTTTGCATGCTTTCGGCAAGTCCTTTGCCGAAAAGGCCTCCAGAGCCGGCAGCAATTTTTGCCTGATGCGGTTGGTGCCCTTTCCCCTGAAGGTCGAGCTCGGGGTTGAGATAGATCCGAATCCGATCGCCAACGTGGGGCATCTGAGAAGCGACGGCTCCTCCTAGAAGGGTGAGCACCAAAAGAGGAAGGGCCCAATAGATCCAGCGGACGCGCGTGAGAATAAAGAGCATGACCAAAGAGGCCATCACGATCGCAACCGTGCCGTTGTCGGGCTCGATCAAAATCAGAGCCATCGGCACAGCAACTTTTCCTAGGAGTTTTAAAAGATCTCTGACCAAAATCGGCTTTTGCAAAGCTCCGATCGCTTGGATGTAATACATCGGGATCAACACTTTTACAAACTCTGAGGGCTGGAACGTAAACTTCCCAATCCCAATCCAACGGTGGGCTCCGTTGATCTCTTGCCCGATGCCGGGAACAAAGACGAGAATTAAAAGGGCAGTACCGACACCGAGAAAAACACCGCTGAGGCGTAGAATCTGGTCGTACCCCAAAAACCAGATGCCGACGGCTGCTAAGATGCCAAGAGCCGCATACAAAATTTGTCGGATCAAGGCTTGATGGGTCGAGCGCGGCAAGGAGCGGTCGAGAACTTCGGCCGCACTCGTATTAAAGACCATCGAAAGCCCAAGAGCAAAAAGGACCAAAACACAAATGAGTAAGGCTAAACTTGGCTTATTCACTTGATTTTGAGTTTATCTCCGGGCTTGAGCCTCTTAGCTTGTTGCTCATCGAGATTGTTGAGCTGAAGAAGGTCTTCCACCTTCATGTGGTTTTTGACAGCGATCGTCCACGGATTATCGCCGTGTTTGACGATATAAAATTTCCCTTCTCCCGATTCTGCAGCAGGCGTAGGTACGCTTTTTTGTTTGGAGGGGATCTTCAAAACTTGGCCGATTTTAAGACGTGTACTGCCCAGATGGTTGGCTTTCATCAGATCTTCGACAGAGACTCGGTTCTGCCTGGCGATCCGCTCGAGCACATCCCCTTTCTTGACCTTCACCTCGCGGTAGGTCGGTTCGGCTTCGGCGACAGGAGCTGGCACGCTCGTTAAAAGAGGAGTATTTTCCGATGGAGTTTGAAGAGGTTTTGACTCTAAAGTGCCGATCGATTGGAGGTCGGCAGCAAAACTTTGCTTACTCTCAGTGGTGGCAGCGATGGGAACATACTGTTTTAACGCTTGGTCGACTTCATCAACGCCCGAATGGGCAGACACCGGCTCGGCTTTTGCAGCCTCCATCGGTGCAATAGCCAAAGTCTGCGGCTGGACCTCTTGGACGTCCGACTTTAGACTCGTTGCAAACAAAACAATCAAAAGTCCTGCATTGAGCAAGACAGCAATAATAATCGTATCTCTTCGGCTCATTCTTTAACTCTCCTTTTAAATTCCTCTCCGCGGTGGGCATAATCGCGGAACATATCAAAACTCGAACATCCCGGCGAGAGTAGCACAGCATCTCCCGGACCTGCAGATTTTTTTGCTGCAGCGACAGCTTTTTCCATATCTGAAACGATTTCAACAGAGAAACTGGCATGCAGCTCGTGGTGAATTTTTTGGGCTGCTTGTCCCATGACGATGATCTTGCGCACCTTCCCTTGAAACTTCTTCCACGGCGCATACGACGACCCTTTATCAACACCACCTGCAATTAAAATCACAGGCCCTGCCATCGAGTCGATGGCATGCACCGTTGCATCGATGTTGGTTCCCTTACTATCATCATAATAAGAGACCCCTCCGATCGTTGCAACAAACTCGATCCGATGGGCCGGCTTTTGAAAGCTCTCTAAAGCTTGTAAAAACTGCTCGGATGTCACACCAAAATAGCGACAAATCGCCCAAGCAGCTACGGCATTCTCGCTCTCGTGCTTTCCCATCTCTCTGTAGGCCATCGGCAAAAAGTATGCAATTTTTTCCAATTCCTTGACCACACATTTATCGGTCCACAAAAAAGCTCCCGAATCGCTCCCATAGGTTTGGTAGTCGCCCCTTAACAAATGTTTATATTCTCTGAGCAGCTCAATGTTGACGTAGAACGGAGCCTCTTTTTTCATGCAGCTCTGAAGACGGAACTTCGCTAGGGCATACTCTTGCATCGATCCGTACCGATCGAGATGGTCGGGAGTCACGTTGAGGATGATGGCGGCATCAAAGACTTGTGACGTCATCGTTTCGAGCTGATACGAGCTGATCTCAGCCACAATAATTTCTTCGAGGTCGGGCTTCAGAAAATAGGCAGCTAAAGGGTCGCCCACATTGCCCAAAGCGCGCGCCTTTTTTCCCGCACTTTTTAAAACATGCTCAATCAAAAGAGTCACACTTGTCTTGCCATTCGTCCCTGTGATAGCAACACACGGCTGCTTGGCTTCACGCAAAGCAAGCTCGGCCTCTCCTAAAATCTCGAGATCTGCCCTTTTTGCCTCGACATACCACCTATCTGTTGGAAGAACGCCAGGAGAGACGACGACAAAGTCGAAATCGCCAATCACAATATCTTGGCACAGTCCCAATTTGGGATCTTGATCGACGGTGACGACGTCGTGCCCTTGAGCCTTGAGTAAGGCACAAGCCGACTGACCACTTTTTCCAAAACCAATCACTAATACATTCATTGTAACTTGAGTGAAATGACTCCAATAACGGCCAAAATTAAGCCAATGATCCAAAACCGCACAACTACTTTTGTTTCGGGCCATCCTTTATACTCAAAGTGGTGGTGCAAAGGGGCACACAAAAAGACCCTTTTTTTATCGCGCAACTTGAAACTCGCCACTTGTAAAATCACCGAAAGGGCCTCCGCAACAAAGATACCTCCAACGACCGCAAGAAGCACCTCTCTCCTGAGTAAAACAGCCGATACACCGATAATGCCCCCCATTGCCAACGACCCTGTATCCCCCATGAAAACCTGAGCCGGATAGCCGTTGTACCACAAAAATCCGAGGCAGGCACCGATCATGGCAAAAAGGTAGATCGCAACCTCTCCACTCCCTTCGATATATAAGATATTCAAATATTTCGATATCTCTAGATTGTTCGACAAAAATGCAAAGAGGCCGAGCACCAACGAGGCCAACACAATACATCCTGCAGCCAGCCCATCGAGGCCGTCCGTCAAGTTCACCGCATTAGAAGAACCTGTAATGACAAAAATGGTGATGAAAAAGGCAGCAAGAACAAGACTTCCAGAAAGAACGACGATCGGATCTTTATAAAATGGGATGTAATACCTCTGGGCATACTCCGACATATCTAAAGAGGTGGCAACAACCGTAGGCTTTATTTTCTGAATTTCGGCTTTGGCTTGCGGTGGAGAAAACCATTTGCCAACATGAATTTTTTCGGCAACTTGAGGCGATAACGCATACAAACCAATCAAAGCTGCGAGTAAAATCTGAAAAAACATCTTATTCCTAGGTCTGAGTCCCTTGGAATTTTTATATTTCATTTTTAAGTAGTCGTCCCATCCTCCGATGCAGCCTAGCCAAAGCGTTGTGACCAAAAGAATCAGCGTGAAGCTGCTGGTCAAATCCATCCAAAGAACAAGGGAGATCACCATCGAAAAGAGAATCAAAATCCCTCCCATCGAAGGCGTATCTTTCTTCTTCTCGTGCAGCTGTGCCAACATGGGACAATCTTCGACACGGATTGACTGCCCAACTTTCATTTCGTACAGCTTTTTGATGAACCTAGGTCCTAAGAAAATGGTCAAGAGAAGAGAGGTGAGAGCTGCCATCATCATGCGCATCGATGAGTAGCCAAAAGCAGCCGGAACCTTCATTCCCATTTGGGTGAAGAAATTAATAAGAATCAAAAGCATAATTAAGACTTACTACTTTAATCAATTGACTCCAATATCTGCCACAATTTATTCGTATTTTTCCCTTTGATTAAAACAACATCGCCTTCGCGCGCCAGCTCCCACAGAGAGTCTCTCAACCTTCCCACATCGGTGAAAAATTCGGCGATTTTTCCCAGCTTTTGTACGATCTCAACCACCGGCAGCGTCTCTTTTCCATAGCAAAGAAGGTGGTCGACACGATCGGCAGCGATGACTCCAATCTCACGGTGAGCCTCTTCGGAATATTTTCCCAGCTCTGCCATCTCACCCAAAACGGCGACGACTTTTCCTCCCCTTTTGGGCCGCGGCAAATTCTCTAAAGCAGCTTGCACGGCCTCAGGATTGGAGTTATAACAATCGTTGATAAAAGTAACTCCATTTTTTTCAATCTTCTCAAATCTCAGATCGAACGGTTTCAAACCAAGGGCGCGAAGGCCGATCTCTTCCCATGTGAGTCCCATCTCTAAAGCCACCTGAGCAGCACAAGCAAAGTTCGCTTTTAAATGACTCTCTGCAAAAGGAAGGGCCAACCCTTTCGGCACCTCTGCAATATCAAACGTCACCAGCCTGCAACCCTTATTTGTGACTTCTTTGTACTGAAGAGCATGAGGATGAACAATGCCCACCTTAGCTCCGCGCAAGATCTCGGCCTTTTCGTGCACAATCCCTAAGATCCCATCTGAAAAATTTCCCGCATGGGCACGGCCGATATGCGTGATTACACCGATCTCGGGATGGACGATAGCCATCAGCTTTGCCATTTCCCCTGCATGGTTCATCCCCAGCTCTGCGACGAGAACCTCCTCACCCCCCTCTCCATTGAGCAAGCTCAAGGGGAGCCCAGCCTGGGAGTTGGCGTTGCCGGGTGTTTTTGCCACTTTAAATTTGCCAGCAAGTAAATGGGCGATGAACTCTTTGGTTGTCGTTTTTCCCACCGATCCCGTGACACCCACGACCCGACTCTTTCTTCTCTTTTGAACCTCTTGGGCAAGGCATTGCAAGGCTGCCGTAACATCTTCGGCAGGAAGCAGCTCCATTCCATACTTTTGCCCCACATACCCTTTTTCTACGACGGCTGCCACAGCCCCTTTGCTGGCGACTTCCCTCAAAAAGGTGTGTCCATCAAACTTTTCTCCTTTAAGAGCAAAAAACAGTTCGCCGCGTTTAACATTGCGACTATCAATCGCAAATCCTTTAATGTCCTTTTCCTCAACTTCGCATCCTAAAATTTTTGCTATCTCTTTCAGACTTTGCATCCTTCCATTATTTCCAGTTTTTTCAATTTGACCGCAAGCTTCTTTTAAAGCATAATTCCCGAAGTTTAGGGTGGCATAGCCAAGCGGTAAGGCAGAAGCCTGCAAAGCTTCCATTCCTCGGTTCGATTCCGAGTGCCACCTTTAGTTGCAATGCCCATTAGGTTAAAGATATTTCTTACCGCGCCGTTGAAGTAAGAAGCAGATAGAATGCTACGAAGATCATTGAAGAACTCCTTTCTCAAAAAGAGTGGAGATTCTTCTTGTTCACACTATTTTTTAGTTTTAGCTGTAATCTCTAAGTTGCCAAGTTGCATGAGTAATTTCACATCTTCCTCATTAGCAGAAAGCCTTTCATTTTTTCGTCTTTTGTCATCAAATTCTGCGTACCGCTTTAATGCTAACTCTTCGGCCACTTTTGCAGAGACCTTGCCTGCATGATCTAAAATCTCCCGCTCAGAAAAAGAAAGAAAAGCATCAAGTTTTTCTTCCCATTCTTTCACTGTCATTGCCTTGCGCCGTGTGGCTTGATCTTCAGCATAGTCCAAGTACATCGTTACAATTCGATTGAGATCGGCAATTTCTGATTGAGTAAGATAGTTTTTTGCAATGATGACATCATCTTGGCGTACCCGATTGCCCTTCCAGCTTGTAAGCCCCATATTTGGTAATTTAGAACTAGCTCGCTCCACAATCAACTCAGCAGCGGTGTGCTGTGTAATAGCCCACAACATTTTATTTTGAACCTTTTTAAAGAAGAGCTGAGCTTGCTCACTTTGAGCATCATAGTCAATAGCTGTGATATAGATATCTTTGATCTTTTGATAGAATCGCTTTTCAGAAGCTCGAATTTCACGAATCCGTTCGAGAAGTTCATCAAAATAATCCCAGCCTTTGGGGTCTTTTAATCGTTTATCATCCAAAACAAAGCCTTTGACTAAGTATTCTTGCAAATGGCGTGAAGCCCAGCTGCGAAATTGGATGCCTCGATGAGAACGTACTCGATAGCCCACAGCCAGGATCATACTGAGGTTATAGAGCTTAAGCTGTCTTTCAACTTTGCGTGAACCTTCTGATCGAACTTGTAAGCGTTCCTTACAAGTTGATGGTGGGTCTAATTCCCCCTCTTCATAAATCGCTTTAATATGAAGAGTGATATTTTGAGGTGTAGTTTGAAAGAGCTCTGCAAGCTCGGCTTGAGTCAACCAAACTGTGCCGTCTTCAGCACGTAATTTTATGGATGATTGGCCATCTTCTGTTGTATAAAGGATAAGTTCTCCCTGGGACATATATTTTTCCTTCAAAGTAAGAAGTATGCTATTATACAAACCAGAGAATAACTCCTCATTTCTTTTCGCTTGAGAGAAGAGTCAAACCCGCGTTAATATCGTTTTCATGCATCTAGTCATCGACATCGACTTGTCATCCGCTGTAGGCGCGTTTTTTGAAAGCGATACGCTGAAAGAAATCTTTGATTTGGCTGCCTTGCCTTCCAAGTTGGGAAATATTCCGCTGGACCGAGCCATTATCGCTGCAGCCAACCCTGAAAAGGGAAAAGAGGTCGAGCAACTGCTAAAAAACGGCAACATTCCTGTAAAGTGGCTTAAAGCCGAAGACCATGTAGGCCAATTCGAGCCCGAAGATGGTATTGGAAAAATCGAGATCGCCCACATCTATGGAGCTTTGTCCCATTTCCCGATTAATGACTGCATCGTTGTCGATATTAAGAAGGATGTGATCTATTTTGGACACGTCTCCAAAGAAGGAAAATGGACCACTGGCGCCGTCTATCCCCTATCTTTAAAAGAGACCTCCGACACCTGGCAG
>Ga0210389_10003486_pt1 | contig 12279 bp, 10 predicted proteins | sample IncBWH28OmetaG_FD_160127 | JGI IMG/M metagenome (GOLD analysis project Ga0210389, IMG submission 160127) | Forest soil microbial communities from Barre Woods Harvard Forest LTER site, Petersham, Massachusetts, United States - Inc-BW-H-28-O ... | reverse complement strand
TCATCACAGAAGCGACGCTGTCGTTCCTCGGCGTCGGTCTGCCCGACACCATGCCCTCGCTCGGCACCTTGATCCGGATCGGCAACAACTATCTGTTCGCCGGCGAATGGTGGATCGTCGCCTTCCCGGGCATTGCGCTGGCGGCGCTGATCCTCTCCATCAACCTGCTCGGCGACTGGCTTCGCGACGCGCTCAATCCAAGACTTAGATAGCTCAATGAGACTTAGCTCCTTCCGCAACGGGAACGCCCACCTCTCCCATAGGGAGAGGCGTAGGCCGCCTTCGGCGGCCGTTCTCAAGAACGCCGAAGCGGAGCTTCGGCTACGTCGCATCGCAAGATACGATCCGGGTGAGGGGTTACGCTCTCTCATGGACACGAGCCCCCTCACCCGCGCCTTCGGCGCGACCTCTCCCCGACGGGGAGAGGTGAAGGGAAGCATATGACCGAACCCATCCTCAGCGTGCGCAACCTTCAGGTGGAGTTCGCCACCCGACGCCATACCTTGCGCGCGATCGACGGCGTCTCCTTCGACATCGCCAAGGGCGAGGTGCTCGGCGTGGTCGGCGAATCCGGCGCCGGCAAATCGGTCACGGGGCTGGCGGTGATCGGACTGCTTGATCCACCGGGACGAATCTCCGGCGGCGAGATCCGCCTTTCGGGCCTGCGCATCGATCATTTGCCGGCTGAAGAGATCCGCCGCATCCGGGGCAAACGGATCGGCATGATCTTCCAGGATCCGCTGACCAGCCTCAACCCGCTCTACAGGATCGGCGACCAGATCGTCGAGACCATCAAGACCCACACCTCGCTCTCCGATGCTGCCGCGCGCAAACGCGCGATCGACCTGCTGGCCGAGGTCGGCATCCCCGCCCCCGACAAGCGCATCGACGGTTATCCGCACGAGTTTTCCGGCGGCATGCGCCAGCGCGTGGTGATTGCGCTTGCGATCTGCGCCGAGCCGGAGCTGATCATCGCGGACGAACCGACCACCGCGCTCGATGTATCCGTGCAGGCGCAGATCATCACGCTGATCAAACGGCTCGGCCGCGATCACGGTACAGCTGTGATGCTGGTGACCCACGACATGGGCGTGATCGCCGAAACCTGCGACCGTGTCGCAGTGATGTATTCCGGGCGCGTTGCCGAGATCGGACCGGTCGGGGACGTCGTGCGCAATCCGCTGCATCCTTACGCCAAGGGCCTGATGGGCGCGATCCCGACCCTCGCCGGCGACGACAAGCGGCTGGTGCAAATTCCGGGCGCGATGCCACGGCTGTCGGCGATCCCGCCGGGCTGCTCGTTCAATCCGCGCTGTGCCTTTGCGTTCGATCGCTGCCGCGTCGAGCGGCCGGAGCCGATCCAGCACGGCGCGCAGGCCGTCGCCTGCCATCTCTTCGACGCCTCGATGAAGGACAGCGCGGCATGAGCTTTGTCGAGGTCAAAGCGCTGCGTCGTGTGTTCGACGTCTCAAAACCGTGGCTCAACCGCGTGCTCGAAGGCGGTCATCTCGAATATCTCAAAGCCGTCGACGGCGTCTCCTTCGACATCAGGAAAGGCGAGACGTTCGCGCTCGTCGGCGAGTCCGGCTCGGGCAAGACGACCGTCGCCCGCATGATGGTCGGCCTGTTGCCGCCGAGCTCGGGCGAGGTCGTGATCGACGGCGTTTCCATGACCAGTGCGAAGCAGGCGCAGGCGCGCCAACGCCTGCGCCGCCGCATCCAGATGGTGTTCCAGGACCCCTATGCGAGCCTCAACCCCCGCTTCCGGGTCGATGCGATCGTCTCCGAGCCGATCCGAGCTTTCAACCTGATCGAGGGCGAGCGCCAGATCAGGGATCGCGTCGGCGAGTTGCTGTCGCTGGTCGGCCTGCATGCCGACGACGGCACGAAATTCCCGCATGAATTTTCCGGCGGGCAGCGGCAGCGCATCGCGATCGCGCGGGCGCTTGCTTCCAACGCCGAGTTCATCGTCTGCGATGAGCCGACCTCGGCGCTCGATGTCTCCGTGCAGGCGCAGATTCTCAATTTGATGCGCGACCTGCAGGACAAGTTCGGGCTGACCTATCTCTTCATCAGCCACAACCTCGCCGTGGTCCGCCACATGGCGAACCGGATCGGCGTGATGTATCTCGGCCGCATTGTCGAGATCGCGGAGGGGCACGAGCTGTTCGACCGCCCGCGCATGCCCTACACGAAGATGCTGCTCGGCGCCGTGCCTGACCTCGCGATGTCCGGCCGCCAGCGCATTCCCGTGAAGGGCGAAATCCCGAACCCGATCGATCCGCCGCCGGGCTGCGCCTTCAATCCGCGCTGCCCGCTGGCCTTCGATCTCTGTCGCAAGCAGGCGCCCGCGCTGATCGATGGCGTCGCCTGCCACGCGGTCAATCTGGCGCCCACGCCAACATGATCAGGCGGATGCGAACGCTCTGGTATACCAGTTGGCAGGACGGCTCCGCTGTGATCAAGTGCGGCCCGAAAAGAAGGACAAAAACCCATGGCCAGTAACATCAATCCCGATCCGTTCACGACCCGGCCCGAGATCGAGGGCACGTTTGGCGTCGTGACCTCGACGCATTGGATCGCGACTGCGGTCGGGATGGGCATGCTGGAGAAAGGCGGCAACGCCTTTGACGCCGGCGTTGCGACGGCCTTCACCTTGCAGGTGGTCGAGCCGCATCTGAACGGTCCGGGCGGCGATGTGCCTATCATCGTGCATGACGTGACGCGCGGCCGGACCGAGGTGATTTGCGGCCAGGGTCCCGCCCCCGCGGGCGCCACCATTGCGCACTACAAGAGCGAGGGGCTGGAGATGGTGCCCGGCACCGGTCTGCTCGCCGCCTGCGTTCCCGGCACGTTCGAATCCTGGATGTTGCTGCTGCGCGACTACGGCACCATGAAGCTTCGCGACGTGCTGGAACCGGCAATTGCGTATGCGAGCAACGGCTATCCGCTGGTCGAGCGCGCCGCCGCCACCATCCAGACGGTCGAGAATTTGTTCCGGAAGCATTGGCCGACTTCGGCGGCGGTCTATCTGCCGAATAATGAAGTGCCAAAGCCTGGCACGCTCTTCACCAATCCGAAGATGGCCGAGACCTATGCGCGCATTCTGAAGGAAGCGGAAAGCGCCGGCTCCGATCGTGTCGCCCAGATCGAACGCGCGCGAAGAGCCTGGTCGCATGGCTTTGTCGCGGAGGCGATCGACAAGTTCTGCCGCACGCAGGCGGTCATGGACGTCTCCGGCTCGCCGCACAAGGGCGTGCTCTCAGCCGATGACATGGCAAAATGGGTGCCGACGATCGAGGCACCGCTCACTTACGATTACGGCCGCTACACCGTGCAGAAGTGCGATGTCTGGAGCCAGGGCCCGGTGATGCTGCAGCAGCTAGCGCTGCTGAAGGGTTTCCAGCTCGACGGCCTCGATCCGACGGGGCCCGAGTTCGTCCACCTCCAGATCGAATGCGCCAAGCTCGCTTATGCCGATCGCGAGAAATTCTACGGCGATCCCAAATTCACGGAGATTCCGATCCAGACGCTGCTGTCGGACGCCTACAACGACGCGCGCCGCAAGCTGATCTCGGACAAGGCCTCGCTCGAATTCGTCCCGGGATCGGTCGAGGGCTTTGGCGCCGTGGTGAAGCTGCGCCGCGCCGAGGGCCATCGCGAAGCCGTCGGCGCCATGGGCGCGGGCGAGCCGACGGTTGGTCGTTTTGGCGAGGTGCGCGGCGATACCGTGCATTTCGACATCATCGACACCGCAGGCAACATGATCTCGGCGACGCCGTCCGGCGGCTGGCTGCAATCGTCGCCCGTCATCCCCGATATCGGCTTCTGCCTCGGCAGCCGCGCGCAGATGTTCTGGCTCGAGGAAAACCATCCCGCCGCGCTCGCCCCCGGCAAGCGCCCGCGCACGACACTGTCGCCGACCATGGCGCTGCGCGACGGCGAGCCATATCTCTCGTGGGGCTCGCCGGGCGGCGATCAGCAGGACCAGTGGATCACGCAGTTCTTCCTGCGCCACGTCCATTGCAACATGAACCTGCAGGAGGCGATCGACGCGCCGGCCTGGCATTCCGAACACTTCCCGATCTCGTTCTGGCCGCGCACCGCGCGCCCCGGCGTCCTCGTGGTCGAAAACCGCGTGCCCAAGGCGAGCCGCGACGAACTCACCCGCCGCGGTCATATGGTCGAGACCGGCCCCGACTGGTCGGAAGGCCGCCTTACCGCCGCCTCCAAGGTCGGTAAACGCCGCCGCGCCGCCGCCAATCCGCGCGGCATGCAGGGCTACGCCGCCGGACGCTGAACCGAATGACCTGGTCGATCATCGCAAGAGATAGCGTTAGCGGCCAGTTCGGCATCGCGGTGGCAACGAAGTTCTTCGCAGTCGGCGCGCGCGTGCCGCATATCGCGGCGGGGATCGGCGGCGTCGCCACGCAGGCGCTGGTCAATCCCTATTACGGCATTGATGGCGTGACGATGCTGCGCGAGGGCAAGAGCCCGGAAGCCATCGTCGCGGCATTGCTCGCCTCGGACGATGGCCGTGAAGGCCGGCAGCTCCACATTCTAGATGCCCACGGCCGCATCGCTGCTCATACCGGCAAGGATTGCGTCGACTGGTGCGGCCATGTGAAGGGCGACGGCTTTTCCATTGCCGGCAACATGCTGGCGGGCGCGGCTGTGCTGGACGATACGGCGAAGGCCTATGCCGCCAATGAGGAGCTTCCCTTCGCCCAACGACTGATCGCGGCGATGCGCGCGGGCGAAGCTGCCGGCGGCGACAAGCGCGGCAAGCAATCGGCGGCGCTCCTGATCCACGATACGGAAGAATGGTCAGCGCTCGATTTGCGCGTCGACGACCATGCCGATCCCCTCGCCGAGTTGGAACGGCTCGAACGCGTCAGCCGCGAGCGCTGGGTGCATTTCCGCGAATTTCTTCCGACCCGGAAGAATCCGGCGGGGATCACTGACCGCGCCACCATCGAAGCCGGTATCGCCACCGCATCAGCAGAGAACGCATGACGGCAAGCCCCTTGATCGACATCCAGCACTTGCGCGTCCTGTTTCACGGCGATGACGGCCGTACCACACATGCCGTCGATAGCCTTGATCTCTCGGTGGCCCACGGCGCAACGCTGGGGCTTGTCGGTGAATCCGGTTGCGGCAAGAGCGTCACCTCGCTCGCGATCATGGGATTGCTCTCCAAGCGATCAAGCGAAGTCTCCGGCTCGATCCGCTTCGACGGTTTTGATCTGCTGCAAACCGGCGACGAGACGCTGCGCGATTTGCGCGGCAACCGGCTCGCCATGATCTTTCAGGAGCCGATGACCTCGCTCAATCCGAGCTTCACCATCGGCGACCAGATCATCGAGACCATCCTGCGCCACCGCGGCGGCTCGCGGCGTGCCGCCCGCGGACGCGCGATCCAGCTCTTGCGCCGGGTCCACATCCCCTCGCCGGAAAAACGCATCGACGAATATCCGCACAAGCTCTCCGGCGGCATGCGCCAGCGCGTCATGATCGCGATGGCGCTCGCCTGCGACCCGCGCCTCCTGATCGCGGATGAGCCGACCACCGCGCTCGACGTGACCTTGCAGGCGCAAATCCTTGAATTGATGCGTGAGCTCAAGGCCGAAAGTGGCGCGGCGATCATCCTGATCACGCATGATCTCGGCGTCGTCGCCGAAGTCTGCGATGAGGTCGCGGTGATGTATGCCGGCGAGATCGTCGAGCGAGCTTCCGTCGATGAGCTGTTTGCTTCGCCGCAGCATCCCTACACGGTCGGCCTGCTCGGCTCGATCCCGCGGCTCGATCGACGCACCGACCACCTCGCCACCATCGAGGGCATGGTGCCGAACATGGCGAACCCGCCAGCCGGTTGCCGTTTCGCCGCGCGCTGCCCGTTTGTGGTCGACGCCTGCACCAAGGCGCCGCCGCCCCTGCGCGAGCTCTCGCCCGGTCACGCCTCGCGCTGCATCCGCGCCCCGCTGGAAAGGCTGGTGTCGTGACCGCTCTCCTCGAAGCGAAAAACCTCGTCAAGCATTTTCCGGCCTCGCGCAATCTGTTCGGGCGGCCGACCTCGTTCGTGCGCGCCGTCGACGGCGTGAGCTTTCACGTCGATCCCGGCGAGACGCTGGCCCTCGTCGGCGAATCCGGTTGCGGCAAATCGACGGTCAGCCGGCTGGTGCTGCGCCTGATCGAGCCGGATGCGGGCTCGATCAGTTTCGAGGGACGCGATTTGCTCGCGCTCGATGCCAATGAACTGCGCGCGTTCCGCCGGCAGGCGCAGATCATCTTTCAGGACCCCTACGCCTCGCTCAATCCGCGCATGACGGTGGGCCAGATCCTGGGCGAGCCGCTGGCGCTGCATGGACTGGTGCCGGCAGCGCAGCGCCGTGCCCGGATCGAGGAACTGTTGCGCCTCGTCGGCCTCGAGCCACGTGTCGCGCGCCGCTATCCCCACGAGTTCTCAGGCGGCCAGCGCCAGCGCATCGCGATTGCGCGCGCGCTCGCGGTCGAGCCGAAACTGATCATCTGCGACGAGCCGGTCTCCGCGCTCGATGTTTCCATCCGCTCGCAGATCTTGAACCTGCTGCGCGACCTGCAGGACCGGCTCGGCCTCTCCTACATCTTCGTCTCGCACGATCTCGCCGTCGTGAAGCACATCGCCGACCGCGTCGCCGTGATGAATCTCGGCGGCATTGTCGAAACCGCGGAGACGGATGCGCTGTTTGCCGCACCCCGCCACCCCTATAGCCGTGCCCTGCTCTCCGCCATCCCTGTGCCCAAGCCGCAGGCAAAGCGTGCCCACATGATCCTGCAGGGCGAGATGCCGAGTGCCCTGAACCCGCCCTCCGGCTGCCGCTTCCATACCCGCTGCCCCTATACGGCCGAACGCTGCCGCACCGAGGTTCCGGAGCTCCGGGATGGCACGGGACATGCAATCAACTCTCGAGTTGATGGAATCAACCCTCGGGTTGATGGAATCAACCATTCGGTTGCCTGCCACCGCGCGGCGGAATTGCCGCCGCCCGAGGGCGTCGTGCCGTCTGATGGCGGCTTCTCGCCGGCGCTGGAAAAGCTGGTGGCGGCCTTCAGCCTTTCGGAGGAAGGACGCACGGCAAGCGGTGTTGATATCAAGGGAACACCAACGGCGGTGTAACCGTAGAAACAGGGGCGTGTGATGAAGTTCTGGCGTTTGGCGATGGCGGCAGCAGCGGTGCTGTTCTCTTTGAGCGCGACTGCGCGGGCTGAGACCACGCTCCGCATCGGCCTCGCCGAAGATCCTGATATTCTCGATCCCAGCCTCTCCCGCACCTATGTCGGACGCATCGTATTTTCGGCGGTGTGCGACAAGCTGTTCGACATCGACGAAAAGCTGAACATCGTGCCGCAGCTCGCGCTCTCCCATGAGACCTCGGCCGACGGCAAGGAGATGACCATCAACCTGCGGCCGAACGTGAAGTTCCATGACGGCGAGCCGCTGGATGCGGAAGCCGCGAAATACTCGATCGAGCGGCACATGACGATGCCGGGCTCGTTCCGCAAATCGGAGCTCGCGAGTGTCGATCATGTCGAGGTGGTCGATCCCCTCACCATCAAGCTCGTGCTGAAGACGCCCTATGCGCCGCTGATCGCGCAACTGACCGATCGCTCCGGCATGATGGTATCGCCCAAGGCCGCGAAGGAAGCCGGCGACAAGTTTGGCCTGCATCCGGTCTGCGCCGGCCCCTACAAATTCGTCGAACGCGTGCAGCAGGACCGCATGGTGTTCGAGAAATTCGCCGACTACTGGAACAAGGACAATGTCTTCATCGACAAGATCGTCTACCTGCCGATCATCGACTCCACGGTGCGGCTCGCCAACCTGAAGTCCGGCAGCCTCGACCTGATCGAGCGCGTGCTCGCCACCGACATCAAGGATGTGCGCGCCGATCCGAACCTCGTGCTTTCGACCGCGGCCGACATCGGCTATTACGGGCTCACCATCAATATCAACAACGACAAGAGCAAGGGTGGACTGAGCCAGTCCGAGAAAGTGCGGCAGGCGCTTGATCTGTCGATCGACCGCGAGGCGATCAACCAGGTGGTTTTCAACGGCGAGTTCACGCCGGGCAACCAATGGATCAGCCCGACCCACCCCTATTATCAAAAGGCGTTTCCGGTTCGCCCGCGCGATGTCGAGAAGGCCAAGGCGCTCCTGAAGGAAGCCGGCGTCAAGATACCTGTCTCCGTCGACTACATGGTGCCCAAGGGCACCGAATATGAAGCCGTCGCCCAGGTCGTCCAATCGATGGCGGCCGAAGCCGGCTTCGACATCAGGATTCGCGTGGTCGAGTTCGCCACTACCTTCAAGGAGGCGCAGGCCGGCAATTTCCAGGTGTTCCAGATCAACTGGAGCGGACGCATCGATCCCGACGGCAACTCCTATATCTTCCTGCATACCGGTGCGCCGCAGAACGATGGCGGCTACAGCAATCCGGAAGCCGACAAGCTGATGGAGGAAGGACGCCTCATCGCCGATCCGGCCCAGCGCAAGGCGATCTATGAGAAGATGGCCGGGATCATCCTCCACGACGAGCCGATCATCTATATCTTTCACCGCACGATCGTGATCGCCCACAGCAAGAAGCTGGACGGCTACAGGTCTATACCGGACGGGCTGGTGCGCGTGGTCGGGCTGAAGCTGAAATGAGGTCGACGCAAATGCTCTCGTGTCCCGGATGCCTCGCAGCGCGCCAGCGGTGCGATGCTGATCCGGGACCTATCGGCACCGAGCATCAAATCCGGGTCCCGGGTCTGCAGCGCACCGCTACGCGCTGCGCAGCGCCCGGGACACGAGCGCCATCATGCTGAACTTCCTCGCGCGGCGCATCGTGCAGCTGGTCCCGACACTCCTGTTCGTGTCGATCCTGATCTTCTCGCTGCAACATCTGTTGCCCGGCGATCCCGCGCTTGTCATGGCCGGCGAGGAACGCGATCCGGCCGTGATCGAGCAGATCCGCAAGCAATATCACCTCGACCAGCCGATCCCGGTGCAATACGCCTACTGGGTCAAAAGTGTGCTGCAAGGCGACCTCGGCGAATCCCTGCGCATCAAGGTGCCGGTGCTGGACCTGATCGTGCAGAAACTACCCGTGACGCTCCAGCTCGCTTCGATGGCGATCGTCATTGCTCTCCTGATCGGCATTCCCGCCGGGATCATTTCCGCGGTCAAGAAAGGCACCGCCTGGGACTACGGCGCCAATCTGTTCGCGCTGTGGGGCATCTCGACGCCGAATTTCTGGCTCGGGATCATGCTGATCTTCCTGTTCTCGATCAAGCTCGGCTGGTTGCCGGCCTCCGGCTTCGTGCCGCCGTCGGAGGATTTGCGGGCGAGCCTCGCCTCCACCATCATGCCGGCCTTCGTGCTCGGCAACGCCATCGCGGCGATCCTGATGCGGCACACCCGCAGTGCCATGCTGCAGGTGCTGGAAAGCGACTATGTGCGGACGGCGCGCGCGAAGGGGCTTTCCGAACGCTCGGTAATCCTCAAGCACGCCATGCGCAATGCGCTGACGCCTGTCATCACGCTGGGCGCGCTCGAGCTCGGCACGCTGCTGTCGGGCGCCGTGCTGACCGAGCAGATCTTTTCGGTGCCCGGCTTCGGCAAGCTGATCGTCGATGCCGTGTTCAACCGCGACTATGCCGTGGTGCAGGGCGTGGTGCTGGTGACGGCGACCGTCTACATCACGCTCAATCTCATCGCCGACGTCGCCTATATCCTCGTCAATCCGCGGCTGAGAGCATGATCCGAAAAAGTGGATACCGGTTTTTCGAAAAGATCATGCTCAAATCAAGAGGCCTAGCCGGATGACCGACGCAGCCCTCCCGGCCGTTGCCATTGCCGGTATCCGCGACGAGTTTGAAACGCCCACGCGACGCGCGCTGCGGCGGCTCTATAAGCGCAAGGGCGCGGTCGTGGGCCTCGCCGTCATCACGACTTTTGCCCTGCTGGCGCTGCTCGCCCCACTGATCACACCCTACGATCCCATCGCCACGAGCTGGACGCTGGTACGCAAGCCGCCGTCGGCGCTGCACTGGTTCGGCACCGACGAGCTCGGCCGCGATATCCTCACCCGCGTCATCTACGGCGCGCGCGCCTCGCTGATGGCGGGCGCGATCTCGGTCACCATTGCGCTCACCATCGGCGTACCGCTCGGGCTGTTGTCGGGTTATCGTGGCGGCTTTATCGACGCGCTGATCAGCCGTATCACGGACGCGATGCTGGCCTGCCCGTTCCTGATCCTGGCCATTGCGCTCGCAGCCTTCCTTGGGCCGAGCCTGGCCGATGCGATGATCGCGATCGGCATCTCCGCCACGCCCATTTTCATCCGCCTGACCCGCGGTCAGGTGATGAGCGTCAAGGTCGAGGATTATGTCGAGGCGGCGCGCGCGATGGGCAATCCGCGCTGGCGGATCGCGCTGTTCCACATCCTGCCGAACATCATGCCCGCGCTTCTGGTGCAGGCGACGTTGTCGATTGCGGCCGCCATCATCGCGGAAGCCGCGCTGTCGTTCCTGGGCCTTGGGCAGCAGCCGCCATTTCCGTCCTGGGGCAGCATGCTCAATGCCGCCCAGCGTTTTCTCAGTAATGCACCGTGGATGGCGATCTGGCCGGGGCTTGCGATTTTCCTGGTGGTGCTGTCGCTCAATCTCGTCGGCGATGGGTTGCGGGATGCGCTGGATCCGAGAGAACGGTAAGCGATCCCTCATGGTGAGGAGCGCCACCGGGTCCGCGCGAAGCGCGGCCCGATGACAGGCTCCGCGCGTCTCGAACCATGAGGCCACCGGCGGGGCCTCATCCTTCGAGACGCCGCTCCGCGGCTCCTCAGGGTGAGGAACTAAATCAAATCACCGTCTCCCGCATCACCCTCCGGCAATCCATCTCGAATTCGAGATCGACCACGGGTGGGCGCGCGAAGTGCCACGTCAGCCCGCCCCTCGCCGCGCCGCGCTTGACCAGCTCTTCGCTCATCACGGGATGGAAGTCGCGGATGGAATAGGCCTGCACGCCGGTCGTGTCGTTCCAGGCGAAGCCGAACTCTTGCAATCGTTTCTCCATCTGGTCTTGCGTCGTGAAGCGGACCTTCTCCTTCAGGCCCTCGGGGCTGAGATCGCGGTAGCGCACGATGCGCTCGGTGTAGGGCGCGCTGCCGCCGCGCGCCTCGGCGCCGCCGGCGATGACGAAGGTCGGCGTCGCGCCTTCGAGGGCACGGGTGAAGGAAAACGCGTAGAACGACGGCTCGGACGGCGGATCGATCTCGGGACAGACATTGCTGCGCGCGACCGGATTGGTCTTGCCGTCGTAGATGCCCCATTCGGCCAGTGTCTTCACATAGTGCTCGTTGAATTTCCGGAAGCCGTCCTCGGTGAAGGCCGCAGGCGAACGCAGCTCGCAGGCGCAGAACGACGTCAACGGCCGCCCTACCGACTGGATGTAGTTTGCGACCGCGGCAAAGCCTTCGGCGAGCGGCAGCCATTTGTCGAAACGCACGCGCTCGATCTCGTAGCCGGGCAACGCCGCCGCCCCGCTGGAATACTGGAACACGGCCGGAATGAACCGGTAATTGCCGGCGGAGAAATCTGCTGTCATCACGCTTGCCTTATTCGAGCTGCATCCGGACGCCCTTGGCGCCGTTCAACAGCCGCTTGAGATGGAAACCGGCCAAGGCATCGTCGGCGTGCAGGCCGACCAGCGCGGCGAAGGCCGGCATCGCGGTCGCATCGCCGGATTCGAGCTTGGCGAAGGCTTCGGAATATTGGGCCGTGGCCGGCGCGGCGAAGACGTCATCGGCCAACGGCTCATAGGTCCGCAACGGCTCGCTGCGCCCGCGCAGCACGATGTCGCCGACCGGGCGGCCGCGAAAATTCTCGGCTCCCGTGGCGATGGCGGCGCTGACGCAAATCCGCGTTCCGAGATGCTTGTTGGCGGCTTCCAGGCGCGCCGCGGTGTTGATGGTGTCGCCATAGGCGGTGTAGTCGAAGAAGCGGCTGCCGCCGAAATTGCCGACCAGCGCCGGCCCCGCATGGGCGCCGATCCGCGTGGTGCCGAAATTCACGCCCCGCTCCTTCCAGCGCAGCTTGAACGCCTGCGCCCAGGCATCGAGCGAATGTGCGCACGCCACCGCCCGCGTCGCGTAATCCGGCTGGTCGCCGGGGGCGTTGAACAGCACCTGGATCGCATCGCCGATGATCTTGGCGACCGTGCCCTCATGGGCGAACACGACGTCGGTCATCCCGCCC
>Ga0210389_10003485_pt1 | contig 12281 bp, 12 predicted proteins | sample IncBWH28OmetaG_FD_160127 | JGI IMG/M metagenome (GOLD analysis project Ga0210389, IMG submission 160127) | Forest soil microbial communities from Barre Woods Harvard Forest LTER site, Petersham, Massachusetts, United States - Inc-BW-H-28-O ... | reverse complement strand
CAAGGGCAAAGTCGCCGCAGACGCACGTCAGGATGCCAAGGCCCAGGAGTCCGACAGCGCAGAGCAGAAGCGCCGGCTGCTGCGTCGGTCGAGGCGCAACGGACGGCACGGCGTAGGGAGCGACTTGGAGCGTGGGCTGCGGGGTGCGGAGCGTCGAGTTCATCAGGACTTGAAACGTAGCCTGGAGGCGGCAGCGCGTCAATGGAATGGTGCCAATCCGCCGTAGGAGAATGCGAACCGGCCTGCAGAAGATGGGATTGGTCACAATGCGGCGGCTCGACGGGGCTGCCGTACGCAGAGCGAGGGTATACTTCCGGCATCTCGAAATACCTCGGAGGCTTTCGATGTTGCGTCGATTCGTTTTTGTGCTCGCGTTGCTGTGCGCCCTGGCCGCACAGGCAGAGGATAAGAAGCCACCCACGACCTTGCGCGGCGTGCTGCTCGAGCAGCTGCGTACCACCCACAGCGACGAAGACTGGTTTGTGCCCGCGAATATCGCCGTGGCAGGACTGACCGCGGATCAGGCCATGTGGAGTCCCGGCAAGGGCAACCACTCCGTGGGTCAGCTGGCCTATCACATCTGGTATTGGGATGAGCGCGCGCTCAACGACTTCAAGGGAGTGCCGAATCCAAAGTTCGATGGAAACAACAACGAGACCTTCGACAACTTCACCGCCGCGCAGTGGGACGACCTGGTGAAGAAGCTGAACCAGGTGATGACCGACTGGGAAGCGGCAGTGCAGGCAGCCGATGACCAGAAACTGGCCGACAATGCGTCGCTGATTGCGCACGTGGGCGCGCACAACGCCTACCACATCGGGCAGATTCTTTACGTGCGCAAGCTCCAGGGCGTGTGGGATCCCAACAAGGGCGTGAAGTAGCGATGACCCCCGAAAACAACACCGAGACCCGCGCACAAAGGGCCCTTATACTGGCGGGATGAAACTCCCTGCGAGTGAACTGGTGGCCTTGCTGGTGGCGGTAAGTTTTGCCGCGGGACTGAACGTGTACGCGACCGTGGCCACGCTGGGTCTGTTGGCGCACACCAGCCTGCTGGAGTTGCCGGTCAATTTGCAATTGCTGGCGAACTGGTGGGTGATCGGCGCAAGCGGCGCGTTGTTTGCGGTGGAGTTTTTTGCGGACAAGGTACCGGCATTCGATCTGATCTGGAATGCGCTGCACACCTTCATCCGCGTGCCGGTCGCGGCCTTGCTGGCGTATCAGGCGAGTGCCTCGTTGTCGCCGGTGGAGCAGATGGTTGCAACCGTCGCGGGCGGGCTGATTGCGCTGGCGGCGCATGGAGGCAAGACTGCGGCGCGGGCCGCTGTAACGCCTTCGCCGGAACCCTTCAGCAACATCACCCTGAGCCTGGGGGAGGATGTGCTCGCAGTCTTCCTCACCTGGATGGCCACATGGAAACCGTATGTGGCGGCGACGATCGCGGCCTGCCTGGTGCTGCTGATTCTTTTGGTGGTGCGCTGGGTATGGCGTGCATTCCGTGCACTGTTTCGCGGCGCAGAACAAGCGATCGAGGCGTAGACACAGTGTCGGAATCCACGGGGACTTTTTGATAGCCGCGCAACGTGGCTTTTTCTTAAAAAAAAACCACTCGCCTGCGTGCTTTCGGTCTACACCAATTCCGAAACTGCTATCGTCGCGCCGGATTCGTTGCGGGCGAGTCGGACCACACGGAAATCGGAAACATCCTGGGGGCTTCGTTCTAGCGGGCAGCAGTGCGCGCCGGCATTCGCTTGAGCTGCAGAATCACTTCGGTGAAGAGCAGTGGCAGTGCCCAGCATGCCCAGATCGCTGTGATGGCGCGATCGTTCTCAGGCATCAGGCGGGATGTAGGCCCAAAGTCGTGGATTACCCGGAAGGTGACAAAGGCAAACGTGACGATATAACTGCGCACCATCCACTCCTTGTGAATGGGGATCTGGCGGCGCAGGATCGCGTAGTACGCCATGCCCGAAGTCGTGATCCAGGCGACGCCAAGCATGGCGACACCGAAGCCCCATGCCCAACCGTCGGTGGAGGTGAAAGCAAGCCGGAAGGCGGCGAGAGAGCCACCGGCAACGGCAAGGAGATAGACGCGGCCAGTGAGGCGGTGCAGCGTGAGATACCGGCGTCGCAGCCGGCTGGAGAATTGCCACGGACCTGTCAGCACGGCGATCATGCCGCAGGTGATATGCACCAGCAGGGTGCCGCGGCGCGGCCAGTACTCGTAGAAGCCCGCCGGATTGTAGTTGAGGTAGTAGTGGAAGACGTAGGTTGCCACGAAGGCGACTGCGGTTGCGAATACGGCGGCAAGGGCAATCACTTTGGGCAGGCGTTGAGCGGATGGTGCGGTGACCGATGCAGATGTAGACATGCGAACCTCCGGGAGAAGGGGAGGAATTCCGCAGGCAGCGATTTCAGAGTGGGCGGATGACGAGAGTGTACGAGAGAGAGCGCGCGAAAGGAAACGATATTCTGTGTGCACGGCAACGGTTAGGCGCGCAAGGGACAAAAGGAACCTGCAATCATTTCAAAATCCCAGGAATCCGCGTCCTTTTATTCGGTTACGGCCACCACCGAGGCCTGATCGCCTTGTTGTTTCAGCAGCTCGTTTTCGGCCTGCTGCAGCGAAATGTCGGCAGGGAGCGGCTGGAACCTTGTCTTCACGTCGTCTTCTTCCTGCGAAATGTTTTTGAAAAGCAGTGCGGTGCCATGAATGTGGACATGGGTCGCTACGATCTGCCAGATCGAGGGACCGATGGCGCGCCGCTCGACATCGAACGTGCCGCCGGAGGAGAGGCTGCCGCAGAGACCGCCACAAAAACGGACATCGTGCACCAGTTTGCCGCGCAGGCTGACGATCCGATGCTGCGTCGACTCAACTTGCATGTCGCCTTCCATGGCAGCGAAGACCCGGGCCTCCCAGGAGGGTGGTTTGAAGCCGGGATCCGGTCGGAAGTGCAGCAGGATCACGTGGTCGCGGGTGCCGCTGACGGACCAGGTGAAGGCGTCGGGCAGCAGGCGGAGCATGTCGGCGGACTGGCGATCATCATGTTCGCCGGATTTGCGCTGGCGCGCCTGGGCACTGGGATCGTGGATGAAGCGCTCCATCCCGCTGCGCTGCGCCTCAGGTGCGAGCGTCCGGCCCTTCTCGGAGAGTACGCGTTGCAGAGAGCCGGCGCTGGTTTCAGCGACCCATTGGGATGTCGTTTCGCCGGGCTTGCGATCGACGTCGTAGTAAATCCAGCGCGAGTGGTCATTCTGACTGGCCACAAGCTCGGTTTGAACCGCTTGCCGGACGATCGCTCTGATATCTTGCGCCTGAGCTGTGAAAGCCAGCGCAAGGAGAAACAGGGAACCGAGAATCGTTTGTCCAATGCGCATGCGGAAACCTCCGCGGAACGGACCTCAGGGCACAAAGGAGCGGAGCACGGCCCTGCAGGATTAGATGCAGGAAGAATGCGTGGAAGCCACGATGCTCAGGCGCGGCCGTGGAGCAAAGATTGCATGCGCGTTGCAGTTTCAGCGACCTCGCGCACGTGTGCCGGACGGGTGCGGCAGCAACCTCCCACGATCTGCGCGCCCGCCACGAACCATTCCATGGCGTGGAGGCCATAGGTTTCGGGGTCGCTCAAACCGGTCCAGCTGCGGGCCTGCGCGTTCCAGTCTTCTCCAGAGTTCGGGTACACGACGATCGGCTGGTCGGCGGCTGCGCGGAGTTCGCCGATGAGAGGCGTGATGAGGGAAGGGTGGGTGCAGTTGACCCCGATCGCAACGGTCTGTGGCAGCGTTGCGACAAACGCGGCGCAGTCGCGCAAGAGCTCGCCGTGGGCCACGTGCTGCGCGTCTTTGCAGGTGAAGCTGAACCATGCGGCGCAATGTGGCGATGCGGAGAGAGCTTCCGCGATGGCTTGCGCTTCGGCGAGGGAGGGCAAAGTTTCAAACGCGAGCAGGTCGGGAGATTCCGCCGGCGCAGCGCGGGCAAGGACCTCGATGCGCTGGCGATGGAAAGCGGACACGTCGCTGTGGGTGCAGTGGTAGTTGCCGTGATATTCGGCGCCGTTGTGGAGCGCTGCGCCGTAAGGACCGAGAGACGCGGCGGTGCGAATGCGTCTTCGCGGGAATTCGACGGCAGCGGTGCGGGCGAGCGCGACAGAACGGAGCAGCGCGGCATCGGCTCGCTCGGGGGCAAGGCCAAACTCGGCGTAGCCCATACGCGATACCTGGTAGCTCGCGGTCTCGATGCAATCCGCTCCGGCTTCGATGAAGGCGCGATGGACTGCAACGATCTTCTCCGGCGCGTCTTCGAGAACGTGCGCCGACCAGAGGGGACCGTTGATGTTTGCGCCGAGGTACTCGAGTTCCGAGGCCATGCCTCCATCGAGCACGTGGACGTTGTGCAGAATCAAATCGCGCGCGGGGTTTGACGCATTCATAGAGACAGACCGTTGGTTGGGTTCAACTGAAAAGTTTCCAAAAAAACACGAGATAGATGAGCATCCCGCAGACGATGCCGTTGAGGAACCACTCGATCCAGAAGAGCCATCGCCACTGCGCGCGCAAAGCGGCAAAGATGCTGATTGCGAGCATCACGAGCGCCACGACGAGTTGCTTCTGGTCGCTCACAAAGGCCGCGGCGCCGAGAACAGTTGGTCCCTGGGCTAGATCGCGGAGATAAGCCAGGCAGAGGAAAGAGGGGAAGATAACCATGAGCCAGCATGCCGCGCGGGGCTTCTTTGCCAGGCGCAGACCGGCGGCGGCGAGCAGGAGGGCGAGGACGATGACGGAGAGAAAGGCGCCCATAGTAAACGGCCGCGTTAGATTTTTTGGGTGCGTTGTACATCGCGGACGCCGCTGACGCGGCGCAGGCCGAGAACCATCCGGCTCAAGTGGCGCACATCTTCGGCTTCGACGATGAACTCGATGATGGCTTCGCCGCTGTCGTCGTGACGAATGTCGATGTTACGGATATTGGTGTCGTCGTCGGAGATGACAGCGGTGAGTTCTCGGAGCATCCCTGTACGGTCGTCGCAGAACACGGTGATCTTGACCGGATAGCGCTGGGCGTCCCCGTTGTCTGTGTCGCCGACGCGCGACCACTCCACTGCAATGCGGCGATCGCTCTCATAGAGAAGGTTCTGCACGTTGGGACAGCTGCGCGCATGTACGGCGACTCCTTTGCCGCGGGTGACGTAGCCCACAATCTCTTCGCCGCGAATGGGGTTGCAACATCGCGCGCGATAGACGAGCAGATCGTTCTGCCCCTCGACCTGGAGAGAGTCGGAGCCGCTGAGGTGCAGTTTGCGCACCGCATCGGACATGGGCGCTTCGCCGGACTTGTTCTCCGGCGCAGCCTCGGGCTCGGGCTGGTTGGAGTAACCGGGCGCAAGCTTGCTGAGCACCTGGTGCGCAGAATGCTTGCCCTGGCCGAGAGTCGCCAGCAGATCGGCAGCAGTGGCGACGCCGTATTCATTGGCGATGCGTCCCAGGTCCTGATCATCGATCTGGCTCATTGGCACTTTATGTTTGCGCGCTTCGCGATCCAGAAGTTTGCGCCCGATTTCGACGGCGCGGCGACGCTGGTCTTCATTGAGCCGGTGCTTGATCTTGTTGCGGGCGCGCGGACTCTTGACGAAGGTGAGCCAGTCGCGGCTCGGTTTGTGGTCTTTCTGGGTAACGATTTCGACGATGTCGCCGGTGCGCAGCTTGGTGCGCAACGGAACCATGCGGCCATTCACCTTGGCGCCCACGCACGTGTGGCCGACCTCGGTGTGAATGGTGTAGGCAAAATCGATGGGAGTGCCGTCGGCCGGAACCACCACAACTTTTCCCTTGGGGGTGAAGGTGTAGACCTCGTCGGGATAGAGATCCATCTTCAGGCTGGAGAGGAACTCGTTGGGGTCCGTCATCTCCTTTTGCCATTCGACGAGCTGGCGGATCCAGTTGAGGCGTTCTTCGTCGCGGGCGTTTACGGTGCCGGCACCGGCCTTGTATTTCCAGTGGGCGGCGATGCCTTCCTCTGCGATGCGGTGCATCTCTTCGGTGCGGATCTGCACTTCGAATTGATGGCCGCCTTCGCCGATGACCGTGGTGTGGAGAGATTGGTAGCGGTTGGCGCGCGGAATGGCGATGAAGTCCTTGATGCGGCCGGGAACGGGACGCCAAAGGGTATGGATGAGGCCGAAAACCGCGTAACAGGAGGCGACGTCCTGGGTGATGACGCGGACAGCGAGGAGGTCGTAGACCTGTTCGAACGAAATTTTGGAGCGCTGCAGCTTTTCGTAGATGGAATAGAGGCGCTTGATGCGCCACTCGACGCGAGCTTCGATGTTGTTCTCGCGGAGCTGTTCCACGAGCGTGTCTTCGACACTGTGCAGAAACTGTTCGCCCTCGATGCGGCGGGCTTCGACAGCGGCGGAGACCTGTTCGAAGCTGACGGGATCGGTGTAGCGAAACGCCAGGTCTTCGAGCTCGCCGCGCACCTTGCCCATGCCGAGACGGTGAGCCAGCGGCGCATAGATGTCGAGCGTTTCGCGGGCAATGGCTTCGCGGCGCTCGGGCCGGAGGTGCTCGAGGGTGCGCATGTTGTGCAGGCGGTCGGCGAGCTTGATGAGGACGACGCGCACATCGGAGACCATGGCCAACAGCATCTTGCGTACGTTTTCGGCCTGACGGTCTTCGCGATTGGCGAACTGAATCTTGTCGATCTTGGTGACGCCTTCGACGATGTGGGCGACCTGGTCGCCGAAGCCGGCTTCAATTTCTTCGTTGGTGGCGGGTGTGTCTTCGACGGCGTCATGCAGCAGGCCGGCGGCGATGGCGGTCGAATCCATCTTCATTTCGGCCAGAACTTCGGCAACTTCGAGCGGATGAATGATGTAGGGCTCGCCGGAGGCGCGCATCTGGCCCTGATGATGCTGGACACAGAATTCCCAGGCTTTGCGGATGAGGCTGACGTCCTCGCTGGGGCGATTGGCGTGCACCTGGCGGAGCAGGGCCTCAAAGCGGTCGTCGATGGAAAGGGGATGTTCGGCGGTCAGCGGACGCGCATTGGTCTCCGGGCCAGACGGGCTGGCGTGGGGAACGTCGGCCGGAAGCTGCTGCCGGGCTGTCGCCATGCTTCATTATAGGCCGGATGCTTGTCACGATCATCAATCGTGGCGGGAACGCGTGTCACCAAGGTACATTCGGCGACTCAGACCCGGCTCGAACGAGCGGGAGACAGGCGGCAATGGGGTCGATCCGGCTTAATGACCAAGCTTTCCGGACAAATTCTGGACGATGGGGTAGCACTCACAGGCCGCCGCCTGGAGCCGGGCGCGGTCGACAATGCGAATATTGCCTCGCCGGTACTTGATCAAGCCATTTTTTTGCAGGGACGCGGCCGTTGCGGAGACACTGGTGCGGCGAATCCCAAGCATCTCGGCGAGGAATTCCTGGGTGAGGTAGAAATGGTCGGATTCAACCCGGTCCTGGACCATCAGCAGCCAGCGCGACAGTCGTTCCTCGATTTCGTGTTTGCCATTGCATGCAGCCAGCTGACTGAGGATGTATCCGTTGCGCTGCACAAACTCAAGGATGCGGGACTGGAGCGGTCCGGCAGCCTGAAACTTCTTGCGTAACTCGGCGAAGCGCATCCGCAAGGCCGTTCCCTCGACCTGAATAAAAGCTGTGGTGGGGGGACTCGCCGGCCCGAGCAGGTTGACTGCCTCGACCAGGCCTTCCTTGCCAATCAAACCGACCTCGACACCCGAGCCGTTGGCCATGAATGTCACCACGGAGGCGATGCCCGAGGTCATGAAGTGAGCGAATTCGGGTTGCTCGCCGGTACGGTAGAGGATCGTTCCGGAAGGAAGCTGGATTTGCTCCATACAGGCAACCAGTGCTTTGCGTTCACCGGCAGGAATCGAATTCAACAGCAGATTGGAAAGTACTTGCGCCAAGGATGGCCTTTGCCCTCAGTTCGCAAGGAATGGCCGCCCAAGAGTGGCGAAGATAATTGCGCTGCTGGCTTGCATGTCACTTCGAAAATTGAATTCCGAACCGACTATATCTTTTTTCTACATAGAGATCTGTTCGGTATTGCACATAGTGGCAGGCTTACCGGGAGGTCGTTCGACCGACCGGCGGCAGTGAAACGCGGAACGCGGTACCGTTCCGGCCGGGGCGGGTGGTGCTGCGGCTGCGAATCCTTCCATGATTCTTTTCGACGATGGCTTTGGAGATGGCGAGGCCCAGTCCGGCGCCTTGTCCGCGCTTGGTCGTAAAGAAAGGCTCGAAGATGCGCGGGGCAACGGAGGAGGGGATTCCGTGCCCATTGTCGACGACCAGGATGGTCGTTTCTTTCCTGCGGCTGGTGACGCGGAGGTGGAGTGTGCCATCGATGGGGAGGGCGTCGATGGCGTTCGCAATCAGATTGGAAACGACCTGCAGCATTTCGCCGGGATTGGCCAGCAGAGTCGCTTCTCCGGAGTAGCGCTTCTGCAGCCGGATCCGCTTTTCGAGGATGTTCCGTTGATGGACGGTCAGGGCCGCTTCAACCAGGGAGGGGACAGCAATTTCTTCGACCCTTGCGGCGGGGTGATAGAAGCTCAGGGTCTGTTGTGCGATGCGCAGCACGACAGAAACCTGCTCATCGATCATCTGGCAGTACTTGCGCACACTTTCAGGATTGGCCGCGTCCAGTTGGAGCAAGTAGGCGTAGTTGGCGACTGCTTCGAGGGGATGACTGATTTCGTGAAGGATCTCTGCCGCATATTGTCCCGCCATGATCTGGCGCCGGTGCTGCATTTCCTGCTCGTTAATCCACCGATCGTTCCCGATTGCGGAGCGTTCGTTCATACGAACCTCTCTCTACGCACTGGAACGGATGGAATATGGCATCGCGTACCCGGAGAGAAGCTTCTCCGCGGCCCAGAGTGTTGCTTCAGCAGGCAAGGTGGATTGGGTGGGCTCCCACTCTGTCCGGTAAGAGACATAGATAGCTAAACCGGGGAAAAGGGTGCTTTGACACTGGAGTTTATTTGGCCTGGTCAACAAACATGGTCCAGCATTGAAGCACAGTGGAGAGAACATTGACTCGGTGTGTCGGCTAGCGGACCGACTGGGGGAGTGGAATGCGCATTGAATAAATGAGAGCCCTCCCTCATTCTGCGAAGAGTTCCAACGAATCGGTCAGAGCTGCTTCGGAATACGAGTTGATTGTTTGAAAGATGCGTACGAGTGGCTTTTTCTTGACGAAAAGCCACTCCGCTGTGTGCTTTCGATGGTTGGCCCCACTCCGAGACTTTTCCAGCGCAACAAAGCTTGTTTCAGGAATCCGAGGCAAAGGATGACAGCAATCCTCTGTGTAGGCAAAGACGCTCGGCTTCTCGAGTCACGCGGCGAGATCCTACGGCAGAAGACCGGCGCGGTTGTGAAACTGGCATCGAGCAAGGAAGCTCCTGAGGCGATCCGGCGGGAGAATTTCGACCTGGTGGTGTTGTGCCACACGGTGGACGCGGTTGAGGCGAAGCAGATTTCCGACGCAATCCGGAAGCAAGAGACGGAGCAAGAATCTGCGCCGCTGGTCCTGGGCCTCTCCCCTTTGTGGAATCCAGACCGATCGGACAACAACCCTCCATTCGACGGATTCAGCAGTGCAGAACCCACCTCGCTGGTGAACGCTGCGGCAAAGCTGCTGGAAGCGAGAGCGGAACTTCCGGAGAGCGACGTCTCCCGCATCTAGCGGGTCCTCCTGACGCGGCTAAGTGATCTCGAGTTATCGCACAATTCCTCTCTTGCCCACGAGACTTATCTCCTCGCCCAAAGATCTTTCTTCGCTGTGCCTACGAATGCCTGACTCGAGTGGATTCGGGTTTAGAGCGAGGGCGGATTTGCGCCGGGTTGTGTTGCTTTCCAGTGCATCCGGCCGCCTATTTCAATCTCGTTGACCTATGCCGGGAAGGACTGCAATGAAGGGGGAGTTATGCGGGTTATGCCTTCAAATCCTAGCCCTGCTTTGATTGGTACGTCGGTGTTTTGGATCGCCTCACAATGTGTTGGCCATCACAGCTAGGGATACCTGAGTAAGGAGTAGATTCCCCTCCGGAACAGAGGTCCAGAACGGAGTTACTTATGTTGAAACACGTATTAGTTACGACCCTGGCCGCGGCGTTTGCCGTGGGCGTGGGATATGCAGATCAATCCAGTGCAAAGGTGACGATTGAGGTCAATAAAACCTCGCCGACAAGCGGTAAACAGATGTTTACGAGCTATTGCGCGCCATGTCATGGCGTGGATGGTCGAGGACAAGGACCGGCAGCGTCCGCTTTGAAAGTGGCGCCTGTCGACCTGACTGGATTGGCAAAGAAGAACCACGGATCATTTCCAGATACCCATATCGTTTCGGTGTTGGAGTTTGGTGCATCGGTCCCATCGCATGGATCGGCAGAGATGCCGGTTTGGGGCTCTATCCTGGGCAGAATGAACCCATCAAACGCCCAGGACAAGCAGCTCAGGATCAGCAATTTGAGCCGTTACATCGAGAGCATGCAGGCGAAGTAAGCGAGCATGGCCGGCGGTCCGCGGGGGTCTATGATTCCCCTAGACGCCAATGACCAAGCTCCGCACAACCCACGCTTCCGCTCACCAGAAGGCGCAATCGGCGAAAAAGCCGGGAGCGCCTTCTTTGCAATCGGCCAAAGATACCGGGGCGCGGGAGCCAGCTCCCGGCGCGCCAAGCGCTCGAAAAGCGACCTCCCGCACACCCCTTTCCGCGGCCCGGGAGCAGAAATCCGTAAAGGCGGCCTTCGGCGCACGGATCAGCCGCCGGGCTTCCGACCGTTTGCGCAGCGGGCACCTGTGGGTCTACGCATCGGATGTGGAGCATTTGGAGGCCGGAGAAGGCGATGCGCCGGTCTTGCTTCCGGTAGCGGACAACCGTGGTTTGCTGCTGGGGACGGCACTCTATAGTCCGTCGTCTCAGATTGCGCTGCGGATGGTGGCGCGGGAAGCGGTCGACGAGAAAGCATGGCTGAAGCTGCTGGAGATGCGGCTGCGCGCAGCGATTGCGCAGCGACGGCGGCTACTGAGCGCTGAAACAGACTCGTGCCGGTTGTGCTTCAGTGAAGCCGATGAGCTGCCGGGGCTGGTCGTCGACAAGTATGGCGACCTGGTGATCGTGCAGAGGCTGGTGAAGGGATTGCTTACAGGGGATGTCCGCGCAGTATGCGCGCGGGTCTTGCGCGAGGAGCTTGAGCCCGCGTCAATCCTGGAGCGGCCAGATCCAAAGATGCGCGAGCTGGAGGGGCTGGCGGCGCCCGATTTGAGTCCCGTGTGGGTGGCGGATCCGCAGGCGCCGAAGATGAGCACGCTGTTCCGGCTGCATGGAATGATGTTCCACTTCGATGCCAATGCAGGACAGAAGACGGGAGCATTTCTGGACCAGCGCGCGAATTATGAGGCGGCCCGGGATTGGGCGCGAAGACTCGGCACAAGGGAGCGCGCTCTCGATGTGTGCTGCTACCAGGGAGGCTTTGCGCTGCATCTGGCTGAGGTGTGCCGCAGCGTGACGGGCATCGATGCATCGCATTCGTCGCTCGAAGTGGCGGAGCGCAATGTCGAAGCGAATCGTGCGCGTCTCCCTGCGGCGGTGGACTGGGTGGAGGCCGATGCGTTTCAGATTCTGCGTGACTGGTCGGATGCCGGAGAGAAGTTTGATGCGATCGTGCTCGATCCTCCGGCGTTTGCGAAGTCGAAGCGCGCGGTGGAAGGCGCCCTGCGCGGTTACAAGGAACTGAACCTGCGGGCGCTGAAGATGCTGACGCCGGGTGGATTGCTGGTGACGTGTTCGTGCAGCCACCATGTGAGCTGGGCGGATTTGGAAGGCGCGGTTGCTGCGGCCGCAAATGATGCGCACCGGCGGGTGCGTCTGCTGGAGCGGCGGGGTGCGGCGCTGGATCACCCGGTGGTGTTGAATCTGCCGGAGACGGAATATCTGAAGTGCCTGGTGCTGGCGGCGGATTAAGCGCGCGCGCCGCGCGTGCGCAGATGCAGGCGCGGGAAAAAATGCCAGTCCCCCAGTGTTTGTGGCGCCGCGGTGTCGCGTGGTGCGGAGTGTTGGGAAGCGGACTCAACGGCGGGACCGGACCGAAGCTGGGCCAGTGTGTCTTTGACCTGGGCGCGCAGAGATTCAACCTCAAAAATGCAGGAACGAAGGTAGGCGGAAACGGTGAGGCCGGCGGCGGCCGCGCGTCGGCGCAGTTGTTCGCATTCGGCGGAGCTGAGGCGAATGGTGATGCTCG
>Ga0210389_10003484_pt1 | contig 12281 bp, 9 predicted proteins | sample IncBWH28OmetaG_FD_160127 | JGI IMG/M metagenome (GOLD analysis project Ga0210389, IMG submission 160127) | Forest soil microbial communities from Barre Woods Harvard Forest LTER site, Petersham, Massachusetts, United States - Inc-BW-H-28-O ... | reverse complement strand
GCGATGATCGAAAAGCCATAGCAGGCAGGAGTTCTCGGATAGATCGGACCGTACCTGCCCCGCTCGAGCTCGAAGTACCCCTCCTTAGGAATGGCCATCGCCGCTGGCTTGCTCCAGTCATGATCGCTCGTCGACATCCTGGGCTCCCCTCTGTGCTATCCGTGCGAACACTACGCCCCGATCACGCCCCCTGGGCCATTTCGTCGGCGGCCATTCGACCAGGCGACCACCGTTGCGTCGATGTTCACCGGGCAGGCTCCGTCGGTCCATCCCCGCCAGCCCTCAGTTCCTCGAACAGCCCTGTGCGCGCCAACAGCAAGCCGCTGACCATCAGCACCCAGACCGGGAACACCATCGTGATCCACATGCTGATGTTGCTGGCCAACAGCAATCCAACGGCAGAAACATAGCTCAGGCCAACCAGCCAGCGTGGCATCAAGCCCGTCCGAAGCCATATCGTTGCCAGCGACATCATGAACACCGCAGCCATCCGGACCGCATAAGTCTGGCTGACCGCCAGCATCACCGTCTTCCCGAACTGGATCGTCTCCGCGTGCGCCGACGGATCGGTGACCCCGGCGTTACTGGCCACCAGGCCGGCAGCCACAGCGGTCGAGACGAACATCATGGCCAAGAACAGCACGCCGCTGCCGAGGAAGACCGACGCGAAGAACTTGTCTTCATAGCGCCCTAACCCGTCGCGGACCACCCCGATGAACCACAAAAAGCTGATACCCGCGAACGGCATCAGCGTCGCCGCGGTCGCGATCCCCCTGCCGCGACTGTTCAGCCATTCGGACGAAGCTGCCGCGCCCTCAGGCATGTTGGTGCGAATCAGGATCAGCACGGCGCCAAACAGCAGCGCAAAGATCACACCGGCCACCGCGGCAGCACGTGGCGTCGTCAGCTGGCGCGGGCTGGGCTTAGATGACATTGCCATCACGTCATCGTCGCACCGGACCGCGTTCCAGCCGGGCTAATTCAATACGAACTTCGACTCGCGACAGCCCAGTACACATATCAACAAGCCGAAGTACCTGCGGGCATGAGATCGCGGTGCACATGCGATGGGGCTGTTCGATCAACTGAGATTGGCAGCGCGTTCTGGAAGATGCGCACCGACGCTCTGCCTGGAAGCTCCTGCGGATTTTGCGAGCCTCGTTGACGCTGTGTACCGCGGGTGTTCGACGAAACACTCACGTCCATAGGGCCTATCGATCGGCAATCGCGCGGCACGAGGTCGTGGCGCACCCCATCGGCGATGACGGTGCGAGGGCAAGGACGTGACGACGCAACACCCTGAGAGTGCTGGGCAGCGCGGTTGTTAGACGACAAGCGTGGTGTTCGGTGCCCGCATTCGAATGATGCCCCGTGACGTGTGTTGTCCTACGCAATGCAGGCGCGCTGGGTCAGTGCCGGGCAACAAAGTAACCCGAGACCAAGCCGGTGAATCGCCGTGATGGCGACATGGTGGCTGCGGCCCGCATCAACTTGGTGCTGAGTCCGGGCATCACGGTGACGTGCCCAGCCCGCATCGCGGCGTACCCTGCCCTGGCCACCGGTGCCGCGTCCATAAAAGCCCGGTCGAGCCGCGACGTGTCTGTAATGCCCGCCGTGGCAGCGAACTCGGTGCGGACGGGGCCCGGCGCCAGGTGGGTGCAGGTGACTCCCGTGCCGCGCAGATCGTGAGCCACCGACTCCGAGAAGCTCCTGATGAAGGCCTTGCTGGCGGCATAGGCCGCTTCCAGTCCGTGTGGGACGACGTAGGCGGCCACCGAGCTGACGTTCAGGATCGCGCCGTGACCTGCTTTCACCATCCGCCCGATGTAGAGCATCGTCAGGTCCGTGAGCGTCACCACGTTCAGCTGTACCATCCGCGATATCGCATCGGGATCACAGTCCTGGGTCTTGAGGCCGAGGATGCCAACGCCAGCATTGTTGACTAAGTATTCGACGTCGACACCAAGCTCGTCGACGCGCGTGAGGAGCTCGGTTCCGGCGCCGGGCTGTGACAGGTCCATCGTGATGGCGTCCACCCGGACACCGTGGCGTGACCGCAACTCCTCAGCCAATGCGGTGAGCTGTGCGGCGCTGCGATTGCTCGATACCACGATCACGTCGACGCCATCGGCGGCGAACAGACTAGCAAGCTCTCGTCCTATGCCGGTGGATGCGCCGGTGATGAGTGCTGCGGTCACGATGTTCTCCTCACCGGGCAGATGAGCTCACTGAATCTCATGATGGATCTCAGCATATTAACGTCCGACCGCTGCGGAATTGACCCCGCAAATTTGGGCCTTCTCCCCGACTTGTCGACGGTTGCGGCCGAGGTCGCCCCGGCGCTCCCCGCGCTGCAACAGTCAGCCGGTGCGGCGTCGGGCCTTGGCGGGGGTGCCGGCCTGCCCAACGCGGTGCTCGCCAGTGTCTCTCGGGCGAATTCGATCGGGCCGTTGTCGGTGCCAGCGAGCTGGTCTGCGCCGTCGGGCCACGCTGTTTCGGCATTGTCGCCCGCCGGCTTAACCACGCTCGCGGGGACCGAGGAGGCTGCCGGGTCCGGTATGCCAGGCGTACCGGGGATGCCGGCGCCGACGGTAGCGCGAGCCTCGGGCGTCCTGCCCCGATACGGGGTCCGGCTCATGGTGATGGCGCACCCGCCCGCGGCCGGGTGACGGGCACTTAGCCAGGCCCTACCCGCGCCGAGGGCTCCTACTCGTCCCGATGGTGGTCGTGCCTGCCATCGACATCGCCGCCACTCGCTCGCGTTCACGGCGTCAGTCGCCACGTCGCCACGCGACGTGCGGTTCGTACCGCTCATCGTCGGTGACGGTGGGGCTGGCCCAGTCACACCGCACCTGCGCTGCACGCTGTCCGTCGACGGAGTCGTCGCCGCAACCAAGGAGGGGCCCCGAGGTGCACTGTGTTCGCTACGGTCGTGGTGAGTGACTTGGCGTGCCTCCTCGGTGGTCAATGGCTAGGTCTACCGACCTGACAGGTTGGCTGACGCTGCTGGCTGATGGGTTGTCCACCGAGTTCGGTGAGGCCGCCGCGGCGACCCCGAAACGGCTATGCAGGTAAGCACCCACTTCTCGAAGCCACCTTCGTGCTCGGCCTCCCCCGATGCCAATGACGTCCGGCCCCGGTGTTCAGCAGTCGGCCAGACGCTCCATGATGTCGGCGGCTTTCAGCAGCGTCCGGCGCTCGGCGGGCGTGAGGTTCTGTTCGATGGCTGCTTCGAGCCAGGCTTCCCGCGCGGGGGCGATGGTCGAGATGAGCTTGCGCCCAGCGGATGTGGCCGACACGAGTGTCTTGCGGCCGTCTGTGGGGTCTGACCTGGCGGCGACGAGTCCTGCCTGACGCAAGGAGGCGACCGTCTCGGCCATCGACTGATGACGTACGTGCTCGGAGACGGCGAGAGCGCTGACCGTCGTGGGTCCTTCCTCGGCAATGCGACCCAGTGTGGTCAGCTGCGACCACGTCCAGCGCATGCTGGCGGGCGCGGACTCGGTGCGCAGCCGCGCGCGCAGCCGAATCATCGCGCGAGGAAGGTAGCGAGCCACATCGCGGGGAAGCGGTGCTGTCATGGATGGGAACTCCATCTCGCTCAAGCCTGTCGAAAGTATTGCCACGCGGCCGGTAGTGCTTACGCAGGCAGCCTGCGCAGAGCGCCTGTGCGGTGCATACCGATTGTAATCGGCGTCATTACGCATCTGAGCCAGATCTGGGCGTTCTACGGCCGCGAATCGCTTCGTCGAGTTGCCGCGCCGTGCGTGCTGTGCCCACACGACCCTGCGCCGTAGCCCTCAGTGGCATAGAAGTTCTGGCGGTACAGCGCTATCGCCTGGCGCGGTCCCACTGGAGCGGTCCCGCTCGCAGAAATGCAAATCGAGACTGGATCTCGACCCAAACTATACAGGCCCACTGTACAGGTTGCCTGTATATCGTTTACACTGGGGCGCGGCGAGAAGCTCGATACGGCACGGACTCCGAACCGTGGACGGCATTCCAATCTCTGCCCTTTCCAGGTGTCGGTCGGCCAAGAGCGAACGGAGATCGATGACATTCCGAACGAGAACCAAGCCTTCCTGCAACGCGACAACGTTCGGCGTCGACCGGCAGGACGGGGCATTCTCGTGGCGCTTCGTCAGCCCACTGTATGTCGCTGCGACGCTCAATCCGATCAACAGTTCACTGATTGCGACCGCATTGGTGCCCATCGCGCACGCGCTGAACGTGCCAGTGGGACAGACGGCGATCCTGGTATCGGCCCTGTATCTGGCCTGCGCGATAGCGCAGCCCGCTGCCGGCAAGGTCGCCGAGCAGTTCGGTCCTCGTCGGGTGCTGTTTGCCGGCATCCTTCTCGTGCTCCTCGGCGGGACTATCGGCGGTGTCGCGCACGACATCCCGGTAGCGGCCGTAGCCCGCGTGCTGATCGGGATCGGCACCTCGGCCGGGTATCCCGCGGCGATGGTGATCATCCGCCGCCGCGCCATCTGGGCGGGGCTCAGCGAGCCGCCCGGCCGGGTGCTCGGCGGGCTGTCGATCGCGGGGACAGTCACGGTCGCGGTGGGCCTACCCATCGGCGGTGTGCTGGTCGACGCTTTCGGTTGGCGCTCGACGTTCCTGGTCAATATTCCGGCCGCGGTCATCGCCCTGTTGCTCACGATGGCGTGGGTTCCGAAGGACGAACGGCTCCAACGCCGTACGGCGCGCGAGATCGCCAGCCGCATCGACGCCGGCGGCATCGTGCTGTTCGGGGCCGCGATGAGCGCCCTGCTGATGTTTCTGCTCGCGCCGCCGAGCACACGATGGATGGCTCTTTGGACCGCCATCACGTTGTGCGTTGCGCTCGTGTTGTGGGAACTGCGGGCGGTCACGCCGTTCATCGATATGCGGCTGCTGGTATCCAATCGGGCGCTGACGCGCACCTACGTGCGCAACGCTCTCACGCTACTGGCGATCTACGCCGTGTTTTATGGGCTCACCCAGTGGCTGGAGGCCGCCCACGGGCTCTCGCCCCGGGAGGCGGGGCTGTTGCTGCTGCCGATGGGCCTCGGCGCTGCGCTGCTGTCGCGACCGGTCTCGGCGCGCAACCTGGTCCGCGGTCCGTTGGTCGTCGGCGCCATCAGCCTGGTCGTTGCATCGGTCGCGGTCGCCCTTCTCACCGCCGAAACTCCCGTTACAGCCATTGTCGGCGTCACCGTGCTTTTCGCGGTCGCACTGGGAACCGCGGTCGTCGGAAACCAGACTGCTCTTTACATCCAGGCTCCCGCAGAGCATGTCGGCACCGCTGCCGGGCTCTTCCGCACCTTCGGCTATGTGGGCTGCATCGCGTCGTCGACTGTCACCGGAATCATCTTCCGCCACAACGTCACCGACTCCGGTATGCACCTGGTCGGCCGACTCCTCGTCGTGGTGAGCATCGTCGTGCTGCTTCTGACGGTGTTCGACCGCACCCTCAAGTCTCCGAAAGCTTCGCCTCCGGCAGCGACGACGAGCGCTGACGCGCGACCCTGGGAAAGGAGTGCGATGACTGGTCTTGTCAAGCGCGCATGGGTTCCGCTGGTCATGGTGGTAGTGGTGGCCATCGCCTCATTCACGGCCGCGCGGCTGCATGGGGTCTTCGGCTCGCACATGTACACACCGGATAACGGCAACGCCGACGCGATCATCCAGTTCAATCCCAAACACGTTCTCCTCGAGATCTTCGGACCGCCCGGAACCGTGGCAGACATCAACTATCTGGATGAGCAGGCTCAGCCCCAACGCCTCGATGCGGTGACGCTGCCATGGTCATTCGAGATCGTGACCACGCTGACCGCGGTGCTGGCCAACGTGATTGCACAGGGCGACAGCGACTCCATCGGCTGCCGGATCACCGTTAACGGTCTGGTGCGCGATCAGGAGTCGGCCGATTCCTACCACGCGCAGACCTCCTGCTTGGTGAAGTCGGCATGAGCACCCACCACAGCGCGCCGCCAGACGCTACCCCACGCCCGCTCATTGCCCGCACTATCCGGTTGCTCGCGGTGCCGATCATTGTGGGTTGGATCGCACTGACCGTGGTGGTCAATGTCGTTGCACCGTCGCTGGACAAGGTCGGTGCGGCGCACTCGGTGGCGATGACCGCCAAGGATGCTCCGTCGACGATCGCGATGATGCGCATCGGTAAGGACTTTCAGCAGTTCGATTCCGACACCACCGCAATGGTGTTGTTGGAGGGTCAAGACAAGCTGGGTGATGAAGCACACCGGTTCTACGACAAGCTGATCGACAAACTGTCGCATGACAAAATCCACATCGAGCACATCAACAACTTCTGGGGTGACCCGCTGACCGCGGCGGGCTCACAAAGCGCAGACGCCAAATCCGCCTATGTGCAACTGAACCTGCGCGGCGACCAGGGCAGCACCGAAGCTAACGTATCGGTCGCCGCGGTGGAGCACATGGTCGATTCCGTATCGCCGCCGCCGGGCATCAAGGCCTATGTCACCGGTCCCGGTCCGCTGGCCGCCGACCGCCGCGAGTACGGCGACAAAGGCATTAAGAGGATCACCGCCGTCACCTTGGTGGTGATCGCGGTGATGCTGCTGGTGGTCTATCGATCGATATCGACCGCGCTGGTCATGCTGCTCACGCTGGGAATCGAGTTGCAGGTTTCCAAGGGTGTGATCGCAGTGCTGGCCAACTCCAACCTCATGGGGCTGTCCACGTTTGCCGTCAACCTGCTTGTCGCGCTCGCGATCGCGGCGTCGACCGACTACATCATCTTCTGGGTGGGCCGATATCAGGAAGGCAGATCCAGAGGCCTGGATCGAGAAGCCGCCTACTACAACATGTTCTCGGGCACCGCGCACGTGATCGTGGGATCGGGCCTGACCGTGGCCGGTGCGATGGCGTGCCTGAGTTTCTGCCGGCTCCCCTACTTCCAGACCCTGGGCCTGCCGTGTTCGCTGGGGCTGCTGGTGGTGCTGGCCGCCTCACTGACCCTCGGCCCGGCGCTGGTCGTCGTGGTCAGCCGGTTCGGGGTGCTCGACCCCAAGCGAGCCCACCGCGAGCGGGGATGGCGTCGCATCGGAACCGCCGTGGTGCGCTGGCCTGCCCCGGTGTTGGCCGCCACCACCGCGATAGCCCTCGTCGGATTGCTGGCACTACCGGCCTACACCACCAACTACAACGACCGCTACTACATCCCCGGCTACACCCCGGCCAACGTCGGATATCACGCCTCGGATCGGCACTTCCCGCAAGCCCGCATGGAGCCCGAACTACTGATGGTCGAAGCCGACCACGATCTACGCAACCCGGCCGACATGATCGTGCTGGACAAAGTCGCCAAGAACGTCTTCCACATTCCCGGTATCGCCCGCGTGCAAGACATCACACGGCCACTGGGCACACCCATCGACCACAGCTCGGTGCCCTTCCAGATCAGTTTGCAAGCCGCCAACAACGTCGAGAACCTCCAATATCTGCACGACGCTGTTTCCAATTTGACCAAGGTCAGCGATCAGCTCCTGGTGACGATCAACATCACAGAGCACCTGGCCGACCTGACCCATCAACTCACCGGAGTCACACACGATCTGGACGGCCAGACCCACCAGATCAAGTCGGACACCAACGACTTGCGCGACCACATCGCCGACTTCGACGACTTTTGGCGACCCATGCGCAACTACTTTTACTGGGAACCGCACTGCTTCGATATCCCGATCTGCTGGTCGCTGCGATCGCTGTTCGACAGCCTCGACGGCATCGACACGCTCAGCGACGACATCGGCAACATCACCACCGACATCGACAAACTCGACGTCATCCTGCCGGAGCTGGATGCGCTGCTGCCACAACTGACCGCCACCCTGAGGACAGTGCGAGCGCTTACGATGACGGCGACCAGCACCTTCGCTGGACTGATCAATCAGCAAGACGCCCTAACCAAGAACTCGACGTTCATGGGCAAGGCGTTCGATGACTCCCACAACGATGACACCTTCTTCCTGGCGCCCGAGGCGTTCGAGAATCCAGACTTCCAGCGGGGTCTGAAGCTGTTCTTGTCACCGGACGGCAAATCCGCGCAGTACATCATCACCCACAAGGGCGATCCCGCCACCCCAGAAGGCATCTCGCACATCGACCCCATCATGCAGGCCGCGAGCGAGGCGGTGAAGGGAACGCCCCTGGAGGGCGCCAACCTGTACCTGGGCGGCACCGCGGCCACCTACAAGGACATGCACGACGGCTCCATGTACGACCTGATGATCGCGGTCACCGCGTCGATCGCCCTGATCTTCATGGTCATGCTTGGTATCACGCGAAGCCTGATCGCCTCCGCGGTCATCGTCGGCACCGTGGCCCTGTCGCTGGGCTCCTCCTTTGGAATCTCGGTGCTGATTTGGCAAGACCTGCTGCACATGCCGCTGAACTGGCTGGTGCTGCCGATGGCGGTCGTGATCATGTTGGCGGTGGGATCGGACTACAACCTGCTGCTGGTCTCCCGGTTCCAGGAAGAGATCCACGCCGGACTGAAAACCGGCATCATCCGCTCCATGGGCGGCACCGGCGGGGTCGTCACCACCGCCGGGCTGGTGTTCGCCGCCACCATGGGCTCGATGTTGTCCAGCGATCTACGCATCGCCGGGCAGATCGGCTCCACCATCATGCTCGGACTGCTCTTCGACACGCTGGTGGTCCGGTCCTTCATGACGCCATCGATCGCTGCGCTGCTGGGGCGATGGTTCTGGTGGCCGCGGAGAGTACACACCCATGCCGCTCCGGAACCGGCCGCTGGCGACCGCGCGACGGAGGACACGGCTGCCACCCAGCCCCTTGCGGTCAACGCGATGAATCCCGCAGGACAACAATGAGATTGGCTGCTGCGCTCAGTGCGGTCGGAACGACGACAGCCACGATCATGCTGGCCGTCCCGGCACGCGCCGACGTCGACACCGATTTCGCGAATCAGTTGCACACCGACGGCATCTACGGGCAGCGCGACTACAACGCGTGGCTGGCCAAGATCACCTGTGAACGGCTCGATGACGGGTTGGACAGCAACGCCGAGAAGTCCGCCGTGTTCCTTTCACCCAACCTGCCGCACGGCAGCACCACCGAGCAGACATGACAGTTCCTCGCCGCGGCGATCAACACCTACTGCCCCGACAGGACTGCTGTCCTGACGTCGGTGGCGGAAACGAACCGATGAGATGAGAGGAAACGCAGATGCCCCGACCAACGCCCGCGCGACGATCGCCTAAGCGTGTGCTTGTCAGAGCCACAGTCAACGATGGCGAACCGAGCGCAGGGTTTCAATCTGACCTGACGATTGATGAGGATGCGGTGGACGGACTCGTAACCGCCGAGGAATGTGCTGCCGAATTCGACGAGAACCGCGACGATGGCACGTTGCAGGCTGAATATCGCCGGCTCGCCGCCGAACAGGCCGCCTTGCGCCGGCTCGCCACGCTCGTCGCGCGCGGCGTTGAACCTTTGGAGGTATTTGGCGCGGTGGCCGACGAGATGCGCCGATGCGTGCCCGCAGACACCGCCGGATTGTGGCGCTTCGAGATTACCAAGGTAGCCGCAGCCGATCCTGAGGCGCTGGCGAGATGGCCGGTGGGCACCCGAACTCCAGTGGAAAGCAACACTATCGCTTCGCTGGTACTACGCACCGGCCGGCCCGCACGGATCGACAGCTACGACAACGTCTCCGGGTCGATCGCTGCTCGGGTGCGCGCGGTGGGCGTGAGCGCGGCGGTGGGGGTGCCGATCATCGTTGATGGACGCGTGTGGGGCCTGGCGGCGGTCGGTTCGGTGCGGCCCGGCCCGATGCCAGCCGACACCGAGGTGCGCATCGGCCGCTTCGCCGAACTGATCGCCACTGCATTCGTGGCCGGTTATCGCGACGAGCAGAAGCGGCAGCTCCTGGCTGAGGGGTCACAACATGTGAATCTGGTTGACGCACTACTGGAGGGACGAGCGTTCGACGAGTGGAGTCTGCGGGAGGTCGCCGGCTCCCTGCGGCTGCCGACCAATGGTCCTTTCGTGGTCATCGCCGCCCAAGTTCCCACCGTAGGTGATGAGCCGCTACCCGAGATCGAGTCGAAGCTGCGCAGCCTTGACATCTTTTCAGCGTGGCGGCAGTTGCCTGACGTGCAGGTCGGGGTCGTGCACATCAAGTCCGACCAAAAACTCGACCTCGTTGTTGCCCTACTGTCTCGCACGACAACCGCGCGAGTGGGCGTAAGCGCGGCCTTCAAGGATCTGCGCGATACGCCACAAGCCCTGCACGTGGCAAGAGTGATGTTGCACGGCCGGACCGACTCCACATCCTCGGTTGCGGTGTTCGACGGCTCCATCCTGGCCACCGCTGCCGTGAGCGCGCCGCAGGTGATGGTCCAAACGGTCGGCGCTGCGTTGGATTGCTTTGGCGGCCTTCCCCACGAGGAGCGCGAGGTGCTGTTCGAAACGTTTCGGGTGTGGCAGGACAATGATGCGTCGGTGCGCGGTGCGGCTGAGGTGCTTACTTGCCACCCGAACACAGTCCGCCACCGGTTGCGTCGGATCGAGAAACGTACCGGCCGATCCCTGTCGCGGCCAAGAGATGTCGCCGAACTGTGTTTGGCTTTCGAGGTACATCGCCGTCTGATGTAGCCGAAACCCATTGAGGCTGTGGATAAGCAGAAGGCCGCCACAACAACCTGTTTGTTCGCCGCGGCCGCGCGGTTATGAGCACCAGCAGTGGCGGCTGGTGGCAGTGGGAGGAAGGGCGGGCGCGGCAATGTTGCAGCGTTGCCGTTATCGAGTGTGTGCGTCGGTGCAGCAGCGTGATAGCGAAGCGCAACAACGAGTGTCGACGTGCAGGAAAGATTGACAAGACACGCCTGGCTAGATTGACAAAACCTCGGCGCGTCGTCAGGGCTTGTCAAAGTAGGTGATTCACTGGGCATCCCGACTGCTGCATGACGCCTCACGCGATGTCGCCATGTCGCGGTAGCGGTTCCGATAGTCGCGATGGCATCGTCAACTTATTTTGAGAATGCTTGTGGCGCAGTTGATGTGAGTGGATACTGTGACGACGCCGGCGGAAACGATGTGGCGTGCTCTCCCTGAATGAGTCCGGCAGATGTGTACCCGTGTTGTTGGTCGACGGTTGCGAGAGTTGAGGGCAGAGTGATCATCAGGAGGTCACATGCCCCGTATGTATCCGGCGACGGTGCATCGGCAAATCGTTTTGCGGCTGCGATCGGGTGAACCGGTCGCCGTGGTTGCGGCCGATACCAGCATCTGCCAGGCCGCACTATGTCGGTGGAAGCGCCAGGCACTTATCGATGCCGGCGTCATCGAGGGCATCCCTAATGTGGGGGCCAACGAGCTGGCCGCAGCCCACAAACGCATTGCTGCGCTCGAAGCTGAGTTGGCGCTAACCCGAGATGCCTGCGAGCTGTTCGACGAGCGGGCGGTGGTCCCCCCAAAAGGCCGGCGCGCGATCGCTGAAGGGCTGATCGCGCGAGGACATTCAGCCCGATCCGCCTGCCGGATCACGGGATTGGCGCGCTCTTTGCTGCAATACCATCGTCGACGGCCAGTACCCGATCGCCAGATCCGCCGGCTGATCGTGGCCGACATCATCACCCGAAGTCCACCAGCGTTCGCGTGGCACATACGGGCGTCGTCGGGTCCGCGCCGCTTTGTTGGCCGACTACGACATGAACGTCAACCTCAAGTTGGTCGACTCGATCATGGCCGAAAACGGTCTGTGCGGACTGCCGCGACCCGGGCGGCGTCTGCTCAACCTGATCCGGGTCAACACCCCTGCCGACCTGGTGAACCGGCAGTTCATCGCGACTCGGCCCAACGAGTTGTGGTGCACCGACATCGCCGAGCATTGCGCCCGTGACGGCAAGGTGTATTGCTGTGCGATCTTGGATTGCTTCTCGCGGATGATCGTGGCCCGCACGTTTTCCACCACCCAGCGCCGCCAGTTCCACGCCAGCATGTTTCCGACAGGAACACCCAGGTGTCTTGACTGACGCGAACTCAGCCGGTCAATTTTCTTGGCTATTGCTGAGCCCAAGCCTCCCGCACGATCTCCCGAGCTTGGTCGTCGGGGCATTCAAAGCCAGACTCGCTGAACTGCTCCTGGACCATTTGTACTGCCTCGTCCTCGCTGACGCCGGTAGGAACCACAATCCCCTGCTGTTGCAGTTGGTCAATCAGATGATCTTGCGCTTGCCGCTGTATGTCTTCGACCACGTCGTCGTCATCTGCCATGCGCTCAATGC
>Ga0210389_10003482_pt1 | contig 12285 bp, 13 predicted proteins | sample IncBWH28OmetaG_FD_160127 | JGI IMG/M metagenome (GOLD analysis project Ga0210389, IMG submission 160127) | Forest soil microbial communities from Barre Woods Harvard Forest LTER site, Petersham, Massachusetts, United States - Inc-BW-H-28-O ... | reverse complement strand
CTCGCTGTCGGCGCGGATGGACCGGGATCCGTCCTCGGCGGTCGCGGCGCGGGCGGCCGCCGAGGTGCTCCTCGACGCGGCGCTCGCGGCACGGTGACGGTGTTCTCCGTCCGCGCTCAGTGAGCCGGGCGCTCTTCACCCGGGGCACGCAGCACCGTCGGGACGAGGAAGGCCGCGATGACGACGGCGGCCAGGGCAGTGGCCGCGCCGGCGGTGAACGCGCCGCGAAACGCATCCGCCGCGGGGTGGGCAGCGACGAGAGCGGCGCCCGCGATCGTGGAGACCACCGCGACCCCGGCCGCGCCGCCTAGTTCATGGAACGTGCTGACCAGGGCGCTGCGCAGGCCGCCTTCGGCCGCCCGGGCGTCCGCCAGGGAGACCGTGAACGCGGTGGCGAAGCAGCCGCCGATGCCGAGCGCGGCGACGGCCAGTCCCGCGACGGCCTGCACCGGTCCTGACCACAGCGCGGCGGTGCCGTACCCGGCGGCGGCCAGCGCCAGGCCGGCCACCGCGACCGTCCGCGCGGGCACCCTGGTCAGGGCCTGGCTGGCGGTGTGCGCGCCCGTGATGGTGGCGACAGCGACCGGGATGTACGCCAGGCCCACGCGCAGTGCGCTGTAGCCGTCGGCGTGCTGCAGGCTGAACGACCCGAGGAAGAACGCGCCGACGAGCAGTCCCGTCGCGATCAGCATCAGGAAGGCGCCCGCCGCGACCGGCCGGCGCAGCAGCAGCCCGACGGACAGCAGCGGGCTCGCGGCGCGCCGCTCGGCCCAGGCGAGAGCCGCCCAGGCGGCGGCCGCCAGGGCGAAGGCGCCCAGGGTAGACGACGCCGCCCAGCCGCTGTACCCCGCGTTGATCAGCCCGTAGATTGCCGCGCCGGTCCCGGCGGTGACGAGGATTCCGCCGGGAATGTCCAGGCCGGGACGGGCACCAGAGGCGGTGCCTGCCGCGGCCCGGCGGGCCGGGACGACAAGGGGTACAGCGATCAGCAGCGCGACGCCAATCGGCACGTTGACGGTGAAGATCCACCGCCAGCCGGCCTCAGTGGTCAGCACGCCGCCGAGGATGACGCCGAGGGCGGCGCCGAGCCCGGCGAGCGCTGACCAGACACCGAGGGCCCGCGCCCGGTCCCGGCCGGTGAACAGCGCCATCACCGTCGCGAGCGCGGCGGGCGACAGCAGCGCGGCGCTCGCCCCCTGCAGGGCCCGCCCGGCTATCAGCCACCCGGGTCCCGGTGCGAGGCCGGACAGGAGCGAAGCCCCGGTGAAGGCGACGAGCCCGGCCAGGGTGAGCCGCCGTGCGCCGTAGCGGTCGGCGATCCGCCCGCCCAGGAGCATGAGCCCGCCGAAGCACACCGTGTAGGCCGTCATGACCCACGGCAGTTCCGCCCGGTCCAGCCGCAGCGAGACGCCGATGTCCGGCAGCGCCACGTTCACGACGGTCACGTCGAGGATCAGCATCAGCTGGGCGACGGCCAGCAGCGCCAGTGCCACCCAGCGGTTCGCGTCCGCGCCCGGGGCCCGCGCGGCGTCCCGCCCGGCGCGGGTGAGGGATGAGCCTCTCATCGTGTCCCCTCTCATCATTAACTCGTACTCCTATGTACGAGTTACATGGCTCGACGCTATCATGTAACTCGTACATGGCAATACGACTTAGTGACTGGATGGCGCGGCAAACTGACCCGGCGGGATCCGGCACCCTAGAAAGGAAGAAGAGGACCGGCCGGCGAAGGGGCGTCAGCGCACATGACCAAGGCAGCCGCCCAGGCGGAATCAGCGGAAGCGACTGGCAGCCAGCCGCGCAGGGCAGACGCCAAGCGCAACGTGGCGGCCATCCTCGCGGCCGCGACCGAGTCCCTGGCGAAGGACCCGGACACAAGCGTGGCCGACATCGCCGCCGCCGCCGGGGTGGGACGCATGACGCTCTACGGCCACTTCAAGACCAGGGCCGACCTGCTCAGCGCCGTGCTCACCCGCATGATCGCCGAGGCGCACGCGACCCTGGACGCGGTCGACGTCTCCGGCGACCCCCGCGACGCCCTCGCGCGCCTCGTCGCGGCGAGCTGGCAGGTCGTCGACCAGCTGCGGCACGTCCTCGCTGCCGCCCAGCGCGAGCTTCCCGCCGAGCGCATCCGCCAGGCCCACGACCTGGTAATCGGCCGGGTTGAAGCACTGATCGTGCGCGGTCAGAACGCGGGCGCGTTCCGTACCGACCTGCCGCTGCCCTGGCTGGCGAGCCTGGCCATGAACGTCATGCACGCCGCCGCCACGGAGGTCTCCGCTGGCCGGCTCGCCTCCGGCCAGGCGGCGTCTGTCGTCGCGGGCACGCTGCTCGCCGCGCTCACCCCGCCGGGCTCGGTCGTCCCGCTCCCGCCCGCCTCGGAGGAAGTCATCATCCCGAACGGAAGCGGCTGACTCCCCCGCCCGCCGCGGCATCACTCAGGTCCGACGGCCGCCTCAGGGTGCGGTGCCAGCAGCGGCAGGGATCTGAGCCCGGTGTCGCTGGTAACAGCAGGTTCCTGGTCGGGTTGGCGTCGCCGAAGCCGGTCGCCTCCTCGACGTAGCCCGCGAACGCGCGGGAACCGTCCGCCCAGCGGCCGTGGCGGCTGACGTTCAGCGGCTGGGCGCCGGCCTTCAGCATTGACGTCGCACCGCCCCGGCGCAGGCTGTGGCCGCTGTAGCGGCGGCGCTCGCCCCGCGGCGCTTTCGGGGCCGCCAGGTCGTCCCGCAAGCCCGGCGCGGCGAGGCCGGCGGCCTCGCACGCCGCCGCGACGATGTCTCCGACCGTCTGCGGGCGCAGCCGCCCGTTCCTGCCTGCCGGAAGCCGCGGCCCGCGCGCCGCCCGGTCTGCGTCTCCCCCACTGGCCGCGGTTCCCGGCGCGTAGCGGCCGCCGGCGGCGGCACCGAGGTTGCCCCAGCGGTCGATCCTGGTGAACAGCGGGCCAGCCGTGATCCCGTGCGCGGCCAGGTACCCCAGCCAGGCGAGTACCGCCCGGACCGGGCAGACCGCGTCGGCCGACGCGTAGTGGATGCGGCGGACGACGCCGCGCGCGGACTGGTCGGTCTTGGACGCCCGGATGGTCACGGCCAGGCCCTCGCCGGAAACGTGCTCGATGTCGCTGATGTTGAGTGCGGCGAGTTCCGAACGGCGGGCAAGCAGCGCGAACCCGAGCAGGATGACCGCGCGGTCACGCAACCCGGTCGCCGTCTCCTGGTCGCAGGCGGCGACGATTGCGGGCAGGTCCACTGCCATGACAGGGACTGCCTTGCGCGGCCCGTACCGGCCGTCGCGCGCGGCCTCGCGCTTCGCGGCGGCGACCACGACCTTCCGTGCGGCAAGCCCGTCAGGCGGCGGCACCCCGGCGCCGCGGTGCACGGCACGGATCGCGGTCAGGTGCGCGTCGGCCGTCGTCGCCTTGAGCCCCCGGTCAACCGCCAGATGGGTCAGGTAGGTGGCCACCGTCTGCGCGGTCGCCGGCAGCGCGACCCGGCCCGCGTCACGGCACCAGGCCTCGAACGACCGCCAGCGCGACCGGTACGCCAGGGCGGTGTTCTCCGGCACCGCCTCCCTGATCAGCGCCGCGGTCTCATCGGGCAGCGCGAAATCAGCGCCGCCGTAGGTGTCCTGTCGCAGTGAAGCTGGCCGGTTGTCCCGAGCTCTGACCCGGGGTGGCCAGGTCCAGTGCGGCTCATGGCTGTCAGTGGATTTCACTGTGGGTGGCCATTCCGGACTGCTCTTTGATCATGTCTCAGTATTGTCGGCCATCCTTGAACCGTTCTCGCGGTGTCTCACTGAAGTTGGCCAGCCGGAACCGCGTGCTGTACTGACAGCTTCGTCGCCGAAGCTGACTTGGTCAGCCGTCCAGCGGGACGGGTTCCTCAGTGACGGCGTCGGTCAGCGTGATCGCCTCCACCGGGCAGGAGAACGCGGCGTCCCTGATCCGTTCGTCGGGTTCGGTCAGCGCACGTGCCGGGGCGGAGCGCTGCGCGGCGTCGAGACTGAACCGGCCGGGCGCGGTGCCCGCGCACACGCCAGAACCGATGCAGACGGCCGCGTCGACCGTCACCCGCCAGGTCACACGTCGTCCCAGGTGACGGGGAGTTCCCGCATGCTGGCGATGGCCTGCCCGTCGCGGAACTCAAGCTCGGACAGCGGGATCGTCATGCGCAGGTTGGGCAGCCGGGTGAGCAGCCCGCGGAACGCCTCCTGGAGTTCCATCCTGGCGAGTTGGGCGCCAAGGCAGTGGTGCGCGCCCGCACCGAAGGCTAGGTGCGTCTTGGGCGGGTTATCCAGGTTGAGTCGGTCCGGGGTGGCGAACACCGCGGGGTCGCGGTTGGCGACATAGAACGCGGGCAGGATGGTCTCCCCGGCGGGGATGTCGACGCCGCCGAGGCAGACATCCTCACGGGTGACCCGGGAGAGCGGGACAAAGGAGCTGCCGGCGATGTTGACGAACCGCAGGAGTTCTTCTACGGCCGTCGGGATGAGGTCCGGGTTGGCGCGAAGCCGGGCCAGTTCGTCCGGGTACTGGCACAGCGCGACGAACGACATGTTGATCGAGTTGGCGGTCGTCTCGTGCCCGGCGGCCAGCAGTTGCAGTGGGACCTGGATGAGTTCGGTCTCGGACAACTTGCCTTCGGCGTCCCTGGCGTTGATGAGCAGCGTGATCAGGTCATCGGCGGGTTCGGCGCGCTTGGCGGCGATGAGCCCGGCCATGTAGCCGCCCATCTCGGCGAACGCCTGGCCTATCTCTTCCTGCGACCGGCTCCAGTCGCCGAACATGGCGTTGGACCACGCGTGGAACTTGTCGACGTCGCTGATCGGCACGCCGAGCAGCAGGCAGATCACGCTGGCGGGCAGCATGAGCGAGAACTCGTGCGACAGGTCAGCGGGCCGCGGCCCGGCGATCATCTTGTCGATCAGGTCATCGACGATCCGGGCGACCGCCGGGCGCAGCGCCTGGATGCGCTTGTCGGTGAACGCGGTCGCCACCAGCTTGCGGAACCGGCTGTGCTCCGGAGGGTCCATCGCCGTCATGCTGCCGGGGAGTGTCGCCTCCACCCCGTACAGCGGCCGGCCCGGGGCGAAGACAAGCGCACGAGAATACCGAGAGTCGATGAACACCTCACGGGTCTCGCTGTATCCGGTAACCAGCCAGGCCATGGAATCGTCCGGCAGTTTTACCTTGTTAACCGGGCATTTTGCCATGGTTCCCCGCATCTCCGGGCCGAAGTCATAAGGGGCGGGGGCGGGCGGGAACGGGAACCGCGGGATGTCGGGGTCGGCTGGCATCTGCGCAATACCTCCAGATATACGCGTCAATTCCGGTTCGACTCTACGGCCGGCCTATCCCGTTGCCTAGTCCCGAAGCCGCGCTGACTCAGCGGCTATCCGCGACTCCCATAAGCACCGGCCGCATCCAATTACACGGCGCAGGCCTAGGCGCGTGTCACTGCGCCGGAATCATCAGAAATGCGAAAGTTCTTTTCTTTTTCCGCGGTGAAGCGGATCTTTTCTCGGTTATCCAGGTCGGGCACCGGTCCGCGAGCGTGTGATCGGAGTTCGCCGCTAGTCCAGGACGGACAGCCTCAGGTGCGCGGGCAGGTCGTCGCGGGCGCTGAGGTCCGGCTGGGTGCGATGCGGCCCGACGACCGGGTCGGCCACCAGGCTGCCTCCGATCTTGAGGCCATCGGTGCAAGTTATGGTCAGCTGTCGAGCCAGAGCGGTTTCGCGTGCTCGCCGAACCCGGTGCAAGTACAGCCGCTTCTTCACGACTTCCGTTGACCGGTGCCACGGGTCATACTCGACGTCGACCGACCAGCCCAGCGAGAGTGCCTCGGCCTGGCTGGCCAGATGACGCGCAATGTGGAAGACGACCGAGCGCTCATGCGCCCGCTTCTCGAAGAGCATGCGCTCGCCACAATACGTAGCCGTAATAGCGGCACACAGCATCTGGTCAACCTGGTCCCTGTCAGCTCGGCCACCGGCAGCGCCTGCTCGTCCTTCGCGTACTGCCATGGACCTCACCACCCTCTTCCGGTTCATTCTGGCCTCATCTGATTAGGCAACGAGATAACCAGATCGTCGCCGGACCGTGGCGACTGGACTACGGGCTGGTCAGGGACGTCGGCTGGGGTCTGGAAGCCAGGAGCCGGGGCGCCGCGGAACGTGCGGCTATCCAGGTCCGCGTGCCAGGGCAAGCCCACTCGGCGACGAGCAGCGCGTCGTCGTGGAGCCTGGCCAGCGGGCGGTTGTGGATGGGCTCATGATGGGCGATCCGGTTGCGCAGCTGGTGGATGCCGGCGAGTCTGGTGTAGACCGCCTGCCGCCGCCCCTGTCCGGGGAAGGCCCAGTAGAGCCCAGTGCGCCAGAACGTCCGCTCGTAGCGGCTGGCCAGGAGGTAGCGCCAGGACCCGAACGGGAGCTCCGCAACCACACGGCCCGCAGTTTCCGCGCGCCCGTTGGCGGTCGCGTGCCTTCTGGCGTCCGCGATGGTGGCGCACGCCTCGGAGCTGAGGTCACCCGCTAGGGCGAGGTACCACTCAGGAGACCCGTGCGGTGCCTGACCGACAGCGCGGTCAGTTGCCTGCTTATGCGGGTGACCGTTAACGGATCGGGCACCAGACCCAAACGGGGATGATCAATGGTGCTGAAGTGCGCGTTTGCTGAGCAATGCTTGAGACCTGTGGATCGGCCGGGAAGGGGTGTACCTTCCCGGTGACCGTGTCGAGTCTCAAGCAATGACCGGCGTTGGCGCGCCGGCCGGGAAGGTACAACCCGATGCTCACCGTAGTCCCTGGCGACGGCTCTGGCCACGAGGGCATGAAAGACGGGTCGCCGTCGCTGATCGATGAGATCGTCCGTGAAGGCGCGCGGCGGATCCTGGCCGAGGCGCTGCAGGCCGAGGTGGACGCCTATATCGCGGCACACGCGGCCGAGGGGGGATGGGAACGGCCGGCGCATGGTGGTGCGCAACGGCCATCACCAGCCGCGGGAGATCTTGACCAGCGCGGGCGCGATCGAGGTGACCGTGCCGCGGGTCAACGACAAGCGCACCGATCCGGAAACCGGCGAGCGGCAGCGGTTCTCCTCGGCGATCGTGCCGCCGTGGGCGCGGAAAACGCCGAAGATCACCGAGGTGCTGCCGCTGCTGTACCTGCACGGCCTGTCGTCGGGGGACTTCGTGTCGGCGCCGGGCCAGTTCCTGGGCTCGACGGCGGGCCTGTCGGCGGCGGTGATCACGAAGCTGACCGAGACCTGGAAGGCGGAGCAGCGCGCCTTCGCGGCCCGTGACCTGTCCGCCGTGGACTACGTCTACATGTGGGCCGACGGGATCCACGTGAACATCCGGCTCGAGGAACACAAGCTGTGCCTGCTGGTGATGATCGGGGTCCGCGCCGATGGCCGCAAGGAACTGGTCGCCCTGGCCGATGGATACCGCGAGTCGGCGGAGTCATGGGCGGACCTGCTGCGCGATTGCGTCCGGCGCGGCATGCACGCCCCGGTGCTGGCTGTCGGGGACGGGGCGCTGGGGTTCTGGACCGCGCTGCGCGAGGTGTTCCCCGAGGCCAGGCAGGGCCGTTGCTGGTTCCACAAGACGGCGAACGTGCTGGCCGCCCTGCCGAAGTCCGCGCACCCGGGGGCAAAGAAGGCACTGGCGCAGATCTGGGGTGCTGAAGATAAGGAGCACGCCCTGGCCGCAGTGAAGGCCTTCGGTGCCGCCTACGGCGCGAAGTTCCCCAAGGCCGCCGCGAAGATCACCGACGACGCGGAGGAACTGCTCGCGTTCTATGACTATCCCGCCGAGCACTGGGTGCATCTGCGGACGACCAACCCGATCGAGTCGACCTTCGCCACGGTCCGGCACCGGACCAAGGTCACCAAGGGGCCAGGGTCGCGGGCGGCCGGGCTGGCCATGGCGTTCAAGCTGATCGAATCGGCCCAGGACCGCTGGCGATCGGTCAACGCCCCCCACCTGGTCGCCCCCGTCCGCGCCGGTGCCCGCTTCGAGCGCGGCAAACTCGCCGGACGCGCCCAGCAGGACGCGGCATGAACTTCGAGCTTCATCCGCCCAGGGCCACCGGGCCGCTGCGCATCGGCGCGACCGGGCACGGCACCGTGGAGATCCTCAGGTGGCTCAGCACCCCGCAGATCCTGTGCCGGGCTGCGGGGAGTCAGAGCAGTGGTCCACGCAGGCGCCCGATTCGAGAACGGCGTCTTGGCCGAACGGTAGGATCAGGCCGCATGCACCCCTGCGACGCCCCGCAGGACGAACCGGGCGAGCACCTGCGTTTCGCGGCCTACCTGAGCGAACTTGCGCAGGTCGCCGATGCCGACGAGCCCGTTCTGGTCACGAAGGTCCTCTCCGATCCGGACCGCGCGATGGCCCATTCCGCCGTCCTGCGGCACCTGGACCGCCGCGCCTCCGCCCTCTACCTAGGCCCCGCCTTCGAACCGTGGACCGAGGCGATGACCCGAGCTACCGTGCGCCACCCGCTGCCGGCTCGGCGCCTGCAGGAATGGTCCCTCTTCCGGGCCATCACGCTCGGGCAGCCGTGGCACCCGGCCGCCCTGCTGGAGTCATCCGACTGGCTCCAGCGCAAAGTCGCTGGCACCCCGAGCACTGAAGCGCTCCGGCTCCTCGCCGAGAGCGGCCGCACCAGGCGGATCCGCAGCACCGCCAGGACGAGCCTCAAACAACAGGGCAACACCTGAACAAATCAGCCGCAGCAGCCGCGCCGACGTTTCCAGCACGAGATCAAGTCTGCCGCACTATTAGGAACATAATCTTCCTAATCGGTGCCTAGCGTGGGGTCACGAGCACAGGACCAAGGAGGCAGACCCATGGTGGACATGAAGCTGGAGCTGGTGGTCATCCCCGTTTCTGACGTGGACCGCGCCAAGGCTTTCTACACCGACAAGATCGGCTTCATCGCCGACCACGACCAGACGGTTAGCGACGAGATGCGCTTCGTGCAGCTGACGCCGCCAGGATCGGCCTGCTCGATCGCGATCGGCCGGGGCATCGTCGAGGGCGCGCCGGGGAGCGTGCGCGGCCTGCAGATGGTTGTCGCGGACATCGAGGCCGCGCACGCGGAGCTCCTCGCGCGCGGCGCCGACGTCAGCGACGTCCAGGACCTCGACTGGGGCCGGTTCGTCTTCTTCGCCGACCCGGACGGCAACAAGTGGGCGCTGCAGCAGCTGCCGCCCCGTGGCTGACCGAAAGCGGCTGAGCCTGCGCGCCGTCAACCGCGCCACGCTGGACCGCCAGCTCCTGCTGCGCCGGCACGAGATGCCGGCGCGGCAGGCGGTCCGGCACCTGGGCGGACTGCAGGCCCAGGCGCCGCTCGCCCCCTACGTGGGACTCTGTACGAGGCTGGCCGGCTTCACGACGGACGAGCTTTCCCGTCTTCTTTCCGAACGTACGGTGGTCCGCGCCCCGGTCATGCGCGCGACCGTGCACCTGGCGGACGCGGCGGACTTCGTCGCGTTCCGCCCGTTGTTCGGCCCGCTGATGGCGGCGGGCTTGCGGGCGAACTACGCGAGGACCCTGACCGGTGTCGACCTGGACGCGCTGACCGCGCAGGCGGCCAGCCTGCTCGCGCGGCGCCCGTCGACCCGCGCCCAGCTGGCCGGGGACCTCGCGGCGGGCTGGCCGGCCGCCGAGCCGATGTCGCTCGCGTACGCGGTGACCTGCCTGGTGCCCGTCGTCCAGGTTCCGCCACGCGGCATCTGGGGCAGGAACGCCCAGGCCACCTGGGCCACGGCCGAATCCTGGCTGGCCCGGCCCATCGGCCCGCCCGCACCCGGGGCGGCCGCCGCCCTGGTCCTGCGCTACCTGGCCGCGTTCGGCCCGGCGACCGTGGCGGACGTCCAGACCTGGTCCGGCCTGACCCGGCTGCGCGAGGTCACCGACCGCCTGGAGCTGCGCGCCTACCAGGGACCGGACGGCGCGGAGCTGCTCGACCTCCCGGACAGGGAGCTGCCCGCGGAGGACGTCCCGGCGCCGCCCCGGTTCCTCCCGGAGTACGACAACCTGCTGCTCTCGCACGCCGACCGCCGCCGGGTCATCCGGCACGCCCGCCCGGTCCCGCTGTGGCCGGGCAGCGGCGCCACCCAGGGCACCCTGCTGATCGACGGCGTGTGGGACGCCACCTGGAAGATCACTCCCGAGGCGCTGACGATCACCCCGTTTCGCCGCCTCACCGCGGCGGAACGCTCCGCGGTGGAAGAGGAAGCCGCGCGCCTGCTCGCCTTCACCTGCCCGGCGGACCCCGCCAGGCCCGTCCGCTTCGCCCCCGCCGGGTGACTCAGCCGGCTAGGGCCTGTTTAAGAAGTGAGGGGCCGGAGCCATTCGCCGATGGCAGCGATGTGGAGGGTGGCTTCGTAGCGGACGGCGAGCTTGTCGTACCTGGTGGCGACAGCGCGGTTGCGCTTGAGCCGGCTGATGCCGCACTCGACGGCATGCCGCTGCTTGTAGAGGGTCTTGTCGAAGGCGGGCGGCCGGCCGCCGGCACTGCCCTTGCTCTTGCGGTGGCGGATGCGGTCGGCCTGCTCGGGGATCGTGGCCTTGATCTTGCGCCGGCGCAGGTAGGTGCGGTTGGCGCGCGATCCGTAAGCCTTGTCGGCCAGGACCCGGTCCGGCCTGGTGCGGGGGCGTCCGCCGGCGGGCCGGGCTACTGAGACCTCTTCGAGCACGACGGTGAACTGCGGGCTGTCGCCGCGCTGCCCGGCGGTCACGACCAGCGCGAGGGGCTTTTGCCCCTGCTCGACCGCCAGGTGGAACTTCACGCTCAGCCCGCCCCGGGACCGGCCCAGCGCGTGGTCCGCGGGCTCGGGTGCCCCGCTGCCGCCGGGCGACTCCTTCTGCGCGGCACTGTCTTTGCGGGCCCCGGCCGCGTGCTGGTGCGCCCGCGCGACCGCCGAGTCCACCGAGACGTCCCAGGTCACGTGCCCGGCCGCGTCCGCCAGGGCCTGCAGCGCCGTGAGCAGCTGCTTCCAGGTGCCGTCCCGCTGCCAGCGGCGGAACAGCCCGTAAACCGACTGCCAGGGCCCGCACTGCGGCGGGACGTCCCGCCACGGGGCACCCGCCCGGATCCGCCAGCGGATGCCGTCCAGCAGCCGCCGCAGGCTCCACCTGCGCGGACGCCCTGCTTTCTTCCCCTTCGGCAGCTGGGGCTCAAGAACACTCCACTCACGATCGGCCAGGTCATGCCGCCCGGCCGCCGATAGGGTAGGCACATGGCGTCGGCGGTGTCCAGGCTGACGGTCACGGGTGCTGGCCGGGGGCGAGGCGGACGGCGGTGACGACCAGGTCCAGGTTGCGCTGGTCTTCTCTGAGCTAAGTAAAGATGGCCGTGGATGGGCAGATTGAGGCAATCAGCGCCAGAGGCGTCCTTCCTGCGGGTTGAAGCAGACGAGGCCCACCTGGGCCGCGGCTGCGGCGGCGAACGCTGCGGCCTCGTCGGCCCGACTGTAGCTCATGGCGAAGTACATGAATGGTCCGCTAGCTTCGCGGATCAGTGGAGCGGCTGCCCAGGGTGACTCGTCGTCGAGAGCCTCGCCAGTGTCGGGCCATCGCTCGACCAGGATGGCTACAAACTCGGCAATCTTGCTGGTCTGCGGAGTGGGGTACTCCCGCTCGACGTACTGTTCGTAGAGCGCCTCGAAGGTGGCTCTTGCAGCCGCATCGTCGGCTGGCGGCTCGCCCTCCCAAACCGTCATGTCGTAGCTCATAGACGCAACCGTATTCGGCCAGTACGACAACCGGTTTCCGGGCTAGCGGCCGTCAGGACAGGTGATCACGTCACTGGCTTGCCTCGATGCGTGGGCTATGGCCCTGACGACGAGGCTGGCGTTGCGCTGATCTTCGCTGAACTAAGCAGCGGCTATGGTGTCAGCTGTGGAGACCGTGTCTCACAAGGAACGGACACAGTAAAGACGACACTGCATCAAAGCGAAAGAAATCGCCTGGCGGCAGTGTGACGCTGACACATGGCTGTGCGATCTGTGCTGGGGCGTCTCGGGCCGCATCATCCAGGCCGCCTACGTTTACGAGCGCGCCAGGGTCCAGCAGTGGAATGGAGAATCGAGAAATGTCAGCTGATTTCGTTCGTGAGAACTAGTGTCCCGTGAACTAAAGCTCTAGACATTCCCGCGCAGGGCGGACTGCTCTGTCATGATCGCGCCATGGATTTCGAGCTCGATCCTCCTCATGGTGTTGGCCCGCTGAGGATAGGGATGCCGCGTGCTCAGGCCGATTCCGCGTTGGCGCTGCTGCGCGAC
>Ga0210389_10003481_pt1 | contig 12285 bp, 11 predicted proteins | sample IncBWH28OmetaG_FD_160127 | JGI IMG/M metagenome (GOLD analysis project Ga0210389, IMG submission 160127) | Forest soil microbial communities from Barre Woods Harvard Forest LTER site, Petersham, Massachusetts, United States - Inc-BW-H-28-O ... | reverse complement strand
GTCGCGCCAAGCGGTGGATCGTCGTCCGGCCCCCTGGCGCGGCAACCGGCCTGCTACTCGCCCGCGCTGACGGGCCGGACCAGGCAGCGGTCGTCGGCCAGCAGGTGGCCGGCCGGGTGGGCTTCTTCCTTGAAGTCGACGACTTCGACGCGACGTATACGCGCCTCATGGCGGCCGGGGTCCGGTTCGCGCGGCCGCCGCGGTCCGAGCCGTACGGGCGCGTCGCGGTGTTCCTCGACATCGCGGGGAACAAGTGGGACTTGCTCGGCCCCTGAACCGCCAAACTCCGGCAGGATGTGCCCATGCCCCCGGTGTCGCGTCCCGCGCCCCGCCACGACCGTGACGCGGGCGGACCGGCCGAGGTGCTCGCCGCCAAGGCGGACCTGAGGCAAGAGGTGTGGGACGCGATGCGCGCGGCGAAGGTGGCGCGGTTCCCCGGCGCCGCTGGCCGCATCCCGAACTTCACCGGCGCTGAGGCTGCGGCGGAGCGACTGCGGGCGATGCCGCAATGGGTGGCAGCAGGCACGCTGAAGGCCAACCCGGATTCGGCGCAGTTGCCGGTGCGGCAGCGCGCTCTCGAGGACGGCAAGGTCGTCTACATGGCGGTCCCGCGGCTCGCCACGGCAGCGCCGTTCTTCGCCCTCGATCCCGACCACCTGGCGGACACGCCGCACAAGGCTGCGTCGATCAGCGGCGCAGCCCGGTCGGCGAGGCGGGTCGCGCTCGGCGATCTCTCGCCCGTCGACCTGGTCGTCATGGGGTCCGTCGCGGCAAGCGCGGACGGCGCCCGGCTGGGCAAGGGCGGTGGCTTCGCCGACCTGGAATTCGCGCTGGCTGCCACGGCGGGGCTCATCGGGCCGCAGACCGTGTGCGTGACAACCGTCCACGAGATCCAGCTTCGCCCGGCCGGGACCATCCCGCTGACCGGCCACGACGTGCCGGTCGACTTCGTGATCACGCCGGAGCGCGTCATCGACTGCCGAGCCCGGCAGGCGCCGCGGCCGGCCGCCGGCATCTCCTGGGACGACCTGACCGAAGCGAAGATCGCTGCGATTCCGCTGCTCACTGCCCTGCGACGAGAGCGATAGTCGGTGCGGGGAGCCGATGCCGTGCCTGACCGGGTTTGCGGGGTATGACTGTGGGCAGCTACCGGCGGCCACCGTGACCGGCTGCGTGCCGCGGATCGGGGGGCTGGCCTGTGCCGGGCGCACGGCCGAGCGGCTGACAGGAACTGGCGGCGGTCGCGGAAAGGCGGGCTGAGCATGAGCAGCACGGCCGTGTGGGAAGGCGTAGAGCGGGAGGGACTGCGGCGGCGCGGCGCGCGCATGCAGCAAGCCCAGCCAGGGCAGCGACCGGACCCGTCACAGCCCGTCGGCACCGACCGGCTCCCGCAGATCAAGCACATCGTGGTGCTCATGATGGAGAACCACTCCTTCGACAATTACCTGGGCACGCTGGGCCGCGGCGACGGGTTCGCGCTGGACGCGGACGGCCGGCCCGGCGCCGCGAACCCGGACATGTCCGGTCAGCAGGTCCGCGCCCATCACCTCACCTCGACCCGCCAGGACGACGGCGTGCCGTCTCAGAGCTGGAGCGCCGCCCACGCGCAGTGGGCGGGCGGCAAGATGAACGGCTTCGTGACGGCGACCCAGCAGGCATCGCCGCAGGCCGACAAGACGGTCGCCATGGGCTACTGGACGGAGCAGGACCTGCCGTTCTACCACGGCCTGGCCAGGACCTTCCCGCTAGCCGATCACTGGTTCAGCTCATGCCTGGGGCCGACGTTCCCGAACCGCCGATTCCTGCTGGCCGGAACCGCACACGGGCTGATGGATGACCTTCCCGTCAACATTCTCGATTACCCGCCGGCCGGCACCATCCTGGACATGCTGACGCGGTACGGCAAGTCCTGGGTCAACTACCGCCCGGATGGCGGCGATCAGTCCCAGTTCCGGCGCTACTGGCACTACCGGCGCCGGCGTTCCGGCCACCATGTCCGGGTGCTCGGCCGGCCGTTCAAGCGCGCGAGGAGCGGAGTCAAGCGGGACCTCCAGTGCACCGCGGGCCTGTACCCGCTCGGCATGGCCAGGTACATGCTGCATGTCCGCGGCATCGATGATTTCTTCGCCGACGCTGAGGCCGGCGCGCTACCGGACTTCTGCATCGTCGACCCAGACTTCGGCGAGTACTCCGAGGAGAATCCGCAGGACGTGCGCAGAGGTGAGAGCTTCGCTGCCGAGGTCATCAACCGCGTAATGCACGGCAAGGGCTGGGCAGACACGCTGCTGATCTGGACCTACGACGAGAACGGCGGTTACTACGATCACGTCGCGCCGCCTGCCGCCGTGCCGCCCGATGATGTCCAGGGTCGCAGCCTGGTCGCGCACCCGTCGTGGCTGCGGAGCATCCTGAAGCCACTGTTTCCCGGCTACGTCCGGCACGCGCAGGACCTGGTGTGCGAGCCACTGCGGTACGACACCTATGGCTTCCGGGTGCCGGCCGTGATCGTGTCCCCCTACGCACGGCCGGACTGCGTCGTGTCAGACGTCTTCGACCACACCTCGGTGCTCAAGCTCGTCGAGGAGAAGTGGAATCTGCCGGCGCTGACGCGGCGTGATGCGGCCGCGGCCGCGCCGCTCGCGGCGCTGGACCTGACCGCGCCACCTGCCTTCCTGGAGCCGCCCGCACTGCCAGCGCCGGGGCTGGCGTGGGGTGCGTGGTAGCCGGCGAAGGTTCGAGCGAGACCGCGGTCACCAGTCGGCCGCGAGCCCGGCGACACGGTCGGAGTCGGCGATCGCGTCGATCGACGCGATCCTGCCGCCGGTGACGGTGAAGCCCATCACCGTCACGGGGCGTCCGCGCAGCGTCACCACCACGCCGGCCGCTCCGTTGACCAGCGCGGGGTGGAGCTGAGCGATTCGCAAGACGCCGCTGAGCCCGGTGCACGCCTGCTGGGCCACGGCGGCGGCGCCGTGCAGCGTCATGGAGGCCGCCGGCCGCCGGGCGCCAGCGTCGATGTGCAGCACCACGCCCGGATCAAGCACCGCCACGAGTCCGTCAAGATCGCCCTCGCGCGCGGCCCGGAAAAAAGCGTCGACCACCGTCCGCTGCCGGGCGAGATCGTGGTCAGGCTCGGATAGGTCAGCGCCTTTCACCCGGTGTCTCGCCCGGCTCGCAAGCTGCCTGGCCGCGACCGGGGTCCGGCCGACGATAGGCGCGATTTGCTCGAACGGCAGCTGGAACATGTCATGGAGGACGAAGGCCAGTCGCTCCGCCGGGGGCAGCGTCTCCAGCACGACCTGCAGGGCGAGGCCGACCGAGTCGGCCAGCAGCGCTTCGTCCTCCGGCTGATGGCCGGTCTCCGGGCTGATGACGGGGTCGGGCACGCGGAGCTCGAGCGAGTCCTCGCGGCGGCGGCGGCGCGAGCGCAGCATGTTCAGGCTGACGCGGGCGACGACCGTGGTGAGCCAGCCGCCCAGGTTGTCGACGTCGGCTGTGCCGGCCCGGCTCACCCGCAGCCAGGTGTCCTGAACTGCGTCGTCGGCGTCAGCAAGCGAGCCCAGCAGCCGGTAGGCGACCGCGCGCAACTGGGCGCGGTGCTCTTCGAAGCGATCGGCTAGGTATTCGCTTTCTGCCATCGGTCACACCCTCTCGCTGCCGCGTGTCTGTGGATATGACCCGCTGGCACCGGCGGATGTGACTGGCGAGCAGCTAACGTCCTGGTGAGCACTAGGCGCTGGCCATCGGTGCCGGCGATGGTCCGGCCGCGAAAGCCGTGCCCGGCGCGCTCGGCCCACTGCGCTCGCGTGATCGCGTCCGGCTCGGCCGGCAGGTAGTGGGTAAGAACGAGCTCGCGCACGCCGGCCCGCTCGGCGACGCCGCCAACCTGGCTGACGTCCGTGTGCAGCGCAGCCATCCGCTCGAGTGCGGGGCCTGAGAGGCCGTGCCGCTCCAGGTAGCCGAGGTCGGCGACGTGGTGGACCAGAATGTCGGCACCCTCGGCGAGCGCCACCAGGTCCGCATTCACGGAGGTGTCGCCGGAGAACGCGACAGAGCCATCCGGGGTGTCAAACCGGTACGCCATTGCCGGCACCGCTCGCCCGTGCGTCACGGCAGTGGCCGTGACGCGGACGCCGTAGTCGTCGAAGACCACCGTCGGTGCCTGGCCGCCGTCCGGCCGGGCCGGAATGGTGATGTCCGTGGCCCGGACGAGCGCGCCTGCATCCGGCATGCTCGCATCTAGCGGCATCACGTTCAGGTGGTAGGCGTAGCTGGCGACGACGCCCTGGACGAGGTCCGCGGTCCCTGGCGCCGGAAGTTCGGGCCTGATCGTGGTCAGACGATGGAACGTTGCGTCGCCGGCGGGCAGCGTCGCGGGCCGCGCCGGTCCGAAGACACGGACCGGCGCGAGCGGGCCGTGCTCATCCGCGCGGCAGCCCCACGGATACAGGAGCATGCCTGGCAGGTCCCCGGTGTGGTCCACGTGCAGATGGCTGAGGAACACCGCGTGCAGACGGGCGAAGTCCAGCCCCGCACTGGCATACGCGGACGGGGACCCGCGACCGCAGTCGACGACGAAGACCCGGCTGCCGACGACCAGCGCCGAGCTGATCCCGCCGCGGCCAGCGACCGGCATCGGAGCGCCGGCCGTGCCGAGCAGTATGAGTTCGGTGGTCACTCGCGCATCGCCCGCAGCCGGCTCGCGGCGGCCTCGGGCGTTATGTCGTTCGCGAACGCCCCCATCCCCGACTCCGTGCCGGCCAGGTACTTGAGCTTCCCTGGCGCGCGCCGCACCGTGAACAGCTCCAGGTGCAAGGCGAAGTCACCGTCGCGGTGGCGGACTGGCGCCTGGTGCCAGGCCGAGACGTACGGTGCCGGGGCATCGAAGAGCCGGTCGAACCGGCGCAGCAGGCCCGGGTACAGCTCGCAGAACTCGGTGGTCGCGGCGGGCGGCAACGCCGCGAGGTCTGGCACGCGCCGATGCGGGTACAGGTGCACCTCGTACGGCCAGCGCGCGGCGAACGGCACGAAAGCTGTCCAGTGGCTGCCGGTGAGCACGATCCTGGAGCCAGCTGCCTGCTCGGCCGCGAGCAGGTCGTCGAACAGGCCGCGACCGGTGTCGCGGCGGTAACTCGCGCACGCGGCCAGCATGCGCTCGGTACGCGGGGTGATGGACGGATAGGCGTAGATCTGCCCGTGCGGGTGCGCAAGCGTCGCCCCGATCTCCGCGCCACGGTTCTCGAAGCAGTACACCTGCTCCACGCCAGGCACCCGCGCCAGCTCCACCGACCGGTCCACCCAGGCAGCCATGACGGTCGCCGCCTGGTCGGCACTGAGGCCGGCGAAGGACGCCGAATGGTCCTGGCTGAAGCAGATGACCTCGCACCGCCCGGCTCCCGGACGGCTCGCGAGCAGACCAGGTTGTCCGGTGCGGTCGTCATTAGAGCGGGCTACAGCGGACTGGGCGGGCGGTGCTGGCGTGGCGAGCGTGGGGAACCGGTTCTCGAAGACCACCACCTCGTACTCGGGCGCGGGAATCTCGGTCAGGCTGCCCGCCGACGACGGACACAGCGGGCATGCGTCAACCGCGGGCTGGAAGGTCCGGTCCTGCCGGTGGCTCGCGATGACTACCCACTCGCTGAGCAGGCTGTCCCAGCGCTCCTCGGACTGCACCCCGGTGGCCGGCAGCTGCCGCCGATCTGGGTAGTCGGCTGGCCGCTTCGGGATAGCGCCGAAGTACGTCAGCGCCCGGCCGTCGGCGAGCGCAACAGTTGCCTTTGGCACGCTGGACACCGTTGTCGGCACGCTGGACACGCTAATCCAGCCGCGTGACCTTGGCGCCAGCAGGACCAACTCAGGCGGCGATCTTGCGAATGTCCGCCGGCAGCGCCCCCATCGCCTCGTCGACGGCGCCGGCCGAGACGTGCTGCCGCATCACCTTGGTGACCAGGCCGGCCGCCCGCCTGACCTCGGTGTTGTGAATGTTGGCATCGCGGGCAAACCGCCGCACGTACTCCGTATCATCGAATTTCACCGGGACCTGGCTAGGGTTCCAGCCGTCGTAGAAAACCCCGCGCAGCAACTCCGGCAGCTGGGCTGCGAGATGCGCGGCCACCGGGACCGGGAGCCGGTCCCGCAGCGCGTGCATCCAAGCCCTGGTCACTCGGTAGGCGAAGCCCCGGTCCTCGGTTCCGAATTCGCCCGCGACTTCGGCCAGCCAGGCGTTGGCCTTCTCGATACTGTGGTCGAGATTGCTGACTCCGGTAGCAGACACGGCAGTCTCCCCTTCGGCGTTCGACTAGCCCAACTGCACCCCGTTCCCTTCCCCGCCATGCCGCCAGCCAAGCAGCGACGGCCCGCGCTTGCGGCCGTCGTAGACTAGTGGTGTAGCCCGGCCGCTTCTGGCGGCCACCATCGAGGACGGCTGCAGTTCAGTCGCCCCGCACCGACCCGCAGCGGACAACGTCAGTCCGCTGGCCCGGACCTGGAGGGGTCGTCATGGCTGTTCTGCATGCTGCTTCTGCGAGTGCCGTCGATCAAGCCGCGCCCCTGACTCTCGACGCCGCATATGCCCAAGCGCACGACGCCGCACTTGTCTCGTCGGTGATCGGGCCAGTCGGACTCGAGCTCGAAGCTCACCTTGTGGACCTGGACGCGGTCAGCGACGCGGTAAGCCTCGACAAGGTCGACCCGATACCGGGCATCGTCGCCGCAGCTGCCGGGCGAAGCGCTGTCACCCTGGAGCCCGGCGGCCAGGTTGAGCTGTCCGGGGTGCCAGCACCCGACATTGCGACCAGTGTCGCCGAAATACGCCTGGACGCGGTCCGCACCCGGCTGGCGCTCGCCGAGCTTGGCCTCGGCCTCGCCTATGCGGGCGCCGACCCGCTGCGGCCGCCCCGGCGGGTCAACCCGCGCCCGCGGTACCGCGCGATGGAAGAGCACTTCATCGCCACGAGCCGGGCCGCGCCGGGCGCGGTGATGATGAACTCCACCGCGGCGATGCAGGTCAACCTCCAGGCTGGCCCGCAAGACGGGTGGCCAGAGCGGGTGGCACGCGCCTACCGGCTCGGGCCCACCATGGTGGCGATCTCAGCGAGCTCGCCCTGGCTGCAAGGACGCGACACCGGCTGGAAGTCGGCGCGCCAGCGAGCATGGAGCGGGCTGGACCAGCGAGCCTGCGGCCCGGTTCCTGGCTGCGTCGCGCCGTACGCAGGGTCTGATGCAGCCCTCGACCCAGCCGCCGCCTGGGCGCGGTACGCCATGACGGCTCCGGTGGTCTTCGTCCGGTCCCGCGACCAGGAGGCGGCTGCCGTGCGCATGCCGGTCTCGTTCGCGCAGTGGGCCAGCGGCGCGGTCCGGCTGGCTGGCCGGACGCCCACCACCGCCGATCTCGACACCCACCTGACCACGCTGTTCCCGCCAGTCCGGCTCCGCGGCTACCTCGAGCTCCGGTACCTCGACATGACCCCGCCGCGCTGGTGGCCTGCCGTCGCGGCCGTCGTCACGACGCTCATGGACGATCCGGTCGCGGCGGACAAGGCAGCCGAGGCAACCGAGCGGACGACGGCGCTCTGGACCACGGCGGCACGGGAGGGGCTGACCGATGCCGTGCTCGCCGATTCCGCCCGTCGGTGCCTGACCATCGCCGCGGAGCGAGTTCCCGCCGGGCTCGCCTCGGCCGTCGCCGACCTCGCCGACCTCGTCGATTCCGGCCGCTGTCCGGGTGACCTGCTGGCTCAGCGCATCGCGGAGATCGGGCCAAAGGCCGCATTCGAGGAGCTAGCTCATGCATGACACCATCGTTCGCAATCTGACCCTCGCCCGCGCCCGGACGCTCCAGCTCACCGACCTCGACGACCCGACGCTGCTGCTCCAGCATGACGCGCTGATGAGCCCGCTCGTCTGGGACCTCGCCCACATCGGCCAGCAGGAAGAGCTCTGGCTCCTGCGCCGCGGCGATCCTGCCCGGCCGGGCCTGCTCCCCCCTGACGTGGACTCGCTGTATGACGCGTTCAAGCACAAGCGGGCCGACCGTCCGGCGCTGCCGCTGCTGCCGCCGGTCGAGGCCAGGGCGTTCAACCACGAGGTGCGCGGGCGCGTCATCGACCTGATTGAGCGGACGCCGGAAGAGGACCTGTTCACGGCCGGCATGGTCGTGCAGCACGAAGAGCAGCACGACGAGACCATGTACGCGACGCTGCAGCTGCGGCAGGGGCCGCCCGTCCTGCTCGCACGCGAGCCGCTGCCCCCTGGCCGGCCGATCGCCGGCGAGCGCGTCTTCGTGCCCGGCGGCCCGTTCGTGCTCGGCGTCGACGCGGCCAGCGAGCCGTTCTCCCTCGACAACGAGCGGCCAGCGCACACCGTCAGCGTCGGCTCGTTCTGGATCGGGCGGGTCCCGGTCAGCAACGGGCAATGGCGCGAGTTCATCGCCGACGGTGGGTACCGCCGGCCCGACCTGTGGTCGGCGCGCGGCTGGGACCACCGCGTCGAGGCCGGACTGCAGCGGCCGAAGTTCTGGACCGCCGGCGGTACCCGACGGCGATTCGGTATCGAGGAGGACGTGCCCCTTGATGAGCCTGTCCAGCACATCAGCTACTTCGAAGCCGAGGCATTCGCGGCCTGGTCGGGCGCCCGGCTGCCGACGGAGATCGAATGGGAAAAGGCCTGCGCGTGGGATCCCGCCACGGCAGCCAGGCGCACATGGCCGTGGGGATCACAGGCACCCAGCCCTGGCCTGGCCAACCTGGGTGGTCTTGGGCTGCGGCCAGCTCCCGTCGGCGCCTACCCGGCCGGCGCGTCGGCCTACGGCGCCGAGCAGATGATCGGTGACGTCTGGGAGTGGACGTCCTCGGACTTCACGCCGTGGCCGGGATTCGAGCCGATGATCTACCGCGCCTACAGCGAGCCGTTCTTCGGCGGGAACTACAAGGTGCTGCGCGGCGGGTCGTGGGCGGTAGCGCCATCGACGATCCGGCCCTCGTTCCGCAACTGGGACTACCCGGTCAGGCGCCAGATCTTCGCTGGTGTCCGGCTGGCGTGGGACGCCTAGTGTGTCGTCACCTCGCGTGGCTCGGAGCACCCCGTTCCCTCCACGATCTGGTTCTGGAACCCGCGCATGGGCTGCTGGTGCAGTCCTACGCGCCACGCCGGCAGCGGCACGGCCGCATGAACGCCGACGGCTGGGGTGTCGGTTTCTACACGCCGTCTCGCCCGGAGCCTGGGCGCTGGCGCTCCAACCGGCCGCTGTGGAGCGATGCGTCCTTCGCCTCGGTGGCACCCCTGATCTCCGCGACGTGCGTCGTCGCGGCCGTCCGGTCAGCGACGGCCGGGATGCCGGCCGACGAGAGCGCCGCCGCGCCATTCCAGTCCGGCCGGTGGCTGTTGTCGCACAACGGCGTCGCTGATCGCAGCGTGCTCGGGCCGCATCCGGCCGCCGAGTCGGTATGCGACTCCGCCCAGCTCGCGGCCCACCTGTTCGAGTTCGGGCCCGACAAAGTCGCCGAGTTCGTTACCGACTTCGGCAAGCGCGATCCCGATGCCCGGCTCAACCTGCTCCTCGCCAACGGCCGACGGGTGCTGGCTACCAGCTGGCACGACACACTCGCCGTCCTGCGCACCGACGACGGCACCGTCGTGGCGAGCGAACCGTATGACGACGACCCGCGGTGGGTGGACGTGCCCGACCATCACCTCGTCGATGTCACCGCCGACACGGTGACCATCACTGACCTGGCCCCAACCGGTCTGGAGACATGACTGATGCCAGCCAACGATCGCGTCCAGCCCCGCCCCGGCCAGTACCTCGACGCCCTGCGCGCCGACGTGCGGGCCGGCCTGACCGCGACCCCGAAGACGCTGCCGCCTAAGTACTTCTACGACGCCCGGGGCAGCGAGCTTTTCGACGACATCACCCGGCTGCCCGAGTACTACCTCACCCGGGCCGAGACCTCCATCCTGCAGCGCCATGCAGCGGAGATCGCCGAGCTGTCGCAGTGCGAGTCGCTCATCGAGCTCGGCAGCGGTACGTCGGCGAAGACCCGGCTGCTGCTGCGCGCGCTGCTTGATGGCGGCACCCTGCGCGAGTTCGTGCCGTTCGACCTCGACCCAGCCGTGCTCAGCGACGCGACCAGCGCGCTGGTATCGGAATACCCCGGCCTGCGGATCGCGCCGTTCGTCGGCGACTTCACCCGCGACGTCGCCTCAGTGGCTGCCACCGGACGCCGCATGATCGTGTTCCTCGGCTCCACGATCGGCAACCTCGAGCCTGACGCACGCGCCGCCTTCCTGACGCAGGTCAGCGCTGCGCTCCGGCCCGGCGACACTTTCCTTCTCGGGGCAGACCTGGTCAAGGACGTCAGCCGGCTGCTGCGCGCGTACGACGACGCGGCCGGAGTCACGGCAGATTTCAACCGCAATGTCTTGCGGGTCGTGAACCGGGAGCTGGACGCCAACTTCGCCGTCGACGACTTCCAGCACGTCGCCGTCTGGGACTCGGCAAGCGAGTGGATCGAGATGCGGCTGCGGTCGAGCCTCGATCAGCAGGTCACGGTCCGCGATCTCGGCCTCACGGTCGACTTCGGCGCCGGGGAAGAGATGCGCACGGAGATCTCAGCCAAGTTCCGCCGCTCCGGCATCGAGGCCGAACTGGCCGCGGCCGGGCTCAAGACGCTGCAGTTCTGGACCGATGCCCGCGGCGACTTCAGCCTGACCCTGGCCCAGTCACCCCGATAACCGGCTGACCGGCGGGGCTTCCGGAGGGTGCGCGGGCCGCCGCTGGGTACCGTAGTGCCGTCGGGATGGTCGTGACGGGGGGATGTCGCGATGGGTGCACGCAGCTGGCTGGAGTCATGGCCTGTGTACCGGCAGTTCGCCAAGGGTGACAGGCTCGGCCTCGGCGCCGCAGTCCGAAGCAAGCGCACTGAGTCGCTGACGCCTCGCGTCCGTACTGCGGACAAGGTCGTGAAGTCGATCTGCCCGTATTGCGCGGTTGGCTGCGGCCAGCAGGTCTATGTCCAGAATGACAAGGTCACGCAGATCGAGGGTGACCCAGACTCGCCTGTCAGCCGCGGCCGCCTCTGCCCGAAAGGGTCAGCCAGCCTTCAGCTGACGACCGGCGAGCGGCGCGAGTACCACGTGCGCTACCGGCGGCCTTACGGCGCCGAGTGGGAGGACTTGGACCTCGACACGGCGATGGACATGATCGCCGACCGGGTCATCGCCGCGCGGCGAGCAGGCTGGCAGCAGGAGGTCGACGGGGCTCGTACCCGGCGCACGCTCGGCTTCGCCAGCCTCGGCGGCGCGACCCTGGACAACGAGGAGAACTACCTCATCAAGAAGCTGTTCACTGCGCTCGGCGCGATTCAGATCGAGAACCAGGCCCGGATATGACACTCCGCCACCGTTCCCGGTCTGGGGACTAGCTTCGGGCGCGGCGGCGCCACCAACTTCCCGCGTGACCTCACCAATTCCGACTGCATCCTCATCGAGGGCTCGAACATGGCCGAGTGCCATCCGGTTGCCTTTCAGTGGGTGATGGAGGCCAAGGCGCGCGGCGCCACAGTCATCCACGTGGACCCGCGCTTCACCCGGACCAGCGCGGTCGCCGACGTGTACGTGCCGATCCGGGCCGGCGCCGATATCGCGTTCGTCGGCGGCCTGATCAACTACGTGCTGCAGAACGACAAGTACTTCCGTGAGTACGTGGTCGCCTACACGAACGCGGCCACGGTCTTGACCGAGGAGTTCGCCGACACCGAGGACCTCGACGGCCTGTTCTCCGGCCTGAACGCCGAGGAGCGGTACTACGACTTCGACACCTGGCGGTACGAGAGCCAGGACGTCAAGCCCGCCAGCGGCGATCGGCAGGACACTGAAGCGCGCCGCGACGAGGCCGCGGCCGCGGCCGCCGCAGAGTCCAACGGCAAGCGCCGGGCCGTCCGCGGGAACCTGCGGCGAGCCGGACGCGGCGAGGCACACGGCTCGGGCGGCGCGGCCGCCAACCCGAACGCGCTCTGCGACGACACGCTGCAGCACCCGCGATGCGTCTTCCAGGTACTGAAGCGGCACTTCGAGCGGTATACGCCTGAGCTAGTCGCCCAGGTCACCGGCGTGACGCCGGAGCAGTTCGCCAGGGTATGCCACCTCGTCACGGAGAACTCAGGCAAGGACCGGACCACCGCGTTCGTCTACAGCCTGGGCTGGACGCAGCACACCGTCGGCGTGCAGTTCATCCGCACGGCCGCGATCCTGCAGGCGCTGCTCGGCAATATGGGCCGGCCTGGCGGC
>Ga0210389_10003480_pt1 | contig 12287 bp, 11 predicted proteins | sample IncBWH28OmetaG_FD_160127 | JGI IMG/M metagenome (GOLD analysis project Ga0210389, IMG submission 160127) | Forest soil microbial communities from Barre Woods Harvard Forest LTER site, Petersham, Massachusetts, United States - Inc-BW-H-28-O ... | reverse complement strand
GGCTTCGGGCTGATGATGTATGTGGTGATGGATGGTGTCGATCTCGGAATCGGCATCCTCTTTCCGTTCATCCGCGACCGGGGCGATCGCGACACCATGGTGAACACGGTTGCGCCGGTCTGGGATGGCAACGAGACCTGGCTGGTGCTGGGAGGAGCCACGCTAATGGGAGTCTTCCCGCTCGCTTATTCCGTTCTGCTGAGCGCGCTTTACATCCCAATCCTCGCTATGTTGGCGGGCCTGATCTGGCGCGGCGTCGCGTTCGAATTCCGTTTCAAGGCGGACGAAGCGCACAGGCCGTTCTGGGACAAGGCATTCGCCTGGGGCTCCTATATCGCGACGTTCTCGCAAGGCGTCGCGCTGGGCGCCTTCATCAACGGCTTCAAGGTGACTGGGGCCTCCTACGAGGGCGGCAGTTTTGACTGGCTGAGTCCATTCAGTCTCTTCACAGGCGCCGGCCTTATCGTGGCTTATGCCCTGCTTGGCTGCACCTGGCTGATCATGAAGACCGAAGGCGAACTCCAGCACCGACTTAAAGCGCTGGCGCCTACGGTGACGCTCGTCCTTGTCGCGTCGATCGTCATCGTGAGCGTGTGGACCCCGCTCACGCATCCGAGCATCGCGACACGGTGGTTTTCATTTCCCAACATCATCATCTTCTCGCCGGTGCCGGTGCTTGTCGTCGTGACGACTTGGGTCATGTTGCGCGTGCTTCGGAACGAGACGCACGCGTCGCCGTTCCTGCTCGCGCTCCTGTTGCTGTTCCTGGGTTATACTGGTTTGGCGATCAGCCTGTGGCCGAACATCATTCCACCGGCTGTATCGATCAGGGAAGCGGCCGGGCCGCCGGAAAGCATGGGCTTTACGCTGGTAGGTGCGCTTTTCGTCATCCCCTTCATCCTCGCCTACACCGCAATGTCCTATTACGTATTCCGCGGAAAGGTGAGAGCCGGCGAGGGGTATCACTGATGACTGCGCACTCATCCGCCGGCGCACAGACATGGTTTCGGAGGGTCGGCTGGCTTGTTCTGATCTGGGCGGCCAGTGTCCTGGCGCTGGGCGTTGTCGCGGGGCTGTTCAGAGTGGTGATGAATCTCGCCGGGCTGACCGTGTGAAGTTCAAAAAACTTCGCGCGCATTGCCGTTTGCCGTCGTGTCGCGGCATTGCGTCAGCGTTTAGGGAACTATGCATGCCGGAAATGCTACCGCACTTGGGACGACGATTGAAATACCGGTGACGGAGGGGTAGATTGCTCATGCAAGATGGTGATCGAAGCCAGGCTGTGATGGCGTGTATGCCTGTGCCTGATTTAGGAGGGCTACCTTCATGAAGGAGCGCCTCAAGACGACTATCCGCCGGCGCGATCTGCTTCGCTTCGGGATTGCCAGTGCTGGCGCGGCGACCGCGAGCACCTTGGTGCTGGAGCCGGCGGCAGCCAAACCCGTCGATCTCAAAGATAAGCGCAGAGCGCGCTATCAGGCCGACTCCACCGAGGTTCAGGACTTCTACCGAGTCAATAGCTATCCCGCCCGGTAAGGGAGACGTTCATGCTGATCAAAAGGTCGGAGCGTCATCAAAACCGCGGAAGCCTCGGCGGCGAACCGTCAACTGAATCAAGTGGCGATCTGGATCGACGTGGATTCCTGAAGCGTTCCGGTGTCGCTGCCGGTGCACTGGCGGCGCTCGGCAATCTTCCGCTCGGCGGCACACGCAAGGCGGAGGCGGGTCCGCCGCCAGCTCCGGGCGCAACAGTCACGACACGCAAGAACGTTTGCACCCATTGCTCGGTCGGCTGCTCGGTGATCGCAAAAGTCGCCAACGGTGTGTGGATCGGACAGGAGCCGGACTATGACAGTCCGATCAATCGCGGTTCGCATTGCTGTAAAGGCGCCGCGGTCCGGGACGATGTGCTGAGCGAGCGTCGCCTTCGCTATCCCGTCAAGCTCGTCAACGGCGAGTGGACCCGCATCTCCTGGGAGAAGGCGATCGACGAGATCGGCGACAAGATCCTCGACATTCGCCAGAAGGCTGGTCCCGACTCGGTCTACTGGCTCGGGTCAGCCAAATTCACCAACGAGGCCGCATACCTCAACCGCAAGCTTGCGGCGTTCTGGGGCACCAACAATTCGGATCATCAAGCGCGCATCTGCCATTCCACGACGGTTACCGGCGTAGCCAATACCTGGGGCTATGGCGCGATGACCAACAGCTACAACGACATCCGCAACGCCAAGACCATTCTGGTGATGGGTGGCAACCCGGCTGAGGCGCATCCGGTCTCGTTGCAACACATTCTGGAGGGCAAGGAGCTTAATCGCGCCAACATGATCGTTGTCGATCCGCGGATGACGCGAACCGCAGCCCATGCCACCGAATACGTAAGGGTACGTCCAGGCACTCACATCGCCACGATCTACGGCATGCTCTGGCACATCTTCGAGAACGGCTGGGAAGACAAGGAATTCCTGAGCCAGCGCGTTTACGGCCTTGATGAGATTCGCAAGCACGCAGCGAAATGGAATCCGAAGGAGGTTGAGCGTGTCACCGGACTGCCTGAGGCTCAAGTCAAGCACATCGCGGAACTGTTCGCCAAACAGAAGCCGTCAACGCTGATCTGGGCGATGGGCCAGACTCAATTTACCACCGGGACTGCCAATGTCCGCGCAAGCTGCCTTCTCTTGCTCGCTACCGGCAATGTCGGCGTCCCCGGCGCTGGGGCCAACATCTTCCGCGGCCACACCAATGTCCAGGGAGCGACCGATCTCGGCCTCGATGTGACATCTTTGCCGCTGTACTACGGCTTGGCGGAAGAAGCATGGCGGCATTGGTGCCGAGTCTGGGAAGTCGACTATAACTGGATGAAGTCACGTTTCCCCGACAAGAAGTTGATGGAAACGCCGGGCATTCCGAGCACACGGTGGTTCGACGCAACGCTGCTGCCCAAGGATCAGGTCAATCAACCCAATCCGGTGCAGGCCATGTTCATCATGGGACACGGCGTCAACACGATTACGCGAATGCCGGAGGCGGTGCGCGGCATCGAGAAGCTCGAACTGCTGGTGGTTTGCGATCCCTATCCGACAGCGTGGTCGGTGCTGTCCGAGCGCAAGAACGGCACCTATCTGCTGCCCGCCTGCACCAGCTTCGAGATGGACGGCTCACGCACGGCCTCGAATCGCTCGCTGCAATGGGGCGAGAAGATCGTCGAGCCAGTCTTTGAATCGAAGAACGATTACGACACGATGTACATGCTGGCGCGCAAACTCGGTTTTGCGGAACTTATGTTCAAGAACATCAAGGTGGAGAACGGCAAGGTATCGGCCGAGGACATCCTGCGCGAGATCAACCGTGGCGGTTGGTCGACGGGCTATTGCGGACAATCGCCTGAACGGCTCAAAGCGCATATGCGCAACCAGGCCAAGTTCGACCTCGTCACGATGCGGGCGCCAAAGGACGATCCCGAAGTCGGTGGCGATTACTACGGCCTGCCTTGGCCGTGCTGGGGAACGCCGGAGTTCAAGCATCCCGGCACCCCAATCCTCTACAACACAAACCTTCCGGTGAAAGAGGGCGGCGCCACGTTCCGCGCCCGATTTGGAGTTGAGCGGGTCGTCAAGCGCAAGGTGATGGAGAACGGCCAGGAGGTCGAGCGCGAAGACCATGACAATCTGCTCGCCGAGGGCTCTTATTCGGTCGGCTCGGAGATCAAGGACGGCTATCCGGAATTTACGCTTGGTGTTCTGAAGAAGCTGGGCTGGGACAAGGACCTGACGCCGCAGGAATTGGAAGTGATTCAGCGCGTCAATGCCGCAAATCCTGATGCCGTATCATGGTCGCTTGATCTGTCGGGCGGGATCCAGCGCGTGGCGATCGAGCACGGTTGCTCGCCTTACGGCAACGCAAAGGCACGCATGATCGCCTGGAATCTTCCTGATCCGATCCCGGTGCATCGTGAGCCGATCTACACCCCGCGTCCCGACCTCGTCGCGGATTATCCGACGCTGCCGGATGCCAAGCAGTTCCGGGTGCCTAATATCGGCTTCTCCGTGCAGAAAGCTGCCGTCGATCGTGGGATATCCAAGCAGTTTCCACTGATCCTGAGTTCGGGCCGACTGGTCGAATATGAAGGGGGCGGGGAGGAGACGCGGTCCAACAAGTGGCTCGCCGAACTGAAGCAGCACATGTTCGTCGAAATCAATGTGGCGGATGCGGCCGAGCGCGGCGTCAAGGACGGCGGCTGGGTATGGGTTACCGGCCCGGAGAATAACTCGCGAACCCGGATGAAAGCGCTCGTTACGGAGCGCGTCGGTAAAGGCGTTGCCTGGATGCCCTATCATTTTGCCGGCTGGTTCGAGGGCGCCGATCTGCGTGCCAGATATCCGAAGGGGGCCGATCCGATCGTGCTGGGCGAGAGCGTCAATACGCTGACAACGTATGGCTACGACCCCGCAACCGGAATGCAGGAGCCGAAGGCCACCCTTTGCCAGATCAGGGCCGCCTGAGAGGAAAAATCGATGGCACGCATGAAATTCCTTTGCGACGCCGACCGCTGCATCGACTGCAACGCCTGTGTCACCGCCTGCAAGAATGAGAACGAGGTACCGTGGGGCATCAATCGACGCCGCGTGGTCACTATCAATGACGGCAAACCAGGCGAGCGCTCAGTGTCGATGGCGTGCATGCATTGCACCGACGCCCCGTGCGCGGCAGTGTGTCCAGTGACCTGTATCTATCCGACCGACGACGGCGTCGTCCTCCACAACAAGGACTTGTGCATCGGTTGCGGCTATTGCTTCTATGCCTGTCCGTTTGGCGCTCCGCAGTATCCAAAGGTGGGCAATTTCGGCTCACGCGGCAAAATGGACAAGTGCACCTATTGCGCCGGGGGCGGCGGGCCCGAAGCCCCCAGCAGTGCCGCGGAGTACGCGAAATACGGATCAAACCGTTTCGGCGAAGGCAAGTTGCCGTTGTGTGCCGAGATGTGCTCGACCAAATCTCTGCTGGCCGGCGATGGCGACATTATCGCGCAAATCTACGGAGAGCGGGTTCGCAAGCGCGGATACGGCTCGGGTGCCTGGGGCTGGGAAACGGCCTATCACGAGGACATCAAGATCTGAGCGGACGGACTTCGATCATTGCAGCAGACGCCGGGTCGAGGGTGGCAAAACAAGGTGATTGTCATGACATTTCTTGCACGCATTCGCCTCGTGACGTTTGTCCTGATATTGCTCAGTCTCGCTGCAGCATCTGTGTGCGCCCAAAAGCTCGGTCCCGATGGTGCTCCGAATCCGGATGCCAGCGTTACTGACCAGCGTACCCTGCTCGAGCAGGCCCCACGCATCCAGGGGCGCATTGATATTCCCGATGTCAAGGCCAGCGTGCTGATGCAGCCCGCAGGCCGGACATGGGACCATTTCCATGAAGTTCTTCTGCATTGGGGCGGCGCGATTGTGATTGTCGGGACGATCGCGTTCCTCGCGCTTGCTTATCTGATCATCGGGCGAATCCGCATCGAGGCAGGGCGTTCAGGCCAGACGATCCTCCGCTTCAAGGCCTTTGAGCGCTTCTCTCATTGGCTGACGGCGGTCTCCTTCGTCATCCTTGGCCTGACCGGCTTGAATATCACCTTCGGCAAGATCCTCCTGCTGCCGCTCGTCGGCCCGGAGATATTCTCTGAGGTCTCTCAAATTGCCAAATATCTGCACAATTTTACCAGTTTTGCTTTTGTGGCAGGACTGGTCCTGATCTCGGTGATCTTCTTCAGAGACAATCTGCTGGCGAGAGTCGATGTCGAATGGGTCAAGCAGGGTGGCGGCTTCATCAAATCCATGCATGCGCCGGCTGGACGGTTCAACCTTGGTGAGAAGATGGTCTATTGGCTGTCAGTTGCGGCCGGTATTGCGGTCTCCGTCTCCGGTTTTCTGCTGCTGTTTCCCTTCTACGGCACCGACATCGCCGACATGCAGCTCGCGCAGGTAGCCCACGCCGTCATCGCCATTTTGTTCATCGCGCTGATTCTGGCGCACATCTATATCGGCACGCTCGGGATGGAAGGCGCGTTCGAAGCCATGGGTACGGGCGAGGTCGATCTCAACTGGGCGAGGGAGCATCATGATCGCTGGCTCGCCGAGCAGCTCGAAAGGGAGGGCAGGCGACCTTCGGCGACACCGGCGGAGTGAATAAGGAAAAGTTTCCGGTCGGACTGGGTGATCGGCGTCGCAAATCGTCGGTGTTCTATTCGCTACTGCCGTCCGGAGAGCGTTGCGCTTGCGTTTCGCGTTCGCGCAAATAGTCGTCCGTCGTGCGGACGAGAGGAGCTGCGCCGTAGGTATCGAACCCTTGCTCGGCAACAAAGCTGACGCGGCAGTCTTCACACATCTTGATGACGTCCAGCCTCTCGGACGAAGCCTTGTACATCCAATGCTTGCCTTCGAGCTTAGCCACTACGCGCTCGATGCTGCTTTTGACACCGAATGGTTTGCCGCACCGGAGGCAGCAGAACGGTTCTTCCTCCTTGAGGGCGCGAGCGGGGGCTCTTGAGGCACCAAAATCAATTCGGGGCACCAACGTGATGACCTTTTCGGGACAGGTTGCCTGGCAGAGGCCACACTGCACGCAGGCATCCTCGACGAATCGGAGCACTGGCCGCTCTGGATCGTCGCGCAAGGCGCTGGTCGGGCATGCCGACACACAGGACAGGCACAGCGTGCAATTGCCCACATCGATCTCGACCGCTCCGAATGGAGCTCCTTCGGGCAGCGCAATCACATCGACGGGAGCCGGCGCGGAACGGTGCAATTCGCTCAAGGCAAAGCGCAACACATCGCGCTTCTTTCCGACCGGGCGGAAGCTTGCCGGGCGTGGCGCAGGCACCAGAGGCGGAATCGCATGAAGTGCGTCAAGCAGATCGTCCGGGTCATCCGTTTCAATCGTCGCGATACGGCCCACACCAAAGCCGAGCCCGACAAGGATCGGGTCCGCCACCGCTATCGTCCGCAACAAGCCGGAGACATCGTGACGAGGCTTCGCCCGCAGCAGGAAGCGCACAGCCGATGTGCCGTAAGCGAAAGCCGCGATGACGGCCTCCAATCCGACTTGAGTGACCTCGTTGACCGCAAACGGCAACACATTTGCCGGCAGCCCATCGCCAAACCGAGCCAGCGCGTCAATCAGCGGTGTGCCGTGCGCCTCGTCGTGAAGCAGCAGCACGGCTCGTTCGCCGCCGGCCTCGCGAAACGCGATCAGCATCGAGCGGAGTCGGCGCATGAGTGCGTCCTCCGGCGGTAACGAATAGGATGCTGCGCCGGTAGGGCAAGCGGCCGCGCATTGGCCGCAACCCGCGCAGATATTCGCGTCGATCGCGACATGGTCTACTGCGGCGCTGATGGCGCCCGCCGGACACAGGTCCAGACATCGGGTGCACCCCGTCCGGTGCGAACGCGAGTGAGCGCATAACCCGGCTTCAAAATTGATGTAGCGCGGCTTCTCAAAGGTGCCGACGAGATCGCGGGCTTTGAGGACGGCCTGTAACACCGCCGCAGGATTGGCCGGATCGGCGCGCAGATAGCCGTCGCGCAGATCAGCTGCAGCAAACAGGGCGGCGCCGCCCGTTAGATCAAGGACGATGTCGCAATTGGAGCGGGCGTTGTTGCGGGAAGGCCCGAAGGTCAACACTTGGCGCGAGGAGGGAGCGGCCTCGGCGAAGTCGTCAACCGTGATCTCGAATGCGCCGAGATGGCCTTTGGCGCCCCTTACCTTGCCCTTTGCCACCGAAAATTCAGCTCTGCCTGGTGGCGCAATCGATGCCGGCGGCTCGATAAGTACGGTAACGTCGAGATGATCCTTGAGCAGATTGCCGGCTTGAACCGCGGCCTCGTCTCGGCCGCAGATGAGAATAATGCCGCTACTTTGAAGTTCGACCGGCGGTGTCGGCGGGGTCGGCTCAGCGGCGGCCGCCAGCAGGGCTGCCATCTTCGGTCCGGCATGTTTCGCCTCGCTGGACCAGCCGGCGGTCTCGCGAATATTCGCAAATTGTAGTGGGTTCTTGCGGCCGACTTCGGCAGCGACATCTCTGAACAGCGTTGCTTGCTGAGTACATCCTACCGTGAGAGGGCCATCTTCGGACGCGATAGTCTTGAAGCGGTCAAGTTCAGCACCACAGAGGTGGGTCGCTGAGGTGGTATCGAGGCGACAACCACAGCCGACCGCATCTGCGTCAAGCGGCATCGTGCCTTCACATGAGCAGATAAGCAGCCGTCGCGCGGGATCAGGTGTTGCGGTCACGATTGCTTGCAGCCTTCAATATAGCCGGTGCCGCTGGCCCGGAACTCGCCAGCAGTATATACTTTCTGTGGTCAAAAGCACGATGCCGAGACGCTGGATAGGTAGCGGCAAATGGTGACTTCGCGCGATTTCTGGCTGTCTTGCGGCCATCATCTGCTGGATCGCAACGCCGCCGGGCGCCTGCAGGTAACAGATGAGTTCTTGAAGGCGTATCTGGCCCGCCCCGAGCTGATGCCGCCGCCGGAGGCGTGCGCTGAGGAGGAGGCCTTGCATCGTGCACTGCTGCGCGAAACGAGGCTGCCAATTGCTGCCTCGCGGATCTCGGTCATAGCCGACGCGGACGCTCGCGAGAATTGGCAGATGATGATCGCCTGGCGCGATCAGCTTCTAGAGCACGACTGTCTGGAGGCGGCCTATCTTGCGATTGCCCGGCGAGGCATCCCCTTTCCACGGATACTTGTGGGTCAACTGGTTCAGGTCATCCTGCGTAATGCTTTAGACGGCTGCGACGATGTTTTCGTGCTGCGCGCGGCCGAAATGTTCTTCCGGCCGCAAAAACTCGCTTTCCAGGAGATGTCGGTCGTCGCGGTCGACGAAGAAACGGAAGCCGCTTGCGTACAGCATCCGCCGTCGCCGCTGTTATCGTTGCTGGGATTGCCGGCAGCCACGGGAGTTGAGCTACTGAGCGAAGCAACATCAGAAAGCTATTGGGAACGGAGCGACCGTTTCGACATGGCGCTCGATCTTTCGCCGGGCGGACGTGGCTTAACCGCGCTTTGCCACGTCATCTCTCGGTGGCTGGCACATCTGTTGGCCATCGATGTGGTGGTCGAGCCGGTGGCAGAAATGCAGGATATGCCATGGAATTGGTACGTCGGACTGAGCTCGGAAGCGACGCATATCGGAGACGCCATTTGGCGAGGAGATGACATCGCCGATGCAGTGCGTGCGCAATTGATTGGCCTTCTGCGACTGTCGTTCCGTGATCCGGCGGACATGATCGAGAAGGTCAGGGGCGAGCCGGTGCATCTGTTGCTGGCAATGGCGACTGACGAGGTATTGCGGATGAAGCCGCAAAATCTTCTGACTGGATTGCCGGTTCGCGATATGGAGGCCGTGAATTGATATCGACCGCTCTGACGCGAATTTCTGTCGGCGTCGTCATCGAGCGGCGAAAGGCGAAAAGTGCCTGGGCCGATATTCTGTGGCGGCCGGTTTCGGTATTGACGGGAACGCCGGCGGCTACGCCTTGGACGCCGCTAGGTGCCGATGACGAAGTAACACTGTTCTATGCGGGTGAAGCCGTGGTCGAATTGCATCGCACCGAGACCACCAACTATCGTGACAATCTCGCGTCAGGTTCGCCGAGCTTATGGGTCAACATGCGTCCGACGATGTCCGAACCACCTTACGAATTGCTCGCCGTCACGGCAGATCCGGCAGAGGGGGAAGCCTTTACCGATGCCGGCAGCAATCTGGTCGAAGCGGTGCCGATGCCGTCAGAAATCGCCGATATCGTTGATCGGTTCGTCGCCACGCATCATGTGGAACGCCCTTTCGTCAAACGGCAACGCGATCAACAAGCGCCTCCGCTTCAAAATCCGACAGAGAGAGCGAGCGATGAGTGAGCTGGAAAACCCTTTGCTGCGCTGGGTGCGGTTGAAACAGGCGGCGAAAGCCGAGGAAGAAATCGACGCTGCTTCGGCTGGCTCCGAGACGATGGTCGTGCCCGAAGCGCCATTTGATCCCGCGAGCCTGCCTTCCATTGAGTCAATTGCGGCGGATACCGACATCATTGCTTTTTTAGGTGCCGGCGTGCCGGCCGAATTGACCTCCGCGGCCTTGCGCAAGGCCTGGACGAGCGATCCCGCTATAAGGGATTTCATTGGGATTGCGGAGAACCAGTGGGATTTTAACGACCCCAACGCGATTCCGGGCTTCGGCCCATTGGTCTCAACGGAAAGTGGCGTTGATGTTCTTGCTCAAATCTCCAGCAGGCTCGAACGGCAGCTACGCGCACATGAAGATTTGGCGGCTGCGGAGCCGGCGATCGCTTCGGACGCAAATGCTAATGCAGCCGATCAGCAACTCGTCATCAACAATCCGCCTCTCGTCGGTTTGGGCGCGGCACCTGACGAACTGCCTGCTCCCGCGGAAGGTGAGAATACATCGACAGCTGGTGAGGCCCGAAAGACCCGGCGTCATGGCAGTGCACTGCCGCGCTGACGGGTTCCGTTCGACCGGTGGCATTTGCTTTTTTGTGGATCAAAAACGTGGTGGACATAGCTTCTCGGGTTTTGCCGGGGCGCAGCATCGATGAAATCGACATCGCGCGTGCACGGGAATACGCGCTGTTGGCGACTTTGCTCGCACATAGTCCCGACGCGCAACTACTGTCCCGTTTGGCTGGCCTACATGTCGATACCAGTCCGATCGGGTTGGCTCATACCGCCTTGGCTGAGGCAGCCCAGCAAGCCACTGAGGAAAGTGTTGCGAGCGAGTATTTTGCGCTGTTCGCCGGACTGAGGGACGGGGCACTATTGCCGTATGCCTCGCACTACTTGACCGACACGTTGTACGGCCGCCCTTTGGCACGAATTCGGGAGACGCTCCAACGTCTTGGCGTCGAGAAGGCGCCAGAGCGAATCGAGCCGGAGGACCATGCCGAATTTCTCTTCGAGGTAATGGCGGGTCTGGTCAGCGGCGATATTTCAGCACCAGACGGAACTGACCGAACCTTTTTCGAGGAGCATCTCAAGTCATGGATCAGGCGCTTTTTCGTAGATCTCGAAGCGGCCAAATCCGCTGATTTCTATAGATCTGTCGGGACGCTCGGACGGACCTTCATCGATGTCGAGACGCACGCTTTTACCCTCTCCAGCTGAACACGTATTTTTGTCCGGAGCGGGAGGGTCTCGGGTCGAAAAATATGCTAACCATTCAACATTGAGGATTATCGAATGCGCGCATTCGCATTTGCTTGTTTGGTGTTGGCCGGTATCGCGGTTGGCTCCGCTGCCATCCTTTTCGAACTTGTTCAAGAGTCTGCCTCAGCGGCGTTCGCTGAGCCGAGCGCGCGGGTGTGAACATAGACTACGTGATGGGCTGATTAGGCCAGAAGACTTTACCTAAATTGGAAACGGAGGCTTTACATGACCCGTTCCTTAACAATTGTTTTGGTGATTTTAGCCGTGATTGTTGGTGGCGAGCTGTTGAGCTCACGGCCCGATGCCCTTGAGGAGACGACGGCGGCGATGCCTTCATTGCAGGAACTGCATTCGATGGCGGGCGTCCACAAGCTACCACTCCAGGATATCGAGGATCAGTCGCTGATTTATCCCACCGCAACGAACGAGGAAGCGCGGCCAAAGCCGTGATCTTTGGGCGAAAGGTGATCTTTAAATAGCGGCGGCCGATCCCCAGCCTCGGAGGTAGGCGACGAGCCCGACCGACGTGAAGTGGACCGAGTGTCGGAAGTCGGCCCTTTTGCTCCATTTAGCCCCCGTCGAACTTTGCCAGCCGCTCGGCTTCCGCGATGTCGTCCACGGTGTTTGCGTTGAAGAATGGGTCCAGTGGTTCCGCCGGCCACGTAGCGGTCGCGAGCCGGTAACGCGCGGTCCAGCGGTCGATCTTGCGTATGTCTTCCACGACCAGTGCATGGCGAAGCTCCTCACGTAACGCGACGTTCCACAATCCAATCACCGGATGCGACCGTCCCCCAGATGCCGCGACCGCAAGCTGCGCATTCTGCTCCGAGCGGACGCAATGCAATCGCGCGACGAGATCGCGCGGCAGGAAGGGGCAGTCCGCTGCGGTGCTCAGTATGAATTCCACGTTCGGCCGGTTGGTCGCTGTCCAATCAAGCGCGGCAAGAATGCCCGCGAGGGGCCCCGGAAAATCTTCTACCGTATCGGCAATGACGGGAAGGCCGAAGGAGGCAAACCGGGCCGGATCGCCGTTGGCATTAAGAATAAGCCCGTCGCATTGCGGCTCTAGTCGCCTGA